>Ga0154020_10005949_pt1 | contig 14293 bp, 15 predicted proteins | sample Klosneuvirus_201_FD_109709 | JGI IMG/M metagenome (GOLD analysis project Ga0154020, IMG submission 109709) | Active sludge microbial communities from wastewater, Klosterneuburg, Austria - Klosneuvirus_20160825_MG | ecosystem: Engineered > WWTP > Aerobic digester > Activated sludge | place...
AGTCGGCAGGCCGACCGTAGGGTGCGCGCTACACGAGGGACTTACCCATGCGCTTCCTCCTCCCATTGCTCCTCGCCTGCGCGCTCGCCGGCTGCGAAGGCGGCGGAAGCTCGAGCCGCGCCGCGGCGGGCGCCACCGCGACCCTCACCGGGACGGCCCGGGCCCGCGTCGTGGACGGCGCCGGTGCGCCGGTCGCCGGCGCCGTCGTGATCGCCGAGTCGGCCGCGACCGGCGAGGCGCAGGAGGGCGACGGCCTGCAGGCGACCGGCAGCGACGGGCTGCGCGAGGTCGCGCTGGCCCCTGGCCGGTGGAGCCTCGTGGCGGTCGGCGCCGGCGGGGCGTCGACGCGCGTCGACGTGGACGTGGTCGTCGGCGCGACCGTGGACGCGACCCTCACCGTGCGCGAGACCGACCTCGAGGCCCTCGTCGAGGACTTCGTCCGGCAGGGGCCCCAGGCCCTCGGCCTCGAGGAGGGCGAGTGATGCGCGCCCTGCTGCTGCTGCTCCTCCTCGCCGCGCCCGCCGCGGCCCAGGCCCGCGCTGGCCACTGGAACGTCCAGGGCACCGACGCCGCGCTCGGGGCATACACGGGCGAGGTCGAGCTGACCTCGACCGGGGCCGGCGGCTACACCTACGCCCGCCAGGTGACCTTCAGCGCCGTCCCGGGGGCGTCGCGGCCCCTGACGACGCTGTGGACCGGGACCGCCCGGGACCAGGGCGTCGACCTCGTCGTGACGGTCAGCCTGAAGCGCATGGGCTGGGCGACGAGGCTCGGCGCCCTCCAGCGCACGGCGGCCGACAAGGCCCCCGTGACGGTGACCGGCACCTTCCGGCCCGACGCTTCGGGCGCGCTCGCGGGTGCGCTCAGCGGCGGCGCGAGCGCCAACGAGGTCCTCCGGCGCGCCGTCCCGGTCACGCCCATGGCGGTCGTCGAGCGGCGCCTCGAGCCCATGCACTCCGCGCCGCCGGCGCTCGTGAAGTCGCTCCTCTTCGCGCTGTTCTCCAGCTACCACGCCCGGGCCGAGGTCGCGCCGTACCGCAACGACGCGCGCTTCCGCGCCGCCGTGCACCTCGCGGTCGTCGACCGCACCGGCTTCGACTTCCTCCGCGCGAAGCCGAACGACCTGCTGCTGGTCGACCAGACCGTCGACGCGCTGAGCCTCGCCGAGGCCGAGGTCCGTCGCTCGGCCTTCGGCCCGACGCTGGCCGGCAAGGCCGCCCTGGCCGACGCAGACGCCGAGGGGCGCCACCTCGACCCGGTGACCGGGATCCTCCCGCATGGCGTGCGGCAGGGGCAGACCGGCCTGGAGTACGAGGCCGACATGAGCGCGTTCCTGTGGAACGGCTGCTACCTCTACGGCCAGGCGGCGCGCTTCCAGGTCACGCAGGACCCGGTGGCCATGCGGAACGTCGAGCGCGTGGCAGGTCGGCTGTGCGACATGATCGAGATCGACCCCGCCCCGGGCGAGTTCGCGCGCAGCCTGCGGGAGGCCGGGCGCACGCCGATCGCCGGCTCGTGGCACGCGGGGGCCGGGAGCTTCTCCGGGTTCGAGTGGCACGACAACGGCAATAACGACATGATCAAGGGGCTGTACCTCGGCGTGCTCGGCGCCTGGGACGTGCTCCCGCAGGGCCACCCGCTCCGCCCCCGGCTGGCGCAGAACGTGCGCGACCTGGCGGACCACTGGATGGGTAGTGCGTCGACCGGGACGGTGACCGGCAACCGGCGGAACAGCCCGGGCAACAGGCTGCTCCTGAACATGCTCGCCCACTGGGTCACCGGCGACCGGAAGTACGAGTCGGTGTGGAAGGCCGCGCTGCGCAGCCCGCGCATGCTCCTGGAGCTGGCCACCGGCGGGACCTTCTCCTTCTGGGGGATCGCCGACTGGAGCGGGACGCACCTCGGCGTCGTGACGAACATCGCCCTGGTCGAGCTCGGCAAGCGGCTCAACACCGGCTGGTCGTCGCTCTTCGAGCTCTCGCTCGAGAACGGCTACCGGTTCACGAAGAAGTACGCCCGCACGACCCTCCCCTGGAGCGTCGCCCGCGGCGGGCTCCTGCGCTCGAGCTCGCCCGAGGCGAAGGACCTCTCGAAGTGGGGGCTCCGCGAGTTCCCACACCCGAAGCCGCAGCTCGAGGTCGACCACCAGCTCGACCCGGAGTGGTGCGCCTCGCCGTACCCGAGCTTGCCCTGGAAGTTCGACTGGATGAACGGCGGCCGCTTCCAGGGGCTGCTCAGCTACCCCCAGTTCCAGCGCCAGCCCTCGAACTACGTGTGGCGCTCGGGCCCCTTCGACGTGAGCGACCCGGCGTCCGCCACCGAGTACCACTCGGGCGACTACCTGTGGGTCTACTGGCTGGCGCGTCGCACGAGCGTCGTCTCCGCCTCCGATTGAGACGCAGTGCGGCTAACGCGCTGCGTTCCAGGATCTTGCTTGGCTGACCATCCGGCGAGGAAGTAGGATCGCGCAGGTCAGGGGCGGCGCGTCCCCCCCTTCACTCCTGCTTCACGCCCGACGGCGAGACTCGCCGTCGTGGAGGTCCTGCCCATGGTGAACACGACCCACGATCGCTTCGCTCCGGCCGACCGGCTCGAGGGGACCCTCGTCGAGGCCGGGCTCGCCCCGCGCTGGGTGATCGAGGGCGGCGACGCCGTTCTGCGGGCCCACGGCCTCGAGGTCGTCCCCCTCGAGGGCGGGCGCGTCGAGGTCCGCGCGACCGTGTCCCTCGACAGGCTCCCCGAGCTCCTGGCTGCGCTCCGCGCGCCGAAGGTCAGGACGCGCTCGGCGCGCCTTCGGATGGTCGAGGCCTAGACGCCGACCAGCTCTCCGGCGTGCGACTCGGCGGCCTTGCGCCGCCGGGAGCGGCTGCGCTTCTTCGCCTTGCGCTCCGCACTGGCGGCCCGCTCGGCCTCGAGCCTCTTGCGCTCTGCCCGGGCCTTCCGGGCGGCGTGGAGCTCGGCCTCGGACGTCGTCGCGAGGCGCGTCGACTTCTTCTTCTTCTTCTTCTCGGGCGCCAGACCGATCGGCTCCATGCTGGCGGCCATCGCCGTGACGGCGCGGCTCGACGTGTGGCGCCGGACCGCCTGCGGAGTGATCGCCACGAGCGGCGAGCGCTCCTCGGAAGGCGCGCGGTCCTTGGAGCGCAGCGCGGCGCGCGCCGCGACGCGCAAGGTCTCGAGGACGCCCTCCCCGAGGCGGGCGGCGGCGTGGACCATGGGCCCGCCGACCTTGTTGAGCGTCCGCTCGAGCGTCGAGGCCGACAGGGCGCCCGGGAGCTCGCGCTTGTTCCACTGGAAGACGACGGGGAACGTCGCCGGATCGCGTCCAGCGGCGCGGAGCGCCTCGATGAGCATGGCCAACGAGCGCTTGTTGGCGTCGATCCGCGCGCCTGCCGAGTCGGCGACGAAGACCACCGCGTCGGCCCCGTGCAGGACGAGGCGGCGGGTCTCCTCGCAGCGGTCGCACGACGGGGCCGTGAACAGGTCCAGGCGGACGACCGCGCCGCGCACGCGACCCACGGCCAGCGACATGAACTCGAACGCCCCGCTGCAGAGGCGCTGGTCGGGGTTGCTCTCGGCGCCGACGTCGACCTCGTGAGGGCGGGTGGCGATCGTGGTCAGCTCGCCGCGGCGCGCCTTCGGGCTCCGCTTGCGGAGGACGTCAAGGTTCGTGGTGGCGCCCGAGCCGGACGGGCCCCAGTAGACGACCTTCGCGCGAAGCTCCCGGCGAACCGGGCGGCGATCCTGGACCATTCGGAGTCCTGTTCCCTCGCGGGCGCGGTAGCACGCGAAGAGCCGGATGGATGGGTGCGGGATGGGCACTGATTCTCGCCGTAACCCTCCTGCTTGTCGATAGCGGTGTGCGGTCTCCGCTCGATTTCGGCCCGGGGGTGCGCACGAAGGCCACGCCGGGTCCGCCAGATCCTGAAACGGTTACCGGTTGACCCGCTTCGGCGGCGGCTCGGCCGGATCCGGTCCGGGCGGGAGCCCTGGCGAGGCGGGCGGGAACTGCTCCTCGAGCTCGGACGGCGTGGGCGCGCCCTGCTCGCCCAGGTTCAGGACGATCCGCTCGGGGAAGTGGTAGAGCGCGCCCGAGTAGTAGTCGAACGGCAGCCCCATGCCGAGGGTGAGGAGACCGTCGACGATGACGAGCCACACCCGGACGGAGCGATGAAGCTGGGTCCCGCCCCGCATGGCGTGAAGTCGGGCGTCGACCCGGTGCTCCTCCGCCGGGTCGACGGCGATCTGGCCCGGCGTCAGGACCGGCGTGGCGGTCCCGTCGACGTACAACCTCGCGCCGGGCGGGTTCGAGAGGATCTCGATCTCCTGATGGCCTCCGAGGCCGAAGATCGTCCCGCAGCCGGAGAGGGACAGCACCAGGACCAAGGCGAGCCACTTCACGCCCGAAGTGTATCAGCGGCCCGGATGTCCGCGCCGGGCGCTCTTGCCGCGCGTGAGTTGGCCGATCGCCTCATCCAGACCACCCACGGTGAGCTGGAACATGGGGAACACGGCCTTCACGGCCTCGATCGTCGTATGCGGCCAGGTGGACTTTGGCTCCGGGTTGAGCCAGGCCGAGCGCTCGAAGTGCGTGGCGAGCTTCTGGAGCCAGCCAAGGCCCGACAGCTGCATGCCGTCGTCGGGCGCCCCCGGGAGGTCGATCCGCCCCGCCTTCTGCAGGAGCTCGTAGGGGGCCATGAGGGCGTCGCCGACCAGGATCAGCTTCCAGTGGGGACCGCACTCGGAGAGGAGCTGGTGGATCCCGACCGGCTCGCGGAGACCGTCGGTGCCGTAGACCCGCCCGTAGATGCAGTTGTGGAAGTAGGCCGTCTTGAGCTGCTTCCAGTGTGTGCTCTTGCTCGCGGCGGAGAAGAGGCGCGAGACGAGGTGGGCGTACGGGTCCATGGAGCCGCCCACGTCCATGAGGAGCAACACGCGCGTGCTCGGCCGGCGCGGGGGCCGAGTCACGACCTCGAGCTCACCCGCGTTCTTCGCGGTGGCGTCGATCGTGCCCTCGAGGTCCAGCTCCGGGTCGCCCCCCTCACGGGCGAAGGCTCGTAGCTTGCGTAAGGCCACTGCGAGCTGCCGGACGTCGAGAGTCAGGTCGCTGCGGTAGCCGCGGTACGCCCGGGCGTCGGCGGTCTCGATCGCCGAGCGGTTCCCGCCTGGTCCCCCGACGCGGACCCCCTCGCGGGCAGCGCCGGAGTGACCGAAGGGCGAGCTGCCGCCGGTCCCGACCCAGTACTCGCCCCCGTCGTGGCGCTCCGTCTGCTCCTTGAGCCGCTCCTCCAGCATACGCAGGAGCTCCTCGGGGGAGTGGCGCTCGAGCTCCGCCAGCTCCTCGTCGGTGAGCTCTCGCCGGCTGGCGGCCGCCTCCTTGAGCCACTCCATGAGCTCTGACTTCACGTCGAGCCCCTTCTTGACGATCCCCCGGAAGTGAGCCAGGAAGGCCTCGTCGAAGGCGTCGAGATGGGTCTCGGAGTGGACCAGGAGGGACCGGGCGACGTGGTAGAAGCCGTCGAGCGAGCTCTCGTGGAGTCCCTCGGCGAGCGCTCGCCCGAGCGCGACCGCCTCCTGGGCCCCGACGGGGACATTGCGCTTGCGGAGCTCGAAGAGGAACGGGACGAACACTAGTTCGTCCCGCCGCCCCAGCGCCGGACGCCGCCCTGGCCCTTCGACTCCGCGAGCGTGGCGAGGTCCTGCTCCTTCTTCATCAGGGCGCCGAGGAACGGCAGGTCTTGGTCCAGCTTGACCGCGCGGAGCCCGGCCGCATGGAGCACGGCCAACCAGTCGACGAGCTCGCTCGTCGACGGTCGCTTCCGGAGGCGCGGGTTCTTTCGCAGGGCGAAGAAGGCCTCGATCGCCTGGGAGACGAGGCCGTCGTCGAGGGTCGGGTGGTGGACCGCCACGATCTTGCGCATGAGCGCGGGGTCGGGGAAGTCGATGAAGTGGAACACGCAGCGGCGGAGGAAGGCGTCCGGAAGCTCCTTCTCGTTGTTGCTCGTGATGATCACGATCGGCCGCTCCTTGGCCACGACCTCCTCGTCGGTCTCGAGCACCTTGAAGCGCATCCGGTCGAGCTCGTGGAGGAGGTCGTTCGGGAACTCGAGGTCCGCCTTGTCGACCTCGTCGATCAGGAGCACCGACCGGGTCGGGCGGGCGAAGGCCTCGCCGAGCGGGCCGTACTTGATGTACTGCCGGATGTCCTTCACATCGCCGTCGCCGAACCGCGAGTCGTACAGCCGCTGGACGGTGTCGTAGACGTAGAGCCCGTCCTGGGCGCGCGTGGTCGACTTCACGTGCCAGCGGATGAGGGGGAGCCCGAGCCCCTCGGCGATCGCCTCCGCGAGGAGCGTCTTCCCGGTGCCGGGCTCGCCCTTCACCAGCAGCGGGCGCTGCAGGACGAGCGCACAGTTCACCGCGGCGTCGAGGGCCTCGTTCGTGAGGTAGCTCTTGGTCCCCGAGAAGCGGCGGAAGGGCTCGGCCATGACGTCTCCTGGGCACGGATCGTAGCCCGCCAGGGTCGTCAGGCCAGCTTCCGCTCCTCCTGCTCGGACACGATCGGCTCCGCCACCGGGCGCCGGCCGGTGATCTGGACCCCGTCGACGCGGAGGAAGCGGAAGCCGGTCGAGCGCTCCCCTTCGATCCGCACCCAGCCCTGGTGGCGCATGCGGTGGTGGCCGCTGCACAGGAGCAGCATGTGCTCGAGGTCATGCCCCACCTTCTCGTAGCCGCCCTCGTGGTGGATGTGGAGGTGGACACGGTGGTGGCAGCCAGGCACCGAGCACATGCCTTGGTCGAGGGACCAGAGGGTGCGCGCCAAGCGACGAGGGACGGCCCGCCGGCGCTCGCCCTTGCCGGTCAGGGCCTCGCTGCAGCAGCGGAGCAGCTCGCCCGTCGACTCCCCGAGGGTCACCGGGCCGTCGGCCCCGTGGATCCACAGCCCCTTCCCCCCGCCCTCCTCGAAGATGTGGAGGCGGGTGAGCGACTCGGGGAGGAGCGCGACGGGCGCACGCACGACCTTCCCGTCCTCGCCGACCGTCGGGGTGTGCTCGGCCGTGATCGCGGTGTCGATCGCGTGGTCGAGCGTCTCGCCCAGCGACAGCTCCCGGCCGAGCGACTCCTGGAGGCGGCTCGAGAGCAGGCCGCGCAGGTGGCCGAGCCTCGCCTTGGTGTCCAGTGCGATCTCGAGCGTCGTGGACGGCGACTCCCCGCGCTGCACCTGCTCCTGGATCTTGCGGGCGCGCAGGTCCGCGCCCGACCCGGCCCTCACCAGGTCCGCGAGCTCCGCGTCGTTCTGCGGGGTCGCAAACGAGGCCGCGTCACGGATCTTCGCCCAGCTCGCGTCTCCGGACGTGAAGGCCGCCTTCAGCTCGGGCTGGTGGTCCAGCTGCTTCCACGTGCGGGTGGCGGCGAAGGCCTGGCGCGCGGAGGTCGCGAACCCGTACTGCTCGGCGTAGGCGCCGAAGCTCTGCCCGAAGGGCTCATGGAGCTGCTCACGCCGGACCGCCGCAAGGAGCTCGGTCTTGCGACACGCCGCGAGGTTCTCCGCCCGCTGGAGGTGGACGAGCTCTGCATGAACGGCGAGAGCTCGAGCCTGCTTCTCCCGCTTCTCTTGGTCCGACAGCTCCGGTGCGCGCTTTCGCATGACGGCCGGCCTTGCGAACGCCGGACCGCGCGGAGGGCCCGAGTCCTCAGGGACGGGTTCGTCCCACGCCGGAGTCGCGTGAGCAACTCTTGCCCATTCGGCTCACGGGCGAGCAAGCTCTTCCCACGCCCGCCGGACGATCACGGGAGATGAACGGGCCCACGCCTTGCACCTGCCCGCGGGCATGAACGACCGCGCTCAGCTCCGGTGGGTCCTCTTCCTCCTCCTCCTCGCCGCCGCTCCTGTCCGGGCGCAGGAGGCGGACGAGCCCTACGACGGCCCGACCCTCGAGGGGCTGCTGGTGTTCATCGCGCGGGGCGACGCGCCGCCGATCCCGGCGCTCCGGGTCCCGGAGCTCGGGGCCACGCTCGGGGGAGCCCGGATCGACGTCGATCCGGCGACGGCCGTGGTCGCGCTGACCGACACCGACTTCGCCCCGCGCACGGACGGCTCACTCGGCCTCGTCCGTACTCATGGCGCGTTCCGCTCGCGGTCGGGCCACTTCGGGCGCGGAGCACGGACCGACCTCGACGCCCAGGTGAGGGTCTCGCAGGATGGGAAGCACGTGACCGTCGAGCGCCCCGAGGGGCTGACGCTCTTCGCGGGCCGGGACCGGGAAGGGCCCTGGCGCTCGGTCGGAGAGCCCGGCGTAGCGGTCGAGCGACTCGTCTTCGACGACGACGGAGGCTTCACGCTCTCCGGGGGAGCCCGGAGCTGGAGCTTCCACCCCGACGGAACGCTCCGGGCGGTGGAGCCCGGCTTCGTCGTCGAGCGGGCGAACCGGACTCGACTTCGCCTGCGAGCTTCTGACGGCGAGGTGGTGGTCCTCGACCTCGACGAGGACCAGCGGATCGTGACCGCCGGGCGCGGAGGGACCACGGTCCGATACCGCTATGGCCAGGACGGCCGGCTGGCGGAGGTCTCGGGCGGGGTCACCCGCAGGATCCTCCACGACCCGCGCGGTCGGCTGGCCCGCGTCGAGACCCCGGCTGGGGTAGCCGAGCTCACGCACGACTGGCACCAGCGGGTCCTCGACCTCGTGATCGACGGCGTCCGCCGGAGCTACGGCGGCAACTCACAGCCCGGGAGCCGCATGATCGCCCTCGTGCGCGTCGAGGGACCGGACGGCGTCTGGACCGCGCAGCGTGCGCCCGGCGGCTGGTCGATCACGGGCCCCGACGGCGTGGCGCGTCTCGAGTCGACCGGGGGCCCGTCCCCGGCGACGACGGCCACGTCGACCCCACCGCGGAAGGGGCTCGTCGGTCGCCTGGCCAAGCTCGGCGACCGCGACTAGCTGAACCCGCTCCGGGGCGGCCGCGTCATCTCGACCGGAGGACAGAGCCGTGCGGATCGTCACCGTCCGACAGGCGGCGCGCTGCGTCGCGTGCCACGACGCGCTCGACGCCCTCACGCTCCAGGCGGCGTGCCCGGCCTGCGACGCCCGCGGCCACGTGGACTGCCTGAGCGGCCTCCGCGGCTGCCCGACGCTCGGCTGCGCGCGTCGGGCACCGGTCGTGCCGGCCACCGTCTTCGCCTCGTGGCCGACCGAGCCGCCGCCGCCACCGCGCTGGACGAGACCCCGCTTCGGGCGGATCGCCTTGGCCGTGGGTCTCTTCCTCCTCGTCTTCATGGCGCACGGGGCGGGCAGCGTCTGGGGCCAGGGTCACAAGGCGCGCGTTCAGCGCGTCGAGGCCGACATGAAGGTGCTCAGCGATGCGGTCCACCTCTACCGCCTGGACCGTGGCGACTACCCGGCCTCCGTCGACGAGCTATGGATCCGACCCAACGAGCCGTACCTGAAGGAGTATCCGCCGAGGGATCCGTGGGGGAGCGAGTACCTCTACCACTACGAGGGGGGTGGACGCTTCCTGTTCGTCTCCCTGGGCGCCGACGGCGCGCGGGGCGGCGAGGACGAGTGCCAGGACCTCTCCTCGCGGGACTAGAAGCGGTACGAAGTGCTCCCGAAGCGCATGGAGTGCGACAGGACCTCGTCGTCGGCGCGGGGCCGCTCGCCGAAGAGCACCTTCAGTCGGCCGCGGTAGCTCTTGAGCCAGTCGACGTTCACGACGTTCGTGTCGGGTCCGATCAGCGCGTCGAGGCCGTCGCGGGCGTCGTCGAACCCGCCGGTCCCTTCGCCCGACAGCGCCTTCTTCACCTGCTCGACGCCCGCCGTGTGCAACGTGCCCATGAGCGGAGAGTCCCCGGCCGGCGGAGGCGCCGTGAGGAGCATCATGTCCTCGTAGGCCTCGCCCGTGAACAGGCTCTCGATGACGGTCGGGTCGCCGTCGACGTCGAGGACCACCAGCTTCCGGCCCGGGACCTTCTCGAGGAGCGGGATCAGCTTCTCGAAGGCCATGCCCTCTCCGTCGTACAGGAGCGAGCCGCCGACCGCTTCGGCGCACAGGCAGATGACGACGAGCCCCTCGGCGCTGGCCTGCTCCTGGAGGTGGTAGAGCCCGGCGATCGTGGCCGCCCAGCCCAGGCCGCGGCGGAGCTCGAAGCCCTTGCGCTCCCGCAGGAGCGTGGCGAGCTCCTCGGCGCGGGGGAGGCGGGCCCGGTCCGTGGCCACGAGCCCGCGCCGGACGCGCTGGACCCTGGCCGTGTGCTCCATGTTCGAGACGGTCCCGATCTCGACCGCGAACTCCTGGGCCCCGACCTTCACCACGTCGCCGTGGGAGAGCTGGACCTTGGGCCCGGCGTCGCCCGCCCGGGTCGGGAGGCGCGTCCCGTTGAGGCGCGTCCCGTTGGTGGTGTTCAGGTCGCACACGGAGGGCATGGCCGGGTCGACGACCCCGTGGATGCGCGAGATGTGCGAGTCCGAGCAGATCTTGATGTAGTTGAGCGCCGCCAGGCCGTCCGCCACCTCGCCGCGGAGCCGGTCGCCGCGGAGGTCGTCCTCCTTGTAGCGGTAGTAGGCGTCCGAGCGACCGATCACCGTCGGGACCTCGATCGGCACGAGGCGCCCCGTACCCTCATGGCGCAGCGTCAGGACCTGGCGCGTGTCGGTCATGGTCTCCCTACTTGATGAACGGGTTCCGCGCGGTCCGGCCGGTTCGCGGCGCGCGCCCCTGGCGGAGCTTCTTGGCCGCGTCCCGGGCCTCCACGTGGCTCTTGGCCCGCAGCGCCACCGCCGCGTCCACGATCCGGGCGTACTCCGTGCCCGGGTCGTCGTACGGACCGAGGGCCTCGATCACGTCGCGCGCTCGCTCCGGCGCCAGCGCCTGGAGGAGGCTGCGCACGACGTCCGAGCTCCGGTCGTCACCCGCCATGGCGACCGTGACCAGGAGCTGCCCGGCGAGGAGGGGGGTCAGCTCGGTCCGGGTGAGGAGCGCCGCCGCGCGGGCCAGGCTCGCCTCGGAGGTGTCCTGGTCGAGCGCGTCGCTGAAGAGCCGGCCCGCCTGCTTGTGGCGCGCCCCAGCGAGGTGCTGCTCGGCCTCGTCGAGGAGCACGAGCGCCCCCTTCGGCTCGCTCTCGCCGCCCCCGGCCCGGCTGGTCTTCGGCCCGTGGCCGAGGAGGTCGTTCAGGAAGATCGCCAGGGTCGGCGCAAGGACGCGCGGCGCGGCCGAGGCCTTGGCCGCCGGGTCGCGGAGGAACACGCCCGGCCGGTTCAGGTCGATCGCGAGGGCATGGCCGTCCCAGGCGCCGAGCTGCACGAACATCGCGTTGACGGGCAGCGCGAGCCTCTCCTTCTCGATCGTGTCCGTGACCTCGGCCAGCCGGTCGTCGACAACGTCCCACGGCTCGGGGGCCAGGTCGCGGTACGTGGAGAGGACGGCCCGGCAGCGCAGGAGCCGCTCGCTCCGCTTTGCCTCGTCCTGGAAGGCGTGCTCGAAGAGCAGCACGCCGTAGTTCCACAGGTCGGCGTCGACGAGCCCGCCGTCGTAGCGCTCGGCGAGGAGCCGCAGGGCCCAGGCCTCGTCGAAGCCGGCCTTGCCGCGCCCGCCGTCGACGTAGCGGGTCCAGACGTGCTCGGTGACCCGCTTGCACTCCTCGGCCGACGGCGCCTTGCTCTCGAGCTCCGAGCGGAGCGTGGCCGGCGGCGAGAGGGTCAGGCTGGTCGTGTCCTGGAGCTGGCCGCGCGGGTCGTCGGCCGCGAGGACGACCTTGCCGCCGGCGCAGGCCGTGACCAGGAACAGCCGGTAAGCGGCCGGGAGGGCCACGCCGGCGTCGACGACCGACGCCAGCGGGAGCGTCGCCGAGCCGCCGTCGATGCGGATCCGCCCGCAGCGCAGCAGCGCGCGGAAGCGGCCGAACAGGTCCCCGCGCGTGACGCGCTTGCTCTCGACGGCGCGCAGGGCCTCGCCCGCCAGCCGCCGCACCGACCAGTCGGGGTCGCCGACGCGGGCCGGCTCGAGCGCGATCTTCGCGTCCTTCTCGGCGGCCACGACGGCGTAGGCCTCGGCTGCCCGGCCGCGCACCGGCGGAGAGCTCGTCGCCGGGCTCTTCAGGATCGAGCGCACGTCGGGCGCGAGCTCGGCGAGGCCGAGCTCGGCCACGAGGTGCAGCGCGTCCCACCGGGCGAGCTCGTTCTTCTCGGCCACGAGCCCGGCCCTGGCCAGGGCCACGGCCTTCGCCCGGTCGGGCGCCGCGAGGGACCCGAGCGCGCCCGCGGCCGTGGCCGCCTCGCGGAGGGTCGCGGTCAGCGTCTCGGGGGCGGGACCGCGGGAGAGCGCCGCGCGGCCGAGCGCCTCGAGGGTCGGCCCCTCCGTCTCGAGCGCGGCGCGCCGCCAGCGCTCCAGGGTGTCGTCCTCGGCCATAGGACCGAAGTCTAGCGAGACCCTCCGTCGCTCGCCGGCTCCTCGTACCTCTCCGCCTCGAACCCGAGGATCTCGCAGTCGGCCGCCCGCCACGCGTCGGGCGGGAGGCCGGCCTTGCGGCAGGTGGCCACCAGGAACTCGACCGGGGTCCAGCCGCGCTCCGACGCCACCTGCGGGAGGAGGAGGCCCGAGCGGCCGCGGTGACGGATCACGAGGCCGTGGCGACCGACGACGAGGTCGGCCGCCGCGAGCGGCTCGAGCGGGGTCAGGACGGAGAGCTCGATCTCGAGGTCCGCCTGCTCGTGGGCCTCGAGCGGCTCGAAGCGCCGGTCGTCGAAGGCCGCCGCGCAGGCCAGCTCCCGCACGGCCGCCGCGAGCGGTGCCCTTGGCGTGGAGTGGCCGATGCAGCCGCGGAGCTCGCCCCCACGGCGGAGCGTGACGAAGACGCCGCGCTCGGGCGCGAGCGCCTCCGAGGCCGGCAGCGGCGGCGGCGGCGCCCCCTCGAAGCGCGCCCGCAAGGCGGCGCGGACGAGCTGGAACAGGAGCCGCTGGTCGTCGGGAGCGAGCACCGGCGGAAAAGTCTACCCCGGACGGTCTGGTAGCCTGCGCGCGAAGACCTCGGCGGCGCAGCAGGAGTCACAAGGCGAAACATGGCCCGCACGCCCCCGCCGCTCCTGACGAAGGCCGAGCTCGAGGCCGCGCTGCGCCGCCTGCCGTCGTGGACCACGCGCGACGACCGGCTCATCTTCGAGCGCAACTTCGGGAGCTTCGACGCCGCCTTCGGCTTCATGGCGCGGGTCGCGCTGCACGCCGAGAAGCTCGACCACCACCCCGACTGGCGCAACGTGTGGGACCGGGTCTCGATCGAGCTCTGGACCCACGAGTCCGGGGGCCTCACCGAGCGTGACGTGGCCCTGGCCGAGCGCATCGAGGCCATCCTCCGGTGAACGTCGTCACCTGGAACGTGAACTCGCTCCGGGCGCACCTCGACCGGGTGCTGGCCTGGCTCGAGCGCCACCGGCCCGAGGTGATCTGCCTCCAGGAGACGAAGTGCGCCGACGCGGAGCTCCCCCGCGCCGACTTCGAGAGGCTGGGCTACCACGTGGCCGCGGCCAGCCAGGCGGCGCGCAACGGGGTGGCGACCCTCACCCGCGCCCCCATGACCGACGTCCTCGGCGTCCTGCCCGGCGAGGAGACGGACGACCACGCCCGCTTCGTCTCGGGCCGACTGGGCGACACGACGGTCGTGAACGTCTACGTCCCGAACGGCCAGGGGGTGGCCACCGACGCCTTCTTCTACAAGCTGGCCTGGCTGGCCCGCCTCCTCTCCTGGCTCAGGACGACGCAGGACGCGAGCAAGCCGGTGGTCCTCGTCGGCGACTTCAACATCTGCCCGGCGGACCTCGACGTCTACTGGCCCGAGGCCTACCGCGGCCGTCTCCACTGCACCGACCACGAGCGCAAGGCGATCGAGCACCTGCGCGCCTGGGGGCTCACCGACACACTCCGCCACCTGCACCCGGACACGCCCGGGCTCTACACCTGGTTCGACTACACCCCCAAGGCCTTCCGGAAGCGCGAGGGGCTGCGCATCGACCTGATCCTCGCGACGAAGCCGCTGCTCGATCGGCTCGAGAAGGTCGAGATCGACTGCGAGGAGCGGGCCCCGAAGAAGACGGGGAGCAAGCCCTCCGACCACTGCCCGCTGACCGCCACCTTCCGGGATTGAGGTCGGCTCCGTAGCGGTGTCATGTCCCTTCGCGCGCTCCTCCCGATCGTCCTCCTCTGCGCGGGCTGCCGCCCCGAGCCCAGCCCGTCGCCGCCCGTGTCCTCCTCATCACACAGCCCTGACTACCGCGACGTGACGGTCAACCCCTTCCAGCGGGCC
>Ga0154020_10005952_pt1 | contig 14291 bp, 11 predicted proteins | sample Klosneuvirus_201_FD_109709 | JGI IMG/M metagenome (GOLD analysis project Ga0154020, IMG submission 109709) | Active sludge microbial communities from wastewater, Klosterneuburg, Austria - Klosneuvirus_20160825_MG | ecosystem: Engineered > WWTP > Aerobic digester > Activated sludge | place...
CGGTCGGCCTGGCGGCAAACCTCGGCATGTTCGCCGGCGAAGAGGCGGCACCATCGCTCGTGCAGCGCGATCCAGCGATCGTCGCCGGGTTCACCACCGTTCTCGACGGCCGCCACGCCGACATCCGCGCGAAGGTACGTGGCTCGGGCGCGAGTCGCGCCGCGCGTACGGCCTACCGGTCGCAGAACACCGCACGTTCGTGCGCGGCTGGCTCGCCGACCTCGCGTCGACGGGGCTCGGCGCACTCGCGTATCCGGGAGTGACCTGACTATTGGATCACGACGCGATCGCTCGCGCCGCGTCCGAACGTCTCGGGCATGTACATCTCCTCGGCCTTCGGCGGTGGCACCACGAACGTGCCCGGTGTCGTCGCGCGCGCGACATAGACGTAGTCGTGCACTCCCTCGTAGAGATACGACGCGAACGCTTCGACGCGATCGTCGCGCATGTTCTCGTGCTCGTACCACGGGCCCCACCACCGGTAGTATCCGCGATCGCGGCCGGTGCTCGCTTCGGGGCGCGGTGCATCCGGCTGCGCTCCGGCGAGCTCCGGGTTCACGGCCTCGAGTCCTGCGGGGAGCGGATCGACGAGCGCCACGTGATAGCGCCGGTTCTCGTTGACCATGCTCACCGTGACGCGCACGCGCGAGCCGGACTTGATGTGCCAGGTGCCCTGCGCATCGCGCGTGACGTCCTTCGCGTCGTCGATGCCTTCGTAGCGTCGCTCGACGATGAAACCGTAGTCCGCGGCGTCGAGCTTCAGCGACGCGGGCGCGTAGGTCATGCCGATGCGGTAGTAGAGGCGTCCCGCGCCGGCCTTGTCGATCGTGAGCGGTTGGTTCGAGTGGTTCGCGACCGCGCCCATCGGCACGTTGACCTGGAACGTCGTCGTCGAGCGCCCGCGGAACGCGTGCTCGCCCGCGAAGTCGTTCCCGAGCCAGATGCGAGCGACGAAGTTCGGGGTCGCCTTCTCGTAGGTCTTGAAGTACCGCTCGAGCGCGACGAGCGCGAACACGTTCTCTTGCGTGTTGAGCCAGTGGCCGCGTTTGGTGTGGGCGAGCAAGCCGGTCACGATCTTCGGGATCAGATCGAGGGACGGTTGCTCTGCGATCAGCGCGTCGAGCATCACGGCGTCGACGCGGCGATCACTCGCGAGCACGAGGTGTGCGCCATCGGCGTAGCTCGAGGTGAAGTTCGCCGCGCCGGCGGTCTCGCTCACGTTGTTCAGCGCGTGCTTCACGATCGCGGCGCGCTCCGCGGATGCATTCGCGTTGCCGGCGAGCGCGGCGAGGAGCCACGCGTCGGTCTCGAGGTTCAGCTTCTCGACGCCGCCGGCCTGCGTGATGATCGACTTTGCTTTGTCCACGTCGATCTCGCCGAACAAGCGACGCACGTAGAGCGCGTACGACGAGATCGCCCAGCGCGTCTCCTTCGCGTACTCTGGCGTGTAGTAGCCCTCGATGCGCTTCAAGTAGTCCTTGCCGCGGTCGAGGAGCTCTTGCGGCACCGCGTAGCCCTTGTCCTTCGCGCGGGCGAGCGCGTGCATCACGTGCACCGTGAGATACGGATACGTCTCCCCGGTCGCGCGCCAGAATCCAAAGCCGCCGTTGCTCGCCTGCATTTGACCGAGCTGCTTCATGTCCTCGGCCATGCTCGCCTCGAGCTCCGCCTTCGATGGCACGCCCTTCACCGCGAACGCCGTCAGCACGTCGCGAAGCGCGGCGATCGTGAGGATGCGACTCGCCCGCTGCTCGGCGCAGTCGAACGGATACCGCACGACGTAGATCATCGCGTCGGTCAACGCCTGCAGATTCGTCGACGCGGTCGTGACCTCGAGTCCTCCGTACGTCTTGACCACGCTGCCGGGCAGCGCGACGGGCTGCGCGATCGCACCGTCGTCGATCACGCCGTACGTCGCGAACGCCTCCGTGGTCGCCGGCGTCCACACGGGGAGCGACAGCTCGGCGGCATCGCTCGCATCGCCGGCCGCGCCGACGATCTGGAAGCGCGCCGTGCCTGCCATCTCCGCTGCCGCCGGGAAGCGAACCTCGACGCGATCGTTCGGCGGCACGGTCACCGAGCGTCCGGCACCTTCGGTGAGCGCGAGGTTCGTCGTCGCGGCGGCGAGCTGCACCGTCATCGGCGCATCGGTCTGATTCTGGACGACGACCGGCAACTCGAACACGTCGCCGAAGTTCAGGAACCGCGGCGGGCTCGGGCGCACCATCAGCGGCAAGCGTGCGGTCATCGCGCTCTCGCCTTTGCCGTACTGCTTGTCGCCCGCCACCGCGAGCGCGACGATGCGATAGCGCGTGAGGTTGTCGGGCATCTTCACATCGACGGTCGCTTTGCCGTTCGCATCGGACGTGACGATCGGCGCGAACACGGCGAGCGGATCGAAGTTCGTCCTCATCGCGATCGGCGCGGCGCTGGGATCGTTCACCACGAGCTGATCGACCACGAGAGTCTCGCTCGCGTAATAGCCGGCCTCGGTGACCTTGAAGCGCGCCTTGGTGCCATCGGCGAGCGCGAGGCGGCCACGGCGGTTCGCGCGCTCGTCTTTACCCATCGTGCCTTCCTCGAGCAGCCCGCCGTAGACATTGCTGTCGTCGAAGCCGGAGCTGATATCGCCCGTCGGCGTGAGCGAGCTGTACCCATCAGCCTTCGTGGTCGTCGGCTTCGAGAGCTTGATCATCTGGCGCGAGTGCTCGTCACGCACGTCGCCGCCGCGTGCGGGGTAGAACGCGTCGATCGGATTCGCGTGGTTCGCGCTCGCGAGTGCGAGCACCGCTTCGTCGACGACGATGACCAGCGCTTGCGCGTTCGCGACGGGCTTCCCTGCAGCGTCGGTGATCGCGACGACGACCGAGGTCTTCTGGGCGGGGGCGACCTTCGCCGATGCGGGTGTCACGGACACGGTCAGCGTCCGATGCTTCGGCGGGATCGGGAGATCCAGCGAGCCGCTCGCGAATGCCGGGCGCTTTGGCAGCTTCGGATCCGCCATCCCTTTGTCATCCGATCGCACCGCCACACCGACGATGTCGACCTGCACGGTCAGGTTCGGCGTCATCGCGTCCTCGATCGGAACCTTCACGACCTTGCTCGGTCCGTCGAACGTGATCCGCTCCGTCTTCACGAGGCCTCCTCGCCGCCACGTGACGAGACCCTCGCCCGGGTAGAACGGCGACTGCACGAGCACCTCCGCGACGTTGCCCGGCGCGTACTCCTTCTTGTCTGGAACCAGCGTGAGGCTCTGCATCGTGACGTCGCGCGACGGGATGTCCTCGCCGCCGCTGACCCAGAACTCCATCGAGGTGGTGTTGCTGCGGCCCTTCGCGTCCGTGATCGTCGCGCTGACTTTGTATTGGCCGCCCGTCGTCGTCGCGAACGTGCAGTGTCCCTCCGTCGTTGCACTGCAAGTCTGCGGTTCGACCTCCTTCTGGACATAGCTGCCCTTCTCGTACACCCACTCGACGCGCACCGCGCCGACGGTGATCTTCGCGTTCGGTACGAGCTTGCCGTCGAGATCGACGCCGATCGCATCGAGCTCGTACGGCGTGCCCTTCTCGACGAATGGCCGCGTTGCCTTGAGGCCCACGTACGCGGATGCGGGATGTACGACGAGCGTCTCGTTCGCCGTCCACGACTGGCGGTTGACATCGAACATCGTCGCGTTCGTGGTCACCGACATCGGCAACGCGGGCTTCACCGAGAGGAAGTCGAGATGCAGCACGTGCGAGCCGGTCGCGTCGCTCGTGCCGACATGCGTGTAGCTCTGCTGTCCTCGTGTGGGTCGTGGCCCGCCCCAGTCACCGAACCCTTCGTCGGAGAAGACCGCGCGATCGCGCGCGCCCCACCACGGTGTCCATGTCCCGAACGTGTAGTCCGCGCGGTTCGGCGGCGTGAAGCTCGTCGGCGCGGCCGTCACCGACCATGTCACCTGTGCCCCCGGCAACGGCGCGCCGGTGAAGTAGTGCCCGCTCACCGTCACATCGCCGCTGTCTCCGACGAAGAACGGCCCTTGGCTCGCCGCGGCGGTGACCTCGAACTCGGGGCGCCGGAACTCTTCGATCCGGAACGTGTGCCAGTGCGATGACTTGTTCTTCACGGAGAGCGCGACTCGCGCGTAGCCGAGGTTCGGTGTCTTCGGCAGCGTGAACTTCGTGTCGAAACCACCGAACGCATCGATCGGCGCGGACCCTTTCGCGATCTGATCGCCGCGGGCATCCGACACGATGTAGTCGACCGTCTTCAGCGCAGGATCCGGTGCGCCGACGTCGCCTCCCTTGCGCATGTCGACGGTCCGCAGCCAGCCTTTGAGCGAGACCTGCTCGCCGGGGCGATACAACACGCGATCGTCCGTGACGAACCACGTCGTGGTCTCGTACGTGTCGAGGCGTCTCCAGTCGAGATAGTCGTTCGCGAGGAGCGCGACATCGTCACCGCGCGTCGCGACGAGGTACTGCGTACGGTCCTCGCGCTTCGCGCCGACTTTCGCGACCGTCGCGAGCCCGCGCTCGTCGGTGGTGACCGTGACGTTCATCGGCTGGAGCGAGATCGACGTGTTCGCGAGCGGCGCACCGGTCTCGAGCGCCGTCGTGAAGATCTGCGCGTCGGTGCTGTCGACCGCGACGTCGATGCCGATGCGCGTCGCTTGTGCCCACACGATCACCTGTGGCGCGGGACCTTTCTCGGTCCACGGCGACGGCTCGACGATCGCGAGCACGTGGCCGCGTCCCTGTGCCAACGCCGGCGAGAGATCGATCTTTGTCTCCGCGAACGGCGCGGCGGTCTGCGCGATCGCCACCTTCGCATCTACGACCTTCGTCCCCGGCGGCGTGTGGGGCTTCTTCTCGTCGTACAACTCGTTCTGCCACGTCACGTAGCGGGGATAGTCGGCGGGCGTGACCTTGTAGAGCTTCACGGCGAGGCCGGCGTGCGCGATCGAGAACACGTCGAGCGTGGGCTTCTCCATCATCGGATCGAGGACGATCATGCCGCTGGGGCCGAAGAACGACGGCACGTCGGGGCCGACGGAGAACACGCGCGAAACGGCGTCGGGGAGCGTCTGCCCGTAGTCGTCGCGAAGGCCCTTCGCGATCGTGATGGTGTACTTCGTGTTCGCCTTCTTCGCGCCGTAGAGCATGACCTCGGCACCCTGCGCGGTGATCTGCAGACCCGGCGTTGCGGGCTCGACGGTCACGATCTTCGGATCGAAGTGCTCGGTGTCGAGCGTGTTGTCGAACTCGAAGCGCAGCGGTGTCTGCGGGCGGCAATCATCGCGATCGCTCCAGCCGCAGTACGCATTCGACAACCGCAGCGGCGGAAACGTGCGGAACGTGAAGCTCTGCGGATCGGTTGTCGTTCGCGGGCCTTCCTTGGACGGCGCACCTCGCTCGATCTCGACGACGATGTCCGAGTCCGCCGGTAGCTTCGACGTCGCCCGAAACGCGAGCCAGCGACCCTCGTGCTCGTTCGCTTTCGCGCTGTCGACGAGATCCTTGATGGTCTTGTTCGCGACGATGTCCGCCTCGGCGAGCAACGTCGTCGCCACGGTCTGCTTGTTCGCGGTCACGCGAATGCGCGACAGCATCGCTCGTGGATCGATCGCCTGGTCGAAGAGCACGAAGATCGGAACGTCGAGCCGCTGATTGCCGTACCTCGGCCAGCTATCGACCATCGTCGGCGCGGGCGTCACGAACGAATACTTCGTCGCTTCCTTCAGCACCGCACCCGAAGCGCTCTTCGTGCCCGCCGCGATCTCGAGCGTGTACCCGGTTGCCTGCGGCATCCGGACCTCGGGATCGAAGATCAGCGTTCGCGTTCCGAGCCAGCGCCACTTCCCTTTCGGCTGCGGGGTGAGCGTCACCGGCACCACGCTCGCGGCATCCGCCTGCGAGGTGACCGCGATCATCGGCTGCGAGAACGTCACCGAGACCTGGGGCACGATCGGCACCGCACCCTCGGGCGTCACGCGCAGTACGCGAAGCTCTCCGCTCGCCGTCGGCGCCGGCGGCAACAGCGTCGAGGGCGCGGGCGGGAACGCGGCCGCGATCGTCTGCCCAGCTTTCGGCGCCGGTTGCGATCCGGGACGCAGCGCGAACGCCTGCGTGTCGGCCATCTCGCCGACGAGCGGCTTCGTTCGAGCGAGCAGCTTCGCCACGTCGGCGTCGCCGAGCTTCGTTGCGGGAACGAGCTTCGTGCGATCCGCCGCCGGCATGCCTTGCTTGCCGTTCGACAGACGCACGACGAGCCCGTCGCCATCCTTCGCCGGCTCGACCTTCGCTGGCGGCGCGACAACGGGCTCGCTGTTCTTCGAGCTCTTGGTGCCGCACGCCGAGATCAAACACGCGGTGGCAATGACCACCCATCGAAGCTTCACGGTGCCCTCCTCAGAGGCACCGAGAATGACGCGGATCGGCGATGAAGACCAACCTGCGCTCGCCGTAGCCCTCGATCCTTACTTACCCTTCGACTCGAGCAGGCTGAACGAGATGCCGTGCTCGATCTCCGAGCCTGCATCGGCGACCGGGAAGATCCACTTCGCCGCGCGGTCGGTCATGCACTTCTCGACGGCCGCGGGAACCGCACCATCGATCCACGCGCCGGCGACCACGCCGCTCGCTTCGATCGCGATGTGCAGGACCGCCGAGGTCTCCACGCGCTGCTTCGGCGGCAGCTTGACCCAGCAGTACTCGAGCTCTTCGGACTTCGACTTCACGAGCGCGACCGCTTCCTTGTTCGAGACCTTCTTCAGCTCGAACGTCTCTTCGTCGCACTCGGGCTTGGCCGACGCGCGGGCAGACTTCAGGCCGAAGTCGTCACCCATCTTGAGCTTGGGCTGCTCCTTCTCTTCGAGGATGACGACACCCTCATCTTCGATCGCGGGCGCGGGCGCGGGAGCCGCGAGTCCGGCCTTCTTCGCCGGCGCTGCCGCGGCGGGCTTGGCCTTCGCAGCGGCGGGGCGGTGTTTGCCGGCGAGCGCCGGGGTCGCCAGGATGCCGATGGCGGTGAGAGCGAGGATGGTCTTCATGGTTTCCTGCCATGAGCAGCCGACGTGCCATCACGAAACGGAGGCGAACTGGGCGGGATTCGGCCACTTCTACGAGGGTGGCCACTGGAGCTGCCACGGCACTCGCGACCCCGTGGTTCAGCTGTACCCGGCGTTGGAAACGTGATCATCGCGACGATCTCGATTTCCATGTGCTCGATGGGAATCACGATCCTGTCCGCGCCGTAGCGCTGGTGTTGGTTGACTCCACACCGGCGCTCCGCGTTGCCGCACACGGCAGAGGGCACTCGTCGTTCACGTGGCGCGAACACCACGCCGAGCGAAGCAGCCTAGTTTCCGTCGGCGATCATCTGCTGCACCGCGGTCAGCGCCCACGCGCGATCGATGCGCATCTCGCGCGCCACCGGCCGGGACAACGCCCGGGCGGCCAGCTTCTCGTACGCGGCGCGCGGACTCTTCGCTGGCTCGGGCTGCGCGCCGTCATAGAGGATCCAGTGGATCGCCTCGCCGTCCGCGTGGTCGAACAGCATCACGCGATCGAGGTCGTTCGCGTCGAGCGAAGCCAACAGCAGCAGCTTGGCCATCTCGACCGCCCAATCCTCGAGCTTCGCGTCGACGATCTTCACCTTCTCGACCAGCGCGTTCGGCGATGGCACCAAGCGCATCGTCCCGGTCGCTCCGGACGCGCGAAACAGATCCGCCGCCTTCGTCATCGCGGCATCGCCACCCGGCACGACCTGGCAATAGAAGTCCGCATCGGGGTCGTGAAACAACAGCGTCGCCGCGAGCAGCGTCCGCCGCCCGCATTCACACGCGAGCACGTTGAGCTCGCCCGCGAGCAGCTTCGCCTTCATCGCCGGCTGCGTTCGCGTGTTGATGCTCTGCACGAGCTGACACTCGCTGTCGCGCCCGCACGCAGGACACGTCACCGCGATCGTGCCGACGACACTCACGACACCCCACGCGCGTGCTGCGCGTCGAACCGCGCCGCGAGCTCGGGGCTCGCATCGCGCAGTCCATCCACCACCTGCTTCGCCCAGTCCAGGTACTGCTGCTTGCGCTCGAGAGGCCAGTCCGGCGGGCTATCGATCAGATCGCGCACGTTGCACGTCTTGTCCGCGAGCTTCACGAGCTTCGCCGCGCGCGACATGTGCCGTGCGTGCTCGACCTGCAGCTCTTTGCGTCGCGCCTTCGGCAGCGATTTGTCGTCGGTGACCTCGGCGACCACGTCCGCGACCTCGTCACCGAACAGCGCTGCGATCTCGTCGCGCGTCGTCGCCGTGTCCTCGATGGTGTCGTGCAGCACGCCCGCGAGCACCGCGGTCTCGTCGTGCACACCGCACTCCCACAGCAGTTGCGCCACGGCGATCGGATGGTTGATGTATGGCGACGTCGACTGATCCTTGCGTCGCTGATCGCGATGCTTCGTCGCCGCTAGATCGAGTGCGCGCAACAACCGTCCTGGGTCCATGCGCGCAGACTAGCTCAGGGACACGTGGCGAACGAGGTGTAGCGAGTCGGCATCCCGCTCGCGCAGTTCACCTCGCACACATACTCGAAGCACCCCGTGACCGTGCACCCCTCGGGTGGGCAGGTGACGTCGCAGTACGCGGCGTTGTTGCACTGCACGTCACACGACGACGCGAGGCTGCAGTCGACGACGCACGCGCTGCCCGGGCGGCACGACGAGATGAACGGCTCGCCGGCGGGCGCGACGGTCGCGAGGGCATCGAGGCTGCCTCCGTCATCGGGTCGGATTTCGTCGAATCCGATGCGACATCCGGCAAGCAGCACGAGCCACGCGAAGCGATGCATGCCTCGTGATACGGCACGTCGCGCACACGGCCGACATCAGCGCGACATCACCAAGTGATGCGTGCGAACGTCGCGTCGTGGAGTCGCCGGTTCCCTGGATCAGTACGGAGCTGTGGCAGCGCGAGTGGATCGACGCGCAGCCCGAGCTCGCGCGTGAATGTGTCGACGAACCCGGCAAGTCCGATCTCGACGAGCGACTTGCGCTCTATCACTGTCGCGCGTGCGGCCGGGTCTACCTTGGCTCGTTCCACCCGTGAACCGTGGCAGACTCGTCCGCGATGAAGCGGTTGGTGCTAATGGCGATGCTCGCGGCGTGCGGCGGCGACGATGACAACGGCGACATCCGCGGACCGTTCACCGGCGAGGTCCATCGCTTCTATCTGACGAGCTTCGTGCTGCCGATCGACAACACGTCGACGAAGGCGCTCGGCACGGACTTCGATGACGACGACAAGATCGACAACGCGCTCGGCACGATCCTCACCTCGCTCGGCGTGGCGGGCGATCTCACGCCGCACGGCCCCGACATGATCGCGAGCGGCGCGATCGCGAGCTACATCGAGATCCAAGCAGATGACCTCGAGGACGATCCCACCGTCGGCGTGACGTTCTTCGGTAAGGACGGCGATCCCGCGACGGTGATGGGCGGCGCGATCAAAGCCGGCGCGTTCGTCTCGAACCGCACGAAGACGACGAAGGTCCCCGGCGCGGGTGTCGCGCGCTTGCCGGTGTTCGAGGACGCGAACCCGGTCGCGTTGCCGCTCGCGTGGGTCGAGATCGATCTCGGCACCGATGGCGCCGGCGGGTACGACGCGGTGCTGCGCGGTGGCTTGCCCGCCGAAGAAGCGACGATGGTCGCGTACGCCGGCGTGCTCGAGATGATGACGACGAACCCGCAGGGACACACGGTGTTCCAGCGCGTGCTCGACATGAACATGGATGGCGAGCTCACGATCGAGGAGGTCGCGAACTCGTCGCTGCTCGGGTTGCTGCTGCGCCCGGATGTCGACTTCGACGGCGAGGAACACTTGTCGTTCGCGTTCGGCGCGCACTTCGGACCGACCCGCGTCACCACGGCCCCCGACGAGCCGTGCGCGGATCGGATCAAGGATGGCGACGAGAGCGACATCGATTGCGGCGGGACCAGCGCCGCGTGTCCGCGCTGCACGGCAGGTGCGATGTGCGCATTGCCCGAGGATTGCCAAACCGGCGGCTGCACGAACGGCCGCTGTCGTCTGGCCACGTGCACCGACGGTGTGCGCGATGGCTTCGAGGGCGACATCGATTGCGGAGCGGGCTGCCCGAAGTGCGCGCTCGGACAGCGCTGCGCGGCGAGCCCGGACTGCGAGAGCAACTCGTGCACGGCGAGCGTCGGAACGCCCGGCATGTGCGTGCCCTGATCGCTGCGGTACAGTCCTTCGCATGTGCCTCATCTGCGTGGACCTCGCGAAACAGAAGATCACGCCGCTCGAAGGACGGCGAGCGCTGCGCGAGATGAGCGAGAAGCTCGATCGCGATCACATTCGCGAGGTCGAGACGAAGCTCGCCGAAGCCGAAGCGAAGAAGCCGTAGTTAGAACGCGCCGCCGTACAGCGAGAAGATCACGGGGTCGCGCGTCGAATGCGTACGCGGGGTCGCACCGGCTTCGTCGGTGAGCACGTCGCGGTGGAACAGGAGTGGGATGGCGACGCCGATCGCGGAGCCGACCAGCGCGCCGCCGAGGACATCGGTGAAGTAGTGAGCGTCGGCGGCGATGCGAAAGTAGCCCGTGGCCGTACCGAGCACGATCCCGCCCGCCCAGATGAGCGGCGCGGAGCGATAGCCGCGCAGCGTGGCCACGGTCCCCGACGACGTGGTCATCGCGAACGCGAGGGCGGTGTGCCCGGAGAAGAACGAGGTGTTCACGTCGTTCGCCGCGCGCGTCGAGGTCCCTTTGAACTCCGCGTATGGACGGCGGCGACCGAAGATCACCTTGAACGTCTGGTTCACCATGCCGGTCACGATGCCGGCTTGGAGGACGGGAATCGCGTCGTCGTACCATTCGCGATTGTCGTTCGCGTCGAGGTTCGAGAAGAACAGTCCGGCGAGCGCGAGGACGGGATTGCCGACGTAGCCCGTGATGTTCGAGAGCTGATCGGGACCTCCGACGAACTTCCAGACGAGCGCGTTGCGAATGGACGTGTCGAGAGCGTTCGCGCGACACCACCGGCACTCCGTCGGCGTGATCTGGTCTTTGAGGCCGAGCTCGAGGACGAGGTAGACGGCGCCGCCCGCCGCGATCGGGATCGGTTGGTAGAAGTAGCGGCTGCGATCGGAGCGCTCGTCGGGAGAGGCGTGCGCGTGCGTCGTCAGCACCGCGACCAGCGCGAGGACACCCAGAGATCGCATTCACTCCAACGATAGACGATTCAGCGCCACGAGATCAGGCGCGAGACACCGAACGTGACGGTGAGCGCGGGCACGGTCGTGATGCCGGCATCGAGGTGAACGCTCCAGGTCGGAGTCCACGCGAGCCACAGGCCGAGCTGTCCAGCGCCGTACGGTGTGGTCTTCGCGAGTCCGCCGATCGCGGTGAGCTGGATCGCGGCGGTGTCGTTCAGCAGGGGGAGGCGCAGCCCCGCGACGAGGCTCGTGTCGACGGTGGACGAGGTCGAGTAGCCGGCGCGTAGGCCCACGAAGCCGAACCGCGTGAGCGGGAACACGAAGCGTGCGGATGCGCCGAACGCGCGCGCATCCTCGGCGAAGGCTCCGCTCGTCTCGATGCCGAGCTGCATGCGATCGATCGCCGCGTAGCCCGCGCTCGCCGACGTGCCCGAGGTGCCGAGCGTGCGATCGAGGATCGCGAGCAGCTGCGCGGAATCGAGCCGATCGTCTTTCTCCGTCGAGATCCGGCGAAACGCGATCGTGCCGTCGCGACGGATCACGACGATGCCGGGGACCGTGTTGTCCGCGCCGTCGATGCCCGTGTACGCGCGCGACACGCTGCGATCGAGATCCGAGAGCAGCGGAAATGCGATGCCGTAGGTGTCCGCGAACGCACGCGCCTCGTCGCTCGGATCTTGGCTGATCCCGACGAGCTGGATGCCGCGCTCGGTGAACCTCTCGCTGTTACGGGCCAGCTCGCCGAGCTGGTGTCTGCACCACAGTCACCAATGGCCGCGATAGAACACGAGCGCGACATCGCCGTGCTCGAGGAGCGCAGCGAGCGTCGTCTGCTGGCCGCGCTGATCGGCGAGGGAGATCGGGATCGCTCGCTCTGTCGTTGTCGGAGGCGCCGTGACCTCGATGCCCGTGACCACGCCGCAGCTCGTGGCAGCGAGAGCGAGCGCACCGAAACATCGCATCGCGCCACAGTACATCAACGTCGACGACCGAACCGATGTGTCCGCTTTCGGTGACAACCGGCGCACGTAGCGTCCGCGCGTCGACCGCGCGGGAGAGCACGCTTCAGCGTCGCACATGCGTTCGACGGGCCACGAGCGACGGCACGCATCGTGATCCATGTAGCCCACGGAGGAATGAACATGAAGCGCACCATGCTGTGGTCCGGAATTCTCGCGGCGTCTCTCGTCTTCGGTACTGGCTGCAAGAAGAAGGAAGCCGACACCGAAGGCACGGCCGAAAAGGTTCAAGAGGCCAAAGAGAACGTGAAGGACGAGATGAAGGACGTCACCAACGAGAAGAAGGACGTCGTCGAAGAGCAGAAGGACGTCAACGCCGCGAAGCAGGATCTCGCGATGGCGCGGGCCGACTTCGAGAAGGCAGTGAACGAGCGCATCACGCGACTCGACGCGAAGATCGATCAGCTCGAGAAGAAGGGCGATGCGAAGTCGAAGGAGCTCGCCGCGAACTTCCGCACCCGTCGCGACGAGGCGAAGGCGAAGCTGACGACGATCGGCGAGAAGACGGCGGATGCATGGGACGCGTTCAAGAGCGACGTCAATACCGGCTGGGATCAGCTCGAGAAGGACGTCGACGACACCCTCAAGTGAGCTAAGTCCGCGGACATACATTCGCGCACACCGGTCGAAGAAATCCTTCGGCCGGTTCGTGCGTGATAGCAAAAATGCGTTCGCTCCTCCTCGTGATCCCGATGCTCTGGGCTTCGACCGCGGCTGCCCAGTACACGAAGCAAGCAGGCAAGTCGGCCGTCGAGGCCGAGCCCGCTCCCGCCCCGACCACGTCGCGATCGGACCTCGATAGCAAACGCGAGGACAAGGTCCGTGGTGGAACTGGCGGTGGAACCGGCGGTCGCGCGGATGCCCCGCAGAAGCCCGCGCAGATCGCGCGCGATTCGTACGGCAACGCGCAGGGCGCGAGCTACGACCTCGCGGTCGACGGCGCGTTCGATGGTCAGACGATCGTCATCGTCGACTACTACTCGTTCCAGTACAGCCAGGACTTCTCGGGCCCGAAGAACGCGGTCAAAGAGAAGGGCTTCTCGATGCTGCGCTACAACCAAGCGCCGCCCGTCCAGGAGTTCGCGCGTCTCCTCGAGAAGGCAAATCAGTTCTGGTTGATCTCGAGCTGCGACAACACGGTGCACCTCACAACGGAGCACCAGAAGCTGATCAAGGCGTTCTTCGAAGAGGGCCGCGGCGTCTATCTGTGGGGCGACAACGATCCGTGCAATGCAGACGCGGACGCGATGGCGAAGATGCTCGTCGACGCACGTGTCACCGGCGACCTGCCGGGCGATCAGACCGTGAAGATCTCGTCGGGCTCGGGCAAGCCGGGCATGGTCAAGAATCACCTGCTGTCGACAGGCGTCGAGACCGTCTACGAAGGTGTCACCGTCGCGACCGTGAAACCCGCGGGCGTCATGACCCCGGTGATCTGGGGCAGCGCCGGAAACCTCGTCGCCGCGGCCTACGAGAAGAACGGTCGCCGCCTGATCGTCGACGGTGGCTTCACGCGCCTCTCGTACAAATGGGACACCGCGGGCACCGGCCGCTACATCAAGAACGCGGCGGCGTGGCTCGCGAACTGGGAGAAGTTCGGCAACCAAGTCCTCGCGACCGACTTCCAGAAGAAGAAGCCCGCCCCGGTCGCACCGAACCAACAGCAGCCGAAGCAGCCCGCCGACGGCCGCTGGTACTGAGCCCTCACTTACCGTGCACGTGCTCGTGTCACGTGCACGATCGACCTTAACTGAGCGGCATTGGTACTAAGCCTTCGGCTTGTGCGCGAGTCGCTTCGTCGAGCCGTCTTCGAGCGTGACGTCGATCGTGCTCGGACCCGCCGTCGTGACGACGAGCTTGCCGAACTTCACGTGCGTGAGCTCCTGCCCGACGGTGAAGGACCCGCTCGCGGAGTAGGGCACCGGTCCCGTGACCTTTGGCGCCTCGACGACCGGCGGCTCGAGCACGCGACGGATCGCGGCGAGCAAGTTGCGGCGCTGCTCGGGGGCGCGGTGATACTCGGCGACGAGCTGCACGCGCGCGAGGAGCTCCTCCTCGATCGC
>Ga0154020_10005953_pt1 | contig 14290 bp, 11 predicted proteins | sample Klosneuvirus_201_FD_109709 | JGI IMG/M metagenome (GOLD analysis project Ga0154020, IMG submission 109709) | Active sludge microbial communities from wastewater, Klosterneuburg, Austria - Klosneuvirus_20160825_MG | ecosystem: Engineered > WWTP > Aerobic digester > Activated sludge | place...
CACGCCGAGCCCCGCCGCCACGGCCTGCTTGATGGTCTCGTTGCTCGCGATCTCCATTTCGATCCGCGGCACCAGCCCGGCTTCCGCGAAGGCCTGGTCCATGGCGAGCCGCGTGGCCGCGCCCGGCTCGCGGGTGATGAGCGGCTCCGCGGCGATGCGCGAGAGCGCGACGCGGCGCTTGCCGGCGAGCGGGTGCCCCGGCGCCGCCGCGATCACGTGCGGATGCGGCGCGAAGGCCGTGGCCACGTGCCCGGGCTCGGTCGGCGGATGGCTCATCACCGCGAGGTCGATCTCGTAGGCGGCGAGGCGCGCGAGGAGCTCGTCGCGGTTCTGGACCGTGAGTCGCACGCGGATGCCGGGGTGGTCGCGCCGGAACGCGGCCACGATCCACGGAAAGAAGTGGTCGCCCGCGTTGATGACCGCCACGTCGAGCAGGCCGCGCGCGAGGGAATCGAGCTCGGCGATGGCCTCTTCGGCGCCGCGGATGTGGCCCAGGATGCCGCGCGCGTGCTGGAGCACTTCCTCGCCTTCCGGCGTGAGCCTGAGGCGCCGGCCCGCGCGCTCGAAGAGCGCCGCCCCGGCGTGGCCCTCGAGCTGCTTCACCTGGATCGAGACGGCCGGGGGTGTGAGGTGCAGCTCCTCGGCGGCGCGGGTGAGCGACAGGTGGCGGGCGGCGCTCTCGAAGACGCGCAGCTGGCGGAGCGTGGCGTTCCTCATTAAGTGATCACTTAATCAAAACCAAAGATCATTTTACTTTTACTTAACCGTTTCCGCGAGTACCTTGGGCGCTGACCCCGAACCCCCGAAGGAAACCGCCATGGACATGAGCCAGCCGGCCCGAAACGCACCTACCGGATGCGATGCGCTGAACGCGGCCTTCCTGGACCTGGGATTGCGCTTCCAGTGGGACGAGGCGACCTGGGGCGTGCTCGTCGAGATGGAAGACCTGCGCACGCAGATCGCCTACTACCTCGAGCACTGGCAGCCGCACCTGCTCGCGGTGTACGAGCCCGCATTCCTCGCGAGCCTCGTGGAGAGCCGCCTCGCCGCGCCGGCCGGGGCGCGCATGGCCATGGAGGCGATGACGCGCCCCTGAGGGGAGCCCCGGCGGCCGCGCCTCAGGCGGCGAGTTCCGGTCGGTCGCGGTACTGCTCGAGGGCCTCGGGGTTGGCGAGCGCCTCCGCATTCCTCACGGGCTGTCCGTGCACCACGGCGCGCACGGCGAGCTCCACGATCTTGTTCGACTTGGTTCGCGGGATGTCGCTCACCTGGGCCACCACGGCCGGCACGTGGCGCGGCGTGGCGTTGTTGCGGATCGTCTCGCGGATCCGCTTGACGAGCGCCGCGTCCAGGACGAGGCCCTCGCGAAGCTTCACGAAGAGGACGACGCGCACGTCGCCCTGCCATTCCTGCCCGATCACGATCGACTCCACCACCTCGTCCAGGCGCTCGACCTGCCGGTAGATCTCCGCGGTGCCGATGCGCACGCCCCCGGGATTCAACACGGTGTCCGAGCGGCCGTAGATCACCATCCCGCCGTGGGCCGTCACCTCGCTCCAGTCGCCGTGACACCAGACGTTCTCGTATTTCTCGAAATAGGCGGCGCGGTACTTCCCGTCGCCCGCGTCGTTCCAGAAGCCCAGCGGCATGGTCGGGAAGGGGGCGGTGCAGACGAGCTCCCCCTTCTCGCCGGCGAGCGGCCGGCCCTGGTCGCTCCACACCTCCACCTTCATCCCGAGCATCGGGCATTGCAGCTCGCCCCGCCACACCGGCAGGATCGGCGCGCCGCCGGCGAAACAGGCCACGAGGTCCGTGCCGCCGCTGATCGAGGACAGGCAGAGGTCCGGCTTCACGTTCGCGTAGACGTAATCGAAGCCCTCCGGCGCCAGCGGCGAGCCGGTCGAGAGCATCGTGCGAAGCGCCTCCAGCCGGTGGGTCGACGCCGGCTTCAGGCCCAGCTTGGCGATGGCGTCGATGAACTTGGCCGACGTGCCGAAATGGGTCATGGACTCGGCGGCGGCGAAATCGAAGAGCACGTTGCCGCGCCCCAGCGTCGGGGAGCCGTCGTAGAGCAGCAGCGTCGCCCCCGCGGCGAGGCCCGAGACGAGCCAGTTCCACATCATCCAGCCGCAGGTGGTGAAGTAGAAGAGCCGGTCGCCGGGCTTCACGTCGCAATGCAGGACGTGCTCCTTCAGGTGCATGAGAAGGACCCCGCCCGCGCCGTGCACGATGCACTTGGGCACGCCCGTCGTGCCGCTGGAGTAGAGGATGTAGAGGGGGTGATTGAAGGGCAGGCGCGCGAACTCGAGCGGCCCCGGCGCGAAGGGGGCGAGGAAATCCGCGAGTCCCACGGCGCGCGGGACGGCGCCGACGTCGGGGTTTTCCGCGGCGTAGGGCACGACCACGATGCGCTCGACCGTGGGCAGGAGCTTCGCGATCTCCGCGATGCGCGCGAGCGTGTCGACCTGCTTGCCGTTGTAGAAGTAGCCGTCGCAGCACACGAGGATGCGCGGCTCGACCTGGCCGAAGCGGTCCACGACCCCCTGCACGCCGAAATCCGGCGAGCACGACGTGAAGGTCGCGCCCAGGCTCGCCGCCGCGAGCATCGTGACGACCGTCTCGGGCAGGTTGGGCATGAAGGCGGCGATCCGGTCGCCCGCCTTCACGCCGGCGGCCGCGAACGCCTGCTGCATGCGCGAGACCTCGCTGCGCAGCGCCTCGTGCGACAGGCGCGCGCGAACGCGCTCCTCGCCCCAGAAGACGATCGCATCCTTGGGCTGCGCCCGCGACGGTCCCTCCCCGGTTGCGCCGGCGTCGCGAAGCAGGTTCTCGGCGAAGTTGAGCCTCGCGTCGGGAAAGAAGCGCGCGCCCGGCATCTTCGCCTTGTCGGCGATGACGGTCTCCCCGCGCGTGCCGGCGATCACGCCGCAGAAGTCCCAGACGGCGAGCCAGAAATCCTCCATCCGCTCGACGGAGAAGCGGTGAAGCCCGCCGTAGTCGGCGAGCGTCGTCCCGTGGCGAGCGTTCACGAACGCCATGAAGGCGGCCATGTTCGAGGCGGCGGCCCGGGCGGGCGAGGGGCTCCAGAGGGGCTGGTCGGTCATCGCGATTCCGGATCCGGGCATTGCCGTGCGCGCATGCCCTGCTGTCGTGGACGTCATCCGTATGCGATCACGTCATCGCCCGGCCGGCGACGGCGCCATTGTCGCAAGCCGTCGCGGCCCCCGCAAATCGCGGAACGCGGAGGGACCGGGCGGCCCCTCCCGGAGGACTACGGCTTCTCGAAGCGCGAGGCGAGCTGCAGCACGGCCTCCTCGATCGCCGCGCGCAGGGCGGAGTCGGCGCCTTCCGCGCGCCGCTGCTGCACCTGCACGTCGGGGGCGTAGGGCAGGTGCTTTCCGCGTTGCGCCATGATCGACCCGAGCAGGCTTCCGACGCCGCTCACGCTCACTTCGCCGGCGTCGATGGCCTTGCGCACGACGATGGCGTCGACGATGTCGCCGGTGGCCGCATCGACCACGCGAACGTCGATCGCGATCGAATCCCGGTTCGTCGCGCCGCCGACCTGCATGCCGCCGATGCTCACGCCGCCCGCGTTCTGCGATTCGCCCAGGTTCGCCTCCGAGACGGTTCCCTCGAAGAGATAGCGCGCACCGCGCAGCTGCGTCCGCGCGACGGTACCGCTCGCATAACCGCCCTGCTGCAACTGCTTCTCGCGGACGACGCCCTCCGAAAGGCGCGAGCGTTCGACCACGCGGAAGCGGCCGCTCTGCACCAGCGCCGTCTTGAACATGTCGGTCGCCGCGCGGCCGCTCACGTTCGCGAGGCTGGAGCGGAACTCGTAGATGGACACCGCCACGCGCTCGCCTTTCGGCCGGGCAAGTCCGCGCAGCGCCCGGCTGCCGGCGGAGGAGTCCACCACGGCGGGTTCGACCGGCGCGGACGCGACTGCGCAACCGGCCAGGGACAGGGACAACATCAAGGCACCCGACATCGCCGCTCGCATCGATTTCATGGCATTTCCTTCCGCGTTTTCATGGAAATCCAGCCGCTCGCGCGGGGCCGCCTGCGCGAGCGGCGCACGTCAGCGCCGCTCGACCAGGCTGCATTGCTCCACCTTGCGTTGCCTGCGCATCGATTCGCAGCGTTCGAATCCGGCACGGGTCGCGCAGGAAAATCGCGTCGGACCGGTATCCGGCTGGCACGAAACCGCCGCGAGGTCGCGCTGGATCGCGGCGACGGCGGGCAGGATCGCCACCGGCGGCGGCACGCGTGTCGTGGTCGATGCCGCGGGCGGCGGCAACCGCGACGTCGATTGACCGACCGCTCCCCAATCCGGGGCAGATGCCCCCGGACCGGAAGGCGCGCGCGCCGGAGCCGGGGGCGCCTGCACGGGCGCAACCCTCGCTGCCGGGGCAGCCGCGGGAGCCTGCGGTGCCGGCACCGCAGGCGCACGCGGCGTCGTCACGGCCGGAACCCGGGGGGCCTGCACCGCCGGCAGCGTCACGTCCCGCATGGCCGGCGCCCGTGGCGCCGCGATGCCCGGTGACTGCACCGCGGGCAACGTCGATTCGCGCCTCGCCGGGGTCCGGGGTTCGGGCGACGCCGCCGGCGGCGGCGCCACGACGGCGGGGGCCCGGGGCGCCTGCCCGGAAGGCCATTGCGGAGGCCGCAATGCCGGCGGCGAGGCTTGCGGCAACTGGCCCGGTGCGGCGTTTTCGGTCTCCGGCAATGGCGACGCAAATGGCGATTGCCTGCCGCCCGTCGGGAAGGGAAGCGGGCCGCTCAACGGTTTCACCGGTGCTCCGAAGCCCCCCGCCGGCGCGCCGAGAGTTCCGGACGGCGCGACGGTGCCCATCATCGACGGTGTGGCCAGCCCTGCCCCGGGCTTGGTGAAGGGATCCGGATCTCCCGGCTTCACCGGTGCGAGGTGCTGGCCGATGGAGGCCGGCATTCCGCCCAGCAGGTCGGGCGGCTGGAAGTCCGCGACGATCGTCGGGCGCGACAGGCCGTCGATCGTGAGCTGTCCCGAGAGCAGGAACGCGAACGTGAGCGCGTCGCCCTGCCTGGCCCGGGCGGTGGTCTCGTCGCTCGCCTTCTTGAGCGCACCGAACACGCTGTCGGCGCCGGCATGCACCATCATCGGGTCGATCGCGTCCACCCCGACGGTCGGGTACTTGGCGTGCAGGTCGGTCACCGCGGACTTGACCATCGCCACCTTCGTGGCGTAGCCGGGGTCGAGCTTCGGAGGCGTGCAGACCAGCACATCGGGAGGAGCCTTCCAGAGGGCCTTGTACCGCTCCTTGCAGAAGTGCTGCTGCGTCGGCCGCGTGCACGAGTATGCGACGGGCTTGTTGCTCATCGGCGCCCCGCCGTCGGGAAGGATTGTCTGGCAGGGGTATTTCGATCCCTTGGACTTGAAGTGCGCGTCGATCTTGACGGCGATCTCCTTCCCGAGCGAGACGGTGTTCGCGCCGCATTGCTGCGCCTGCCCCACGCTCTTCATCAATCCGGTGCACGCCTGGTGCTTGGCAATCGTCAGGCACGCGAGGTTCTGTCCGAAGGCCGGGCAATAGTGGCTCTGCGCGTATGCGCGGAAATGCTTGGCGAACTCGTCGATGTGCTTGTTGAAGACGTCCACGAGGCACCAGTAGTCGTTCGATGTCACGTTCGCGACTTTCTGCGCATCGAGCTGCGCCTTCGACGTCCCGAGCGCCCGCCAGATCAACCAGCGGTCCACGTGGGCAAATCCGAAGCCGGCGCCGAAATCGTCCACGGCGCACCGCTTGACCACGAACGCCTTCGGATCGGTCTTCTTGTTGCCATATTCGGCCGCGGCCGCGAAGGCCAGGCTCGTCACCTTCTGCGCGGTCGCGTACGCCTGGCGCTTCTTGTCCCTCGCCGCGAGCACGTTCTGGAGGATGTCGCCCGTCCAGACGCCCTCCACGGCACTCGTGAAGATCTCGCCGGCCTTGGCGGCAACGGCGGCGCTCGTCGAGAACTTGCCCATCGCGTACGCGGGGCACGGCACCCCGGTCTTTGCGGCCGACACCAGGCTGTCGCGCAGCTTGGGCAAGGCGAAAGGTTCCGTGGCCTCGATGGCCTTCAGGCCGTCGGGCTTCACCCTTGGCGCGAACACGCAGGCGTAGGCGATGGTCTCCGGTGGTGTCTTCGATCCGCCGCAACCCCCGAAGCCCAGGGAGCAGCCGACAGACTTGATCGCGCTCCACGCCGCCTCGCCCACCGAGGCGACGAACTGCGCCACCGCCTTGCCGGCATCGAGGAGCCCCTTTCCGATCTCGATCAGGTCCTCGATCAGGCCGCACAGGTCGGCGCCGCCCACCAGGACCTGCGCGACGATGCAGATCGTGGCCTCGCCAAGCTTCGCGACGACGCCCCAGTAGTCCTTCTCCCGGAACGCGATGTACGTATCGAGCAGGTCCCAGAACCAGGACGGGATCCCGGCCTGGCCGGCCGCCTTCTGGCCGATGGGCGAGTCCTTGAAGGTATCGACGCACTTGAGGACCTGGACGTCGTTGGCGGCCTTGTCGAGGCAGGTGAACAGGCCCTTCGAGGCCTTGAGGTCGGATCCCTTCACCGGAAGGGGATTGGCGTTGACCTTCTCCAGTTCGTTGAGCACCCACGCGATGTCGTCGATCACGTCGGCCTTCGCCTGCGCGGGCCAGGCGAGCGCGAGCACCGCGAGCACGATCGCACCGGCGGTCGATCGCAGGAGTCTGCCCGGCGTGTTCATGGCATTCCCCCCGCGCTCAGCGACGGACTGCGGGCTTGCCGTCGCCCGCGAGCGCCTGCTTCAGTTCGCCCACCGTGATTCGCGTCCCGTCGGGGGACTCGAGTACCGTTCCCGCCGGGCGCTGGAGGATGTCCTTGAAATCCGACGCGGCGGTCACCTTGATCGCCGACCCCGACAGGTCCGGGCGCTTCACGGTCGCTGCGCCGAGCTTGTGACCGAGCCGCTTCTCCACGTAGGGCTGCACGAACCGCAGCTGCGCCACGGTGGCGCGCCTTCCGGACGGGAGCACGACCGTCTCCGAGTCCGGGCGCTTGAGCGCCTCGGCGAGCTCCTTCGCGTCGGCCACGCGACGTCCGGTGGCCGCGGGCACGACCTTGAGCGCCGCGGGAAGCCGGTTTCCGGTGGCCGAGCGCATTCTCTGCGCCGTGGCGGTCAGGCGCCGCAGGTCTCCGACGCGCATGCGCCGGCCGTCGGACAGCTCGACGAGATCCGTGTCGGGCCTCGCGAGGATGGCCCCTGGTTGGAGCGTCGGGCCGATCCTGAGCACGCTGGCGCTTGCCGCAGGCGGCGCCTTCCCTGCACCGGCCTGCGCGATCGCGGCCTGGCTCCCCGCGGCTATCGCGCCGATCGCGAGGGCCTTCAGCATGGTGAAAGGAATGACCCGGAATATCCTGTCCATCGCTGGCTCCTTTCGTCCGGCGAGCCTCGCTCCGGCGTCGCCTCGTTTCCCCGGACCGTTCCGGGGCCTGGATCATCCCGGCGCTACCGCAATCCGCGCGCCGGCTTCGCGTCACCGGCGGCCGCCAGGGTCTGCAGGTAGCGGATCAGCTCCCCCAGTCCGCCGAGCACCCGCGTTTGCCCTTCCTGCTCGACCACGACGTGCCACGACCCGTTGGTCACGCGCATGTCCACCTTGAGCGACTCCGATCTCGCCTCTTCCATTTGCGGCCTCCCCTCTGCGTGCGCCTTGCCGTGTGCCGCGACGCCGTGATTCGCGTCGCGATCATTTCCCGTCGGACGGCTTTCCGGGCTTCTTCTTCTTTTCCGGCCGCTTCTTCGATTTCGACGGAACCTCCGGCTGCGGATTGAGGGACTTGCCGTCCTGCGCGCTCGCCGGCCGCGAAGGCACCTCGGGCTGCGGGTTGAGGGCCTTGGGCTTGAAGGCGCCGCGCGATTTCGAGGGAACCTCGGGTTGGGGGTTGAGGGCCTTGGGCTTGAAGGCGCCGCGCGATTTCGAGGGAACCTCGGGTTGGGGGTTGAGGGCCTTGGGCTTGGTCGCTTCGCGCAATTTCGAGGGAACCTCGGGCTGCGGATTGAGCGCCCACGCCGGGGCACCGGTCAGCAGGCCCGGCGTGCCGATGGCGACGACCGCCAGCAGGCGAGGGAGCGATCGAATCATGGGGGTCTCCTTCCCGCGTCGTCCCGTCCGGCATGGACGGGCTGGACGCAGGCTCGCGCAGCCGCCGTTACGCAGGCGTTACAAGGAAGCGAGGGGAGCGTTACTTGCCGGAGCGGACTGCTTGTCGCCTGCGCGAGGCCAGTTCGTCCTGGAAGGCACGTTCCAGGGGAAGGCTGCCGATCTCGCGCGCCTCGAGACAGGCCTGCTCGAGGCGTTCGAGGCCCGTCTCGACGTGGCCTCGCCGGAATGCGAGGTCGGCGCTGGTCGAGAGCGACAGCGCGTGGCCGCGCCGATAGTTCGCCCGCCCGCTGGCCTCGAGCGACTGATCGCAGAATCCTTCCGCGGTGTCCAGGTCGCCGCGCTCGATCGCGCACCGGCAGAGCCAATAGGCCGCATTGGCGAACTTGGCGGGGGAAGCGTCGCGAAAGGTCTCCAGCGCCATCCCGAGCAACGCCTCGGCCTCGTCGATCCTGCCCAGCGCCTCGAGCGTGGCGCCGAGCTCGAGGCGCAACCGGGCGCCGTCGAAATCGTCGATGCGGCCCTGCAGCCGTTGCAGCGCGGATTCCACGGTGTGCATTGCCTCGGCGTAGCGATCGTGCTCGAAGTGATCGATGGATTGCTTGATGGCGAGTTCCACCTGCAACGACGGCTCGTCGGTCCTGTCCACGATGGCGGCCATGGCCTCGAGGCAAGCCTTCCGGCCGGCCTCATCGCCCACGTTGCGGAACAGCTCGCACCGTGCCCCGTGGATGCGGAACGCCTCGATGTCCCCGGGGCCGTCCGACAATGCCAGGCCGTAGAGCGCGAGTGCCTCCGGCAAGGCGTAGGCCCGCGTGGCCGCCTCGGCCGCCCGGACGCGATACGGAACCGCGTGGCCCGCGCGACCGCCGGCCTCCAGGTGCGTGGCGACGTCCGCGGGACCGACGGACCCGGAGGCGATCATGGCGTCGGCGAGCTTGCGATGGAGCAGCTTTCGCCGCTCCGCGGTGATCGCGTCGTCCAGCGACCGGCGGATGAGGTCGTGCGCGAAGCGATGCCCGACGGGCGCCTCGGCAATCACGTTGGCCTCCATCGCGCGTTCCACGGCGTCGACCAGCTCGAATTCGGACAGCGCCGTGCAGCCTCCGAGCCAGTCGAGCCGGAATCCGTCACCGGCGAGGCACGCCGCCTCGAGCAGCCGGCGCGTGCCTTCGCCGAGCCTGTCGATGCGCCGCAGGACCGCCTCGCGCACGCTCGGGGAAATCGGCAGCTCGCGGTAGTCCTGCGTCTGCTCGTCGTAGGGCGTGGCCCAGGTGTCGCCCTCCCGCCACAGGATCCCGGCGCCGAACAGATCGCGCAAGGTCTCGAGCAGGAAGAGCGGGTTGCCGGCCGTGGCCGCGTGCAGGCGCTGGGCGAACACCGTGGCGCCGGTGCTGCCCGACAGGGCCCGGACGAGCGTGAGAACGTCCGACTGCGTGAGTGCCGCGAGCGCGACTCGCACGAGCATCCCGTCGCGCTCGATCGCGGCGAGCGACGACCGGACCGACGGGTTTCCGGCGAGGTCCTCCGCCCGCACGGTCGCGAGCAGCCGGACCCGCCCGGCCCGCCGCGTCACGTGCGCCACGAGCTCGGCGCTCGAGGCGTCGAACCATTGCAGGTCGTCGAACAGCAGGAACCCGCCGTGCGCGGCCGTGACGAGGGCGGCGGCCAGCGCCTCGAGAACCCTTGCGCGTCCTTCGACGGCGGGAAGCTCGCCGCGCGGCTCTCCTTCCGCGAGCATCGGCACGAAGTGGCCGATCTCGGCACGCCACACGGGATCGAGCAGTTCGTACCATGCGCTGTCGGCCCGGTAGGCTTCGAGCAGTGCTTCCGCCACGGGATAGAAGGGGGTGTCGCGGGAGATCTCGCGCCCCTTGAGCACCACGAGTTCTCCATGGGACGCCGCGAACTCCCGGGCGAGTCGCGTCTTGCCGACGCCCGGCTCGCCCTCGATGAGCACGAGATCCGGGCCCGCGCCGTCGAGCAAGGCCCACGCCGACTCCCGCCCGACGAGCGGCGAGTGCAGCACCGGCGCTCGGGCGTCGGCATGCGACCTCTCCGGCGTCGCGGCCCCCTTCCGGATGCGTCGCGCCAGCGCCTGCGTTTCCGGAAGCGGGTCGAGCGCGAGATCGGCGCGCAACGCCACGCGCAGCCTCTCGAACTGCGCGAGCGCCGCGCCACGATCGCCCAGCAGGTCCAGCAGCCGGATCGCCTCCCGGTGATGGGCCTCCGCCAGCGGATCTTCCTCGATCAGGGCGCGCAGGAGCGCGAGGGCACCCTTCAGGTCTCCGCTCGCCTCCGCCGATTTCGCCCGCGCCGACGTCGCCTCGCGCCATGCCCGGGCAAGCGCTTCCCGCTCCACGCCCAGCCAGTCCATGAAGCCGCCCGCGCCCTTGACTTCGAACTGCGAGAGCAGGGGTCCCCGGTAAAGCCGGCCCGCCTGCGCGAGGTCGCTGTCCGCGATCGCGCGCCGGAACCCCTCGACGTCGACCTCGGCGCCGGGATGAAGCGACACGTGCTCGCCCGTCGACTGGATCCAGGGGCCGACCGGGGTGGCGTTCAGGCGGTGGAGTTCCTGGCGAAGGTTGCGGCGCGCGGCCTCCTCGGGCTGGTCGGACCAGAGCAGCGCGGCGAGGCGGGAGCGCCTGGTCTCCCCGGCCAAGGCCAAGAAGGCCGTGAGCGCGAGCGCCTTGCGCGTGGGCAACGGGAACTCACCCCCGAGGAGAACGCGCGGCGGGCCGAGCAACTGCAGAACGAGCGACTGGGTCATTCCGGCTCCCCCGTTCGGGGCCTCACCGCCCGGCGATCGGTTCAGGCGCCGCCCGGAACCCGGACGTCAGTCGAGCGCGCCACCGGGCAATCTTACATCGTGGCCATGGCGCAGGCATGCGGCGATCGCGGCCTCCACGCCGCGCACCATCGTCGCGAGCGCCATCGCCGGCTCGCCCGGCCGCGCCACGGCCTGGCGCTCGAGCCAGGGCACGTGGAGGAATCCCGCGCGGGCGCCATGGCCGCTCGCCGCCAGGAAGTGCAGGGCGCCGTAGAAGAGGTGGTTGCAGACGTAGGTGCCGGCGCTGTTCGAGACCTCCGCCGGCACGCCGGCCTCGCGGATCGCCGCCGTCATCGCCTTGATCGGGACGGTCGCGAAGTAGGCCGCGGGCCCGGCCGGCGCCACGGGTTCGTCGATGGGCTGCCATCCTGCGTTGTCGGCGATGCGCGCGTCGTCCACGTTGATCGCCACGCGCTCCACGGAAAGGCAGGCGCGCCCGCCCGCCTGGCCCAGGAGGATCACGAGCGAGGGTTGGCACTCCTCGATCGCCGCGGCCACCTCCTCGATGGCGCGGCGGAACTCGGTGGGCACGCGCACGGTGTCGATCCGCGCGTGCCCGATGGCAGCCGGCAGCTGCCCGCAGATCTCCCAGGAGGGGTTCACGTCCTCGCCGCCGAAAGGATCGAAGCCGGTGACGAGCACGCCGCCCGCGGCGGCTTCGCCCTCGCCTTCCGCGCGCCTGCGTCCGCGGGCCACGCCGCTAGCGGGCGGTCCAGCCGCCGTCGATGGCCATCGCGGTGCCGTTCACCTGCCCGGCGGCCTCGCCCGCGAGATAGAGCGCGACCCCGGCGACTTCCTCGATCCGGATGAAGCGCTTCGTCGGCTGGGGGGCGAGCATGATGTCCGCGATCACCTTCTCCTTCGGGATGCCGTGCACGCGGATCTGGTCCTCGAGCTGCTTCTCGACGATCGGCGTCCAGACGTAGCCCGGGCAGATCGCGTTCACGGTGATGCCCAGCTCCGCCACCTCCAGCGCGACCGTCTTCGTGAAGCCCACGACGCCATGCTTGGCGGCCACGTAGGCGCTCTTGTAGGGGGAGGCGACCAGCCCGTGGATCGAGGCCACGTTGATCACGCGTCCCCAGCCCCGCTTCTTCATCCCCGGCAGCGCGGCCCGCGTGGCGTGGAACGCCGAAGACAGGTTGATCGCGAGGATCGCATCCCACTTGTCGACGGGAAACTCGTCGACGGGCGAGACGTGCTGGATGCCGGCGTTGTTCACGAGGATGTCGACGGCCCCGAGCTTCTCCTCGGCGCTGCGCACCAGGTCGGCGATCTCGGCGGGCCGGGTCATGTCGGCGCCGTGGAAGAGCGCTTTCGTGCCGGACTCGCGCTCGATGTCCGCGCGCAGCGCCTCGATCGCATCCTGCTCGCCGAGGCCGTTGAGCATCACCTGCGCGCCCTGCGCGGCGAAGGCGCGGGCGATGCCCAGGCCGATGCCGCTCGTGGAGCCCGTGACCAGAACCGACTTGCCCGTGAATGCCTTGCCCATTGCCCTCTCCCTTGTCCTATGCGCCGCGCACGGCGCGCGAGGCTTCCATGCCGCAGTGCTTCGGTGTCATGCGCGGTCTCCCGGCCGCAGCATCTCGATGTGGACGATGCCGTCCTCGTCGTAGGGCTCGGATGCCTGCACGAACCCGAAGCCGCCGTAGAAACGCTCCAGGTAGCGCTGCGCGCCGATGCGCACGGCCGTGCCGGGCCAGAGCGCGGCGGCGCGGGCGAGCGCCTCGGCGACGAGGGCCCGCCCCAGGCCCGTGCCGCGAGCCGCCTGCGTCGTGATGACGCGCCCGACCGAGGGCTCCGCGTACTTGAGGCCCGCCGGGACGAGTCGGCAGTAGGCGGCGAGCTCTCCGTCCCGGTGCGTGAACAGGTGCCAGCACTCGGGATCGGCGCCGTCCATGTCCTGGAAGACGCACGCCTGCTCCACCACGAACACCGCCGAGCGGGCCTGGAGGATGTCGTGGACCTCGCGCGCCGAGAGCTCGTCGAGGCGCGCGCATCGCCACGCGGTCATGGAGTGCCGGAGGCGACCTTGCCCGAGACCTTCGCCAGGTGCAGCCAGGTCTCGACGACCGTGTCCGGATTGAGCGACATCGACTCGATGCCTTCCTGCATGAGCCACTCGGCGAGGTCCGGGTAGTCGCTGGGGCCCTGCCCGCAGATGCCCACGTACTTGCCCTGCCGGCGGCAGGCCTGGATCGCGAGCGAGAGCATGCGCTTGACCGCCGGGTCGCGCTCGTCGAAGGAATCCATGACCAGGCCGGAGTCGCGGTCGAGCGCGAGGGTGAGCTGCGTCATGTCGTTCGAGCCGATGGAGAAGCCGTCGAAATGCTTGAGAAACTCGTCGGCGAGGATCGCGTTCGACGGGATCTCGCACATCATCACCACCTTGAGCCCGTTCTTGCCGCGCTCGAGCCCGTTCTCGCGCAGGATCGCGTGGACCTGCTCGGCCTCCTTCAGCGTCCGCACGAACGGGATCATGATCTCCACGTTGGTGAGGCCCATGTCGTCCCGCACCCTGCGCATGGCCTCGCATTCCAGGCGGAAGCAGTCCCGGAACGAGCTCGAGACGTAGCGCGAGGCGCCGCGGAACCCGAGCATCGGGTTTTCCTCCTGCGGCTCGTAGTGGCTGCCGCCGATGAGGTTCCGGTACTCGTTCGACTTGAAGTCCGACAGGCGCACGATCACCTTCTTCGGCCGGAACGCCGCGGCGATGGTGGCCACGCCCTCGACGATCTTCTCCACGTAGAAGCGCGTCGGGCTCTCGTAGCCGCGCGACTGGCGCGCGACCTGGGCCTTCAGGTCGGCCGGAAGCCCGTCGTACTCCAGGCAGGCCCGGGGATGGATGCCGATGGTGTTGGAGATGATGAACTCCAGCCGCGCGAGCCCCACGCCGTCGTTGGGCAGCTGGCAGAAGTCGAAGGCGAGCTGCGGGTTGCCCACGTTCATCGCGAGCTTCACCGGGATCTTCGGCATCCGCTCGAGGGAGACCTCGACCACGTCGAACTCGAGCTTGCCGCCGTAGACGAAGCCCGTGTCGCCCTCGGCACAGGAGACCGTGACCTCGTCGCCGTCGCGCAGCGCGGTGGTCGCGGTCTCGCATCCCACCACCGCCGGCACGCCCAGCTCGCGGGCGATGATCGCCGCGTGGCAGGTCCGGCCGCCTCGGTTGGTGACGATGGCCGCGGCGCGCTTCATGACCGGTTCCCAGTTCGGGTCCGTCATGTCGGTCACGAGCACGTCGCCATCCTGCACCCGGGCCATCTCGCCCACGTCCTGGATGACGCGC
>Ga0154020_10005954_pt1 | contig 14289 bp, 15 predicted proteins | sample Klosneuvirus_201_FD_109709 | JGI IMG/M metagenome (GOLD analysis project Ga0154020, IMG submission 109709) | Active sludge microbial communities from wastewater, Klosterneuburg, Austria - Klosneuvirus_20160825_MG | ecosystem: Engineered > WWTP > Aerobic digester > Activated sludge | place...
AGGCAGGGATGCCCGCCGCTACAATCGCTGCCACGCTCATTTCGGTTTCCCCTCGTCGTCTGGCACGTAAACCACCTGACCGTTGGCGAGGCGATACGCCGTGCCCAGCCGCGTGCCCTGACCAGAGAGCGTCTTGTCCGTGACCTTCTGGACTTTGATCTGCCCGCCCTGTTTGGTGATGATTTCCATCTCCCCGTTCTCGGCCTGCTTCACTAGCGTGACGTTGGAGTTTTTGTCCAGCAGCTTGCCCGAGGAGAACAAGGCGAACAGTGCGATCAAGAGCGCGACGATGAAGGCGACACTGACATCAAACAAATTGGCAATGCCAGCCAGCGGGTCTTCATCCTGGCCGGGCGCAGGACCGTGGGCGGAAATACGATGGCGATGAACGAATCGCATGGTCATTCCTTTCCCTTCCCTACCCGAAGCAAACGTTCCGCATGAAACGCCAATTCCTGTGAGTCGGCGCGCACCCAGCTTTCACGGGCAGCGGCAATCAGATAGGCAGCCACGCTGATGGTGAGGCCAATCACGGTGGCGGCAAAGGCGGTGACCATGTTGCTGGCGAGCGCAGGCAGGTTGCCATCCGCCAACCCTTGCAACGCATCGGCCATTGGAATCAAAGTGCCCATGAGGCCAAGTGACGGACCGACGCGAACGGCGAGGCGCAACCGTCCGAGCGCCCGCCAATGTTCGCGTTCGGTGTTTTGCAGCTTTTCTTCCAAACGAAGGTCGAGTCCTTCGCCGGGTTGGTTGGCGGCGATTTCATCCAACGCCTTCTTGGCACGCTCCAAGGCTAAGCTGCGACCTGCCCGACGATACCACGTCTCACGCAAGAATGCGCCGAGGGAAACGAGCATGGCGGCAAGGAGTCCCAGCAGTCCCAACAGCACCGGCCAGACGAGAAAGGCGGCGATGTGGTGGAACAGTTCGCGAAGTTGGTCAACAGCAGTCATGGTCAGTTGGATTTCTTTAGCCGGAAGAATTGTTGGGCTTCGGACAGATTCATGGGGACGGTGAATTGATTGCCCGAAACCGTCGGCGTGTTTGTCACGGCAGTCCAAGTGCTTCCGACCAGATTGGTGTTGGATTCAAGCGAGAATCCAGCGCTGTTCGTCGTCCAAGCGATCACGCCAGCACTATTGATGGTGAGAGATGGAAGTGGAATGCTTGCCGGACGTGTCACCGCGAGCGCGGCGAGCTGCGGGCGGAGGCCGGTCTCCTGCGTGGCGGGCACGTCCGCTCCCAATGAGAACCTAACCGTGTTGCTCGCCACAAGACTGCCCAGCACATCAAAGTTCACTTTGGACGGACCGTTGTTGACCACCGCCGTGCTCCAATCAGCCACGTTGTCGCTGCCGAATTGTGTGCCGTTGAAATAGAGCCGGTCGTTGAGGGCGTCGCCGTAGGTATAGAGAACTTGCAGCTTGGCTGCTGTCGCACCCGCCGGATTTACCGGGTCGAAGGCGACGGTGCGCTGCGAAACCTGAGTGCCGGTGGGCGTCTTGTAAATGTCGCCACCGCCCTCGGCAATCGAGTAGTCAAACGTATTGGCCAGACTGCTCTTTTGGTAAATCGCCAACAGCGTGACGTGTTGCACGCGCCCGTCGAAGCCGTTGGGACTGGTTTGCGAGACGATGATCGTGTTCGGTGTGCCATCCTTGAGCAGCATTTCCGGTGGCACAGGCAACGTTACGAGCCAGACACCTGAACCCGAGCCATAGGTATTGGCGCTGTTGGCGCTGAAAACCGGGTTTGTATCGGTGGTCGAACCGAAAATGATTGGATTGGCGGCGGGCAGGTTCGCGCCATTGATCGTGACGGTCATTTCGCTGATGTAGTTGGCCGTGCCACCCCAAATGGTGGTCGCGATGCGCGCGACTGCGATGGAGTCGCAGGCTGGCAGCTTGTAGTCGTTGGTGACGGCGTAGGGCTTCGGCGGCGTGGCCGTATTCAACCAGTTGGTGGTGCTTTGCCAATACAGCGCGCCATTGGCGATACTGCCGGATAGCACATTGCTGATGCCGTGGCCGGGCGAAGCCGAGCCGGACGGGAGAGAGAAACCGGCGTGGGCCGCGAGCGGTAACAAGCCCGCGCCGAGGGTGAGTAGCAAAGTCGTTTGTTTCAGGTTCATAATGTTCATGGAGTCAACGGGTTCTATTTCCGTGCATCCCATTCGTCTTGAGTGCAGGTGGTTTTTACTTCGACATGGCCGTCGCAGCAGGCGGCGACGAAACTCTTTTTTGCATGGCGATAGTCCACGTCCACGACGGGATTGGTAAAGGAACTGCCGCCGCCGCAGTAGTATTTGCCGGGCGTGCAGTCGGCGAAGAGGATGGTGTTGGAGGGCCGGCGGACATTGTCGGCCTTGACGCCATACCAGAAGCAATAGTCCTTACCGGAGAGGTTGAAGGTATTGATGCCGTAGCTGAGGAAGACATTCGTGTCCCACGTCACCGCAATGCGTTGGGGATCGGAAGGACAAAGATAAACGCCGGCATTCTTTGCGAGTTGGGTTTTGATCAAATCCATCCAGCGCGTGGTGGAATCAATCCAGGCTGGCGGGTAGGACTTCGTTTCATCCGCGTAGAGCTGCGTGGCGATGCCGATCTGGCGGAGATTGCTGACGCAGGCGATGCGCTTGCCGCGCTCCTTGGCCTGACTGAGAGATGGCAGCAGCAGCGCCGCCAGAAGCGCGATAATGGCGATGACCACCAGCAACTCGATGAGCGAGAAGGCTGGGAGCCGGTGGATGGAAGCAGGTTTTTCCATGTGGCGACCAAAAGTGCAGTGTTACCTAATGTGACTGGGATGTTACTGAACCGCGTGTAATACGCAACACGAATAGCGTAACACCACCACGGCGGCGGTTCGGGAAACCGGTTGCCGGCGTATCGGGCGCATGCGCGACGGGAATGAGCATCCCGCTGACGCGTTCAGCGCTGCCGTGTCCGTCCGCGCTTCCGGGGAGTGTGGGCGTCTAAAACTCCGCGGTGGCCGGCCAAAACCAGCAGGGCGGCGACGACCGGCGGCATCTTGTTGGCAGGGGCGGATGCAATGACCGATTCTCGCGGGCGCAGGCCGCGCTGGCCGGTGTCGTCTGGTCCGGCCCGGCGGCGGGGTCAGCTTTGGTGCTGATAGAATTGGTCACCTCCAAGGCCCTTTCCGCCCGTGCCACCGACAAAGCTTTGAAACTCGCCAACTCGCCACTTTACGCACTTCATCTGTCGCACTTCATCTGTCGCGGGGCGAGCAAAACAGGACAAGTTGTGTAGTTAGCAAAACAGGACTCTGCTTGTCTGCCCGTATCCTGCCGGTCTTTGAAAAACACCAACAACTCATTCATCGGCACGCACCGTCCTTCATCCGCCATGTGCTGGAACGCTTCCGGCAACACACTTTGGATGCTTCCCAAGCGTGCGCTCAACTGGGACTCTCCCGCAGCCGCCGCTACGCTTTGGCCACCGCTTACACCGCCGCCCGCGCCCGAAAACAGACACCCCTCTGGCCCCCTGGCGCTTCGGGGGGCAACCATGCCGCCAGTTGGCCCCAACCCGTTTTTGAACTGCTCACCAAACGTCTGGCCTGCGTGCCGCCGTGTCCGTACAGCTTCGCCGCTTCCGAAGCCTTGCGCCTGCACCACTTCAAACTCGACCGCGCCCAGGTCCGCCGCTGGGCACTGGAAAATAATCTGGCTCATGCCGTCCCGCTCCAAAAAGTCCTGGCCCCCGTGCGCCGCTGGCAGCGCGCTCAAATCGGCGAACTCTGGCTACTCGACGCCTCGCCCCACCGCTGGTTCCCTCACTCCAAGCTTTCCTTCCCCATGCTCAACATGCTGGATGATTGCAGCCGCCTGTTCACCGGCTCCAAAATTTATGAGCGCGAACTGCTGCTCTCCGACTTCGACTTCCTGCCGGCGGCTTTCCTGGCGCACGGGTGCCCGCTCCGAATTTACGTGGATTACCACAGCATCTTTTTCACGAACGATCCGGACGCGCTAACCCAGTTGGGTTGGGCGCTCAAGTTCTACGATATCAGTTTCCTGTATGCCCCAACGCCCCAAGCCAAGGGCAAAATCGAACGCGCCCACCAATACTGGCAGGGCCGCCTGCCCGCCTATTTCGCCAGCGAAAAGATCACCGAAATCGCCGTCGCCAATCCCCATATCCATGACCTGCGGGCGCACCGTAACACCCAGGAAGTCCACCGCGAACTGCGTCAGATCCCGCAACGGGCGTGGGATCAAGCCCGCAAAGAAAAGCGCTCCGTCCTGCGGCCCGCGCCCCGCTGTCCGTGGTGGGATTATGTCTGGAGCGTACGCACCGCCATCCAGGTCGGCAGCGACGGGCGCCTGCCGATCGGCACCCAACGCCTGCGCATCGAAAAACCGCCCCAAACCAAGGTGGTCCTTTGCCGCCATCCCAACGGCCATCACTCTGTGTTGGCGGCAGCACCCAATCCCAAGCAAAAACCCGCGCTCCTCTTTACCAACCGCCCAAAATAATCTGTCCTGTTTTGAAAACTACGCGACAGAAAACCACATGGTATTTGCATTCCCAGGTCGTGTGTTTCAATGTTTCATATGTTTGCATTGTCTGTCCGTTCGTAAACTTTGAGCGGTTCACGAAAATCAGACTCCGCAATGACTCCCGGAGCTGTCAAACTCCGGGAGTCTCTCCAGCAAAGCTGGAGGATTTAGTAGGTATTAAGGCTAGGTTCGGATTTGCCCGGTCCCAATGCCGAGCCACTTGTAGCTGGTCAATTCCTCCAACCCCATGGGGCCGCGCGCGCCAATCTTGTCGGTGCTGATGCCAATCTCCGCGCCCATGCCGAACTCGCTGCCATCGGTGAAGCGCGTCGAGGCGTTCCAATACACGGTGGCCGAATCCACCTCGGCGAGAAACTGTTTCGCCCGCGCTTCGTTGCGCGTCACGATGCTGTCCGAGTGGGCTGAGCCGTAGTAATTGATGTGGTTAATCGCGGCCGACACGCCGTCCACGACGCGCACGTTCAGAATGTAATCGTTGTATTCGGTGAACCAGTCCTGCTCGGAAGCCGTTTTCAGTTTCCAGTGTTCCGTTTCGCAGAGGGCAAGCACAGCCCGGCTGGCGGGATCACAACGCAACTCCACTTTTTTCTCGGCGAACCTGGTCGCCAGTTGCGGCAGAAACGTGGTCGCGACCGCCTGGTCCACCAGCAGTGTCTCCATGGCATTGCACACAGCGGGCCGCTGGACTTTGGCGTTCAGCACAATCGCTGCGGCCATGGACAGGTCCGCTTCCGCGTCCACGAAGACGTGGCAGACACCCTTGTAATGTTTGATGACGGGCACCTTGCTGCAATCGGTCACGGCGCGAATCAGACTCTCGCCCCCGCGCGGCATGCACAGATCCACGTATTGGGTGAGCGACAGCAGGGCGGGAACGGCCTCGCGCTCGGGCGTGGGCACGACTTGAATCGCGGCGTCGGGAAAGTGCGGGAGCGTGCGCTGGCCCGCCGCGACCAGGATCTGAGCGATGAGTTGATTAGAGTGCAACGCCTCCTTGCCGCCGCGCAGGATGGTGGCATTGCCGGACTTGAAACACAGGCTCGCGGCATCCGCCGTCACATTGGGCCGCGATTCGTATATGATAACCACCACGCCGATCGGCGTGGCAATTTTTCGCAACTGCAACCCGTTGGGCCGCGTCCGCTCGTCGAGGATCCGCCCGACCGGATCGGGCAGCGCCGCCACTTCGCATAGGCCCCGGGCCATGGCCGCAATCCGTTTGTCGTCCAGGTGCAGCCGGTCGAGCATGGCCGCCGACAGCCCCAGCGTGGCACCGACTTCCATGTCGCGGGCATTCGCGTCCTGGAGGGCGGCGGAGTTTTGCTCCAAGGCCTCCGCCATCGCGCCGAGACAGGCGTTCTTTTCCGCCGTCGTCAGGCGGGCCAGTTCGCGCGATGCCGCCTTGGCCTGTTTGGCCAATTGCGTCATCTGTTCCAGCAACTTCATATCCCTAGATTAAGCCAAACTCGAATTGGGAAAAGACCAAACCGTTGCAAAATTCCGCCCCACGCCCGGCTTGGGGAGGGTGATGCCATTTAGAGTTTTCGGGCTTGCGCACGGTATGGAATGCGGGTTCGCTGGAGGACGTGAACCACCGAGAAAGGATTCAGACGTGAATGTCAGCATGTGGATGACGCGGGACGTGATCAGCATCGCGGCCGAGACGTCGATCACCAGTGCGGCGGCTTTGATGGCACGCCACCGCATCCGATCGCTAGCCGTGACCGCCCGGGGGAGCGCCGGCGGGCGGCTGCTCGGCCTCGTCTCGGCCACGGACATTCTCCACGCCTTCCCCTCCAACGTGAACCCATTTGCGGTAGAAGCCCCCGAGGCGGGGCCAACGCCGGTGACCACGGGCGAGATCATGAATCGTCATCCGCAAACCACCGCCCCGGACCTGCCGATCGAGGAAGCCGCGTCCCTGATGTATCACCGAAAAGTCAGCACGCTGCCGGTCGTACTGGGCGAAAAAATGGTCGGCATCATCACGGAATCGGACATCTTCCGCGCGATGGTCAGCCTCCTCTCCCTGCCCGGGCGCGGCGCGCGTATCACCTTCGACATGTCAAAAGGCGAGGATGTCTTCGGGTTGGTCGCCCAGGTGGCCCAACGACACCGTGCGCAGGTGGTGAGCTTGATTTCCGCAACGCAGGACAACCGGCCGGTCTGCGTGGTGCGCATCGCGGGGGAGACCGTGGACGCGATGCTCGATGACCTGTGGGCCTCCGGCCATCTCGTCTTGAACGTATTACGCTTTCCTCTTCAACCGGAAGTTTAGGGACACCCGCGCCCGTTCCGCCGCCGCAAATGTGTTTGACCCCTCCCCGGCCCGGTTTAATTTGAAGGCATGGAACATTCCGCTGGCTTCCTCGCCGTGGTCAATGAGGCGAAGCACCGCATCACCGAAATCAGCGTGGCCGAAGCCCGCGCCCGGCTGGCTGTAAACCCCACGGCGGTGCTGCTGGACGTGCGCGAAGATCACGAGTGGAACGCCGGCCATGCCGCGGAAGCCGTCCACCTCGGCAAAGGCATTCTGGAGCGCGACCTCGAAAAACTATATCCGGACAAAGGCGGCGAGTTCATCATGTATTGCGGCGGCGGCTTTCGTTCGGCACTCACCTGCGATGCGGCGCAGAAACTGGGCTACCGGAATGTCGCCTCGCTGATCGGCGGCTACAAGCTGCTCGTGGCGGCGGAGTGGCCGCTGGCCAAACCCTAAGCCAAATCGGTTTTGGGATTCCCTGCCCCCCCGCGGTGATTCCAAGATGGTAAACCACGCGCCCAACGGGTATTTTATCCCCATGACGGCACTGGAACACGACATTCTCAAACAGTTGATCGAACTGGAAGCCACGGTGAAAGCCATGCCCACAGCCAATCCGAAACCAAGTCTCCTCCCGCGCTTCCAAAAGATCGAGGCACTCGCCGACCAGTTACCCCGGGGTACCGCCCCGGACCTGCTGCACTACCTGCAGAGGAAAAGCTACGAAAAGGCGCGGCAGTGGTTGGAAGGTCGCTTTGCCGAAATCCAGAAAGGCGGCTGCCTGCGCTGACGAGCGCGGCGCTTCCCTTCGCGCCGTCCCAGCCGCTTGTGCGCCCCACCGTTCCCGCTGTCACTTTGTAACTTTATTGCATGTTCGACGATACCATTGCCGCCATCGCCACGCCGCTCGGCGAGGGCGGGCTGGCGGTCATCCGGATTTCCGGGGCGCAGGCGCTCGCCGTGGCGGACAAGACGTTTGTTCCCATAGGCAAGAATTCGACCAAACCCAGCGCGGCGACCAGTCACACGATTCATTACGGCCGCATGGTTCGCGCGGGTCAGACGGTGGATGAAGTCCTCTGCGCCGTGCTGCGCGCCCCGCGCACTTACACCCGTGAAGACGTGGTGGAAATCACCTGCCACGGCGGCATTCTCGCCACCAAGACCGTCCTTGATACCGTGCTGGAAAACGGGGCGCGCCTGGCCTTGCCCGGGGAATTTACCCAGCGCGCCTTCCTCAACGGGCGTCTCGACCTGACGCAGGCGGAGGCCGTGGCCGACTTGATTCACTCGCGGACTGACCTCGCGTTGCGCGCGGCAAATGAACAACTCGCCGGCAAACTCTCCGCGCGCATCAATCAACTGCGCGACGACCTGATGCACACGCTCGCGCACATTGAGGCCCACCTGGATTTTCCCGAGGAGGACATCGCACCCAACACCCGCACCCAATTGGAACTGCAACTCGTGGGCGGCCTCGCCTTCATGGAGGAGCTACTCCGCACAGCAAGGGAAGGCCAGATCTTGCGCCGCGGCATCCGGGCGGCCATTGTGGGCCGCCCCAACGCCGGCAAATCCAGCCTGCTGAATCAACTTCTCGGCCACGACCGGGCGATCGTTTCGCACATAGCCGGGACCACCCGCGACACCATTGAAGAAACCGCCAACGTGCGCGGCATTCCGGTGGTGTTCATCGACACCGCCGGCTTGCGGGAAGCCCAAAACGAAATCGAGCGCGAAGGCATCCGCCGCAGTCGCGAATCCCTCGCCCGCGCCGAATTGATTCTGCATGTCCTCGATGCCGCCGAGCCGCTCACGCCCGCGGACGAAGTTCTCCTCGCCGAGTTCGCGGGCAAGCCGCGGATTTTGGTACGCAATAAAGCCGACCTGCCGATTCAATTAAATGCCCTCGCCCGGACACGACACGCACCCGTCGTAGATGTTTCCTGCACCACCGGCCACGGCCTGGAAGCGCTCAAGGACGCCATCAAAGCCCTCGTCTGGTCCGGAGCGATCACCAACGAAATGGCACAGGTCACGATCAATTCACGGCATCAGGATGCCCTGCGCCGCGCCCGCGAAAGCACGTCGCTGGCGCTGGAGAACTTGCGGGCGGATGCGTCTCTCGAGTTTGTCGCGCTGGACCTACGCCTTGCCGCCAATGCGGTGGGTGAGATTGTCGGCAAAACCACCACGGAATACTTGCTGGATACCATCTTCCGCCAGTTCTGTCTGGGAAAATAATCCGCGCCGGGTTTGGGCTGGCGCGAGCATCGCGGGCTGGGTGTCTGGATCGCCAATGACCAAATCACCTTGTATGGGACTGGCATTGGGGCTGCTAATTCGACCAGCGAAGCCGGCGGCGGCGAGGAGCATTCGACGATACAGAAACTCCTCCCGCAAGCAACGCTCGCCACACTGGCCCTCAAGCATGACGTACCATCAACACCCCCGAAATAACCCAATTGCAACGCCACCTTTGCCCGTCCTCAAGTTTGTCCTGCTTCTGGTCATCCTGATCTCCGACCCGGGGAGTTCGGCCCAGGCGCAAACCCAGTACACCAGCGACGGCACCCCCACGGCCCTGGAGGAAGAAATCCGGTGGCGGGTGAACCGGGGACGGTTTGATAGCGCCCGCGAGAACCAATTGCGCGGGACCAGTTATAACGACATCCCGGCTTCGACAGGTCCCCTCAGCCCCCACCAAAGCCTTGCGACCGCCTGTCGCCGCCACAGCGAGGACATGGCCAAGCAGAACCTCTTCCAGCATGCGACCGTACCGGGGAGCGCCTATTACAACCCGGTCACCCAGCCCAATCCATGGGATCGCATGGTGGCCGAAGGCTATGCCTGGAGCAGTGCCGGAGAAAACATCGCGGCCGGCTATGGCGGGGCCGAAACCGCTTACGTGGGCTGGTGGAACAGCACGGGCCACCGCGTCAACATGTATGGCAGTGGCCTGCGCGAAATTGGCAACGGCTACTTCTATTGGGCGAGTTCGAGCTACGGCCGGTATTACACCATGGATCTGGGCAGCGAAAGCAGCAGCTGCTTTTTCACTGACACTGTCTTTTGCGACCGCAACGGGAACGGGGTTTATGACGCGGGGGAAGGCGTTTCGGGCGTCGCCATCTGGCTCAAGATCGGCGCGACAACCCACAACTATTATGACGTCTCCGGAGGCGTGGGTAGTTTCGCCATTCCAATCCAGAGTATTGCGGCGGCCGCCAGCGTCACCGTGTTGCTGTCCAACACAACGGTGGCCAGCCTCACCGTCAGCATCCCGACGAACTATCTCAACCTGCAGAACGTGATTTTGGCCGCCGGCCAAGTCCAGGACTACGGAACGTTCACGAAACCCTCGGGCAAGAACAACGTGGGTTTCCGAAATGTCGCACCGGCCAGCCCGCCGATGGTGCTGCCCCCTCTCCAGATTTCATTCGCGGGCCCGGACGTCCTACTGCGCTGGCCATCCCAAACCAGCGCGAGCTATCAACCCCAGTGGACCTCTAATTTTCAGACCTGGAATAATCTGACCCCGACTGCTCTGGCCGGAACCGGCAGCAACCTCACCTACCTGGATGCCACGCCCTCGGCGCCCGCCCGGTTCTATCGCTTGCGAATCACCCAGCCCTGAACGAAGGACTCGGCGGTAACGCGCAACGCCCGATTTCACGCAGCAGCAGGCACCACGGTATTCAACCCGGGCTTCATGATCGGCGCATTGACTGGCAAGGTTGGCAGACGCCAAAATTGCATAGCTGAATGCTGGCTGTAAAGACAGCGCACCCACGCCCGCGCGCATAGCGCGTCCTCCCCGGTCAGCAACTCCGCACCCGTCAGCTTTGGAACACGTCATTGCACACAGGCTGCCAACGGTGGATGAGATCCTGCTCCTGCGAACAGCGCGCCCCCTGGCCCGCGTTACAATAATGGGCATGGAGGTGCGTCGCCCCATTCGTAATGGCATCCTGAAGGGTCACATGTCCCTCCAGCCGTTGATGCAGGTCCCGCGTTTGGGCAATGTAGATCGGCGACCAATCACCATCCGACAACTGCTTGGCATAAAGGTAAACCCCGGGCAGCGGACGAAAGGTGGCATCCAGCGGATAGATCGTGAAGGGATACTCCTTGCCGGACTGCCCGGGCCAATTGTAGGTGGAGGAAGGTGCGCGATCCGGATTGGCGTGGCGACTGAATAAATGCTTTATCAAGTTCACCCTGATAAAACTAGACCACCGACTCCGGGCTTTGTCAAACGGGCGGAGAGCGACTGCCGGATTCAGAATGAGTTCCGCGGAAGCGAAGCTTGGCCCAGTCTGCAGCGATCCGACTGATGGAGGATGCCGTCGAGCAGGGAGGTCATTTCCTCCGCGCGGTGGATAGCTTCGTCGCAGGATGCCGGGAATTCGCCCAAGGCAAGTTCCGGCCGAGGCGTGGCGCATTTCCAACAGGAATCGAACTGGGCCTCCACCGACTGGCCGCAGACGTGGCAGGTCCAACTGGAGTCGGTTTGGATCGCCGGCATGCACCAGGTGCGATACAGTTCATGCGCCGGCCCAAAGTCCTCATCGCGCTCGACCCAGAGTTCGGCGTTAAACGGAGTGGTACCTAGCAGACTGGCGAGTTCTTCGTTGCGGATCACGCATGGAATGCCGGCTTGCTGCAACAGATTTTGGAGCACTTTCAATTCGGCGCTAGCGGGAGTGGTGAGGACGCGTTTCATAGCGAGCCTTTCGTTTTTTGTTATGGCAACGTAGCACATCTTCCGCGACTTTACAGCGGGGGCGGAGAGGAAAATTCCAAGTGAAGAATGCCCAATGAGGTATGCGTGAACAACTGCGTTGCACTCGGCGGTACGGGGCACAAAAAAACCGGGTCAAGCAGCCAGAGGATGGCGGAGAGACCCGGGGAATTTCGATTAGTTCAATGTAGGCGCTGTCGTACGGCTGGTGCAGCCCTGAACTAGAGATGCCGCACCGTAATCGTAAAAGCTTCAAAGATCATTGCGCCGGTCGGCAACGGCGGCGGGCGTCCCGGAGAGGGATGACACGCTTATGCCAGTTTTGACCAACCCGGCGGCAAATCATTCAGCGACTACCAGCGTTTGCATGGACCGTAATCCAGATGATGAGCGGATGTGCTGAGGCGGGAACGCCGAAATGATTGCGGACTTCCGCCCGTGGATCCTCCCCAGCAGCGACGAGATAAGATTGCACCCCAAAACCGGGAATACGAGGCGCCCAATTCACTCCCATCGCCACGACACGGCCAAAATCAGCTGCAGGAGGCCGGTTGGAATGAGGTGAATCAACAGGGCAAGCGTGCTATTCCAGAATCCAGGATTTTCCTCAAACGCATCCAACGCAAACAGGCTAATGAATCCCGCAAAATGGAGGCCGGTTTTCAACCGCAACATCGAGGGAAGTGATGACGCAACGGAAACCCTGCGCTATCCGGCCCCGACCGTGGCGCAGGCACGGCATTACCGCCCGAACAAGTTGACCGGCGAAAGCGGGATGAAGGCATGCTCAAAAGCCACAGTGGCCGCCGCATTGCAGCGGACCTCGCGGTCTGCGAGGCATTGCAACGACCGTTGCATCCGTTGCGTGGCGCGAGAGCGGTACCTGGGCCGGATCGCTTAACACCGGCCAGCATCAGACCAAATGCACTATGGACGATCCGTGGAGCGGGACCAAAGACTCGTTAACTTCGGCTGCCCTCGTCCCCATTGCTGGGCCCGGGCGGAGCATCGAGGTGACTTTTCTGGGACGCAAGGAACGCTTATTTGACAAGCCGTGGAAGTGAGCGAATTTACCACCGTAAGAAGGGGGAGTTGGTGACAACCATCCAAAGAAAACTAGAGTTGACGTTGCCGGATATGTCCATTTGCCGCGCTGAGCTCGAAGCCGTCAATGATCACGTTTCTTGTCTGATGGATAACCCGACACGCTGCCAGTATGCGCGGGTCTCCGATTCCATTGCATCCTGTGTCCACCCGGAACGCGATAAAATTGTCGCACGCACGGAATGGAGCCGCCGCATAAACCACTAAGGGCAGCGGCGGGCGAACCCCGCAGCCGGATCCGGTTCCGGCTCGATCCGATTCAGGACATTCAGATTCACTCCTCGACAGCACGCAACCGATCCGGGCCGCCTCAGCCTACGTCGGATAGGGAGCTTTACCGCCTGTTCTGGGCCAATCCATGCAACGCAGAAGCCACACAAAGGCAGGAGTGGAAGGGCGACGCGTGGTACGGACCCCAGTTCAAATTTCGCGCAACAAACCGCGGTCGAGCATTGATCAAGGTTTAACCATTTCAGTTCGAACTGGTCGAGTGAGGCCCAAGGCTTGAGTTGTGCGACCGCCGCCTTCGACTAATCGCCGGTTTTGCTGCCCGGAACGCAGTGGAGCAATCCCGGAAAAAGCTGGCGCTCCTGGTTGAATCTCTCGTAGCTGAGCGAATCGACATGGGCGTCAAACGCCAGCAAGCTGCCGCCTTTCTTGCCATGCAAACGACCCAAGCCCTCGCCCTGCGAAGGATAGCTGCTGGCATCGTTGAAACAACTGAGCCCGGGATAAAAAGCGTAGTAATTGGGCTCATCCGGCTCCCACATCATGTAGGCGATGGGCTTGAAGGCTCAGAGCTTGTACGTTCGCCCGCCCAACGCCCCGAAGCCGTTGACGGCGCCATTCATGATGTAAGTGGCGAGCTTGTTTTGGCGCCGGGCGTAATACGGGTTCGACGCATCGGTCTTATCCTTCGGGCAAAGGTAAATATTGTGGTTCTTGATCTGCGGCCAAATTTGCCCCGTGCCGTAGCACTTGTCGATGTTTGTGAGCATCAGCGCCGGTGGGGTGCCGCCAACGGGTGTGTAAAGCCAGCAGGGATAGTCGTTGCCCCAGCCGGGATGGGGCAGGTTGTCGCTGCTCTCGTTGGCATACATGTGGATGCCCAACCCGAACTGGCGGTAGTTGCTGACACACTGAGTCCGTAATGCCTTCTCCTTCGCCTGCGACAAGGCCGGCAGGAGCATGCCCGCCAAAATGGCAATGATCGCAATGACAACGAGCAGTTCGATCAGCGTGAAGGCCCCCGCCGTGGGCGAAACCCCGCGCCTCATTCTTGCTTCGTCATGTTGCAGGCTCATTAATCGGCATTGGCTGCTACGGGGCTTTAGGGAGAGCCGCCTCACGGAAGGCCAGCGGCAAATCTCGGATTCTTTTGGACCCAGCCATGGCCTTGAGCGTCATTTCATGACGCGGAAAAACAACTGTGTGCCGGCCGCGGGGATGACCGTGGGCGGCGTGGCGTCCACCACGTTGGTCCACACCCCAGAGTTCAAGGATCCACGCGCCTGTAGCATGCCAGGCAAATCCCAATCCACCGCCACCGCTCCGTTCGCCAGCCGCTCGACGCCGATCAAGCTCGACGGCAAACTGGGGACAATGGCCGGGGGCGTATTCGTGAAGGAG
>Ga0154020_10005955_pt1 | contig 14288 bp, 8 predicted proteins | sample Klosneuvirus_201_FD_109709 | JGI IMG/M metagenome (GOLD analysis project Ga0154020, IMG submission 109709) | Active sludge microbial communities from wastewater, Klosterneuburg, Austria - Klosneuvirus_20160825_MG | ecosystem: Engineered > WWTP > Aerobic digester > Activated sludge | place...
CATGATGTCCGTGCCGCTTTGCAAGTAACGCAGGGTGCTGTTGCCGCCGCTGAACGGGTTGGTCGGGAGGGCGGTCGTGACCGGATTGTTCGTTTTTTGCACCGTGAAGAACCCAATCGCGTGATTGTCGATGTAGACGCCCGGGCTATTGTAGAACCCGTTGTAACCCCCGATGAGGCCGGTCGGCAGGAGCGCATCGTTAGTGATCGCGGCCGACTTCGTGCCATTGGCCAGCGTCACCACGCGAGTAACAGGGTCCCACGTCGGACTGCCATTGGCTTTCCACTCCGTGGTCGTATCACGGGGCGTGATCGAATTCGGCCGGCGGTACTCGTTGTGGTAACGCTCGGCGGAAACGCGCAGCTGGGTGTTCTTGAACGGACGCGCCAGCAGCGTGGCAAACTGCCGGTGGATGCGTTCCGAGGACGGTTTGCGGGTAAATCCCTTGTTCTCGTTTACCGCCGCCACCCGGAGTGCGAGTTTTCCAGGGAGGATCGGCTGGTTGAAGTTGATGCTCTGACGATTTCCACCCCAGTCGTCGAAACGCAGCGTGGCGCTGGCTGACACGCGCTCCAAATTCGCCTGGGTCGGTACGACATTGATCGTGCCGGCGGCTGCGCCGAGACCGAAAAGGTTGGAGTTGGGTCCACGGGAGACTTCAATCGCGGCGACGTTGTAGAGATCGAAGGGGATGCCGTTGTTGCTCCGGAAATTGCCCCAAGCCGTGTTGGAACCGCCGGCAGTCTGCCCCGCCTGACTGATTCCGCGAATGCGGTTCGATTGCTGCGGATTAGACTGCACCTGATCGTTGACGCCACCGGTCCGGTTGCGGTTATAGGTGGTGAAGTTGTCCGTGCCTTCCGTGCTGGCCTCGTACCGCATGACATCGTTGATATCGAGCACAGCGGTATCGAGCATCTGCTGCATCGTCACCACCGTGATCGAGGCACCGAGGTCCTCGAGTTTCGAGTTGAGCCGGGTGCCCGAGAGCGTGTTCGAGGCCTGATAGCCGCGATCATCCGACACGACTTGGAAGGGAGACATCTCCACGGTCTCGCTGGTTGCAGCGTCGGACTTGGTCGTGGCCGCCGCCGCCAAGCGGGACTCTTCCGCCTGTTTGGCGCCCAGTTCGGAGGCATCGAGGCGCCCGTCCCTGTTGGTGTCATATTTGGCCAAGGTCGCAGGATCGGTGGCATCACCCGCCCGTTGCGCATGAACCGCAAGCGGCAGGAGGAGGACAAGGGCAGCGGACGCGACAGGACGGAAGCGTCGACGTGGAATCGCAGGGGTATTCATATGGTTTGCTTTAACTTCAGTGGGCGAATGCCCGTAAGGGGCCGAAGTTTGAAAGCGGAGACATTATCAACTTCCCGGTGTCCCCGATAGAGAGAGTGCGTTCAAAAAATACACAAAATCGCTCACTAGACGCGAACTCCACGAGGGCGCGGCCCCTTGAATCACGAGCATCGCCAGCCCCTCCGTCAGAATCCGATAATGCTTAAAACGTTGTGAAACATATATAAGTGGGATTTCTGGTTTCTCATTGTGCACCCCCTGATTACCCTCCGAAGGCGAGATTTGTGCAGTCTGGAAGCGGCCCCCCTCGATGGCGCGATAGCGGTTTTTGTCCGAATCCGTGTGTACTCCAGCCACACCGTTCTGCGCGCCGGTAAAGCTGGGGCGCGGACGATCCCGCTCACTTCCGGATGTATCCAGGACCTGAGAGCCGGGTGCGTCTCCACTGGGCCGGCGTGATCCCCATCGCCGTTTTGAAGGACCGGCACAAATCGCTCGCGCAGGAGTAGCCGCAGATTTCAGCGATCTCCTCGAGCTTGAGTGTGCTCTCTGCCATCAAGCGCATCACCGCCTCCAGGCGAAGGCGCGCAAAAACCCGGATCGGTCCTTCGCCCAACGTATCGTGGAAGACGCGACGGAGCGTGCTGACCGAAACATGCACCGCCCGCGCCACCTCCGCAACCGAGAGGTTCGCGCCCAAATCAGCCGAGTACCGGGCCATCGCCGCATCGACCGTGCGCCGCGCCGGACTCGGCGGCAGCGGCGTTTTGAGCAACGGGAGTTTCCGCAGGGCGTGCAGAGTAAGCTCCACCAGCACCCCCTGGAACTTCAGATTGCTCAGCCGGTCCGGCTGCTGAAACTCCGGCCGGATTTCCTTCGCCAGCGCGACGAGACGCTTCCGTTCGCCGGCATCCAGCGGCAGAACCAAGTGGCCACGCTCCCGGACCGCCGCTTCGAGTTGCACCGGCACCACCCCAAAATGAAAGACCGTGATGTAGGCCCGGTGCTGTTGATTCCCCGACCAGCCGTGCGCACTCCCCGGGGGGAAAACCCAAAGCGTATTCGCCTTCAGCTCCAGACCGCTCTCTCCCGGCAAGACCGGGGCGCAGAGCCCACTGACCACCGCAAAAAACTCCCAGTTGGCGCGAGGCGGTGACTTCACCGGATTGATCCCAAACCTTCGATAACCCAACCCGAGGTAACGAAGCATTCCCGCAGGATGCTCCCCCGAAGGCCTGAGTAAAGTCTTCATCCCACGGAAATCGCGGATCTGCAACCCGCTCCTCATACAGGGATCCCAGATCTCAAATTTCAAATCTCAGATCTCAGATCTCAAATCTCCGATCTTGTCCCCCGTCTTCCTCCTCTGTCCTCTGATCTCTGTCCTCTGTCCTCTGATCTCAGACCTCTGTCCTCTGATCTCAGACCTCCGCCTCCCATGGTCACCCACTCCCTCGCCGGCACCGCCTGGCGATTCCGCGACACCTCCACGAAAACCTGGCTGCCCGCCCGCGTTCCAGGATGCGTCCACACCGATCTCCTCCAGGCCGGGCGAATTCCAGATCCGTTCCATGGAACGAATGAACTCAATCTGCAATGGATCGAGGAGAAGGACTGGGAGTACGAGTCCACCTTCACCGTGCCCCCGGAACTGCTGGCCGAGCAAATCGTCGAGTTAGTCGCCGACGGCCTCGATACGGTCGCCACGGTCATCCTCAACGGACACGAGGTCGCCCGCACCGAGAACATGTTCATCGGTTTCCGCTGGGAAGTTAAGCCGTGGCTCCGTCGAGGCCGGAACCGTCTTCAGATCCGCTTCGATAGCGCGATGCGCTACATCCGGGAACACGATGGGTTCACCCCGCCCCTCGAATTCAACGATCCCGTGGGCAACTGCGTGCGCATCCGCAAACAGCAGTGTCAATTCGGCTGGGACTGGGGTCCGCGCTTCGTCACCGCCGGCATCTGGCGGGATCTCCGTCTCGAGGGCTGGAGTACGAATCGTTTGACTGGAGTTCGCCTCCGTCAGGACCATCGCGCCGGAGAAGTCACCGTCGCCGCGGTCCCGGAGTGGGTTCGACCGGCGGAGGGAGTCGTCTACACCCTTGCGCTATCCCTCGACGGCAACCCGCTCGCCTCACGGACCGAAGTCTCCACCGCCAATCTTCAGATCCAGGTGCCGAAGCCCAAGCTTTGGTGGCCCGCGGGCCAAGGCGCCCAGCCTCTCTACACCGTTGAGGTCATCGCCCGCACTGGCGACGGTACCGAGGTCGGACGATGGCAGCGACGCATCGGCCTCCGCACCATCGTTCTCGACCAGTCGGCCGATGCCTGGGGCGACGCGTTTCGTTTCCTCGTCAATGGACGGCCGGTCTTTATCAAGGGTGCAAACTGGATTCCCGCCCACAGCTTCGTCGCCGGCCTCACCCGCGCCGACTACGCGCGGGACCTGCGGGCCGCCGTCGCGGCCAACCTGAATTGCATGCGACTCTGGGGCGGAGGGATCTATGAGAGTGAACACTTCTACGACGAGTGCGACGAGCTCGGCCTGCTCGTCTGGAACGATTTCATGTTCGCCTGCTCGCTGTATCCAAGCGACGACGCCTTCCTCGCCAGCGTCGCGGCCGAGATGGCGCACCAGATTCCCCGCATCCGCCACCGAGCCTGCCTGGCCCTCTGGTGCGGCAACAACGAACTCGTCCAGCTCAATGGCGACGCTCTGCGCTCTCATGAAGCCCTGCGTCTCGGCTACGAGAAACTTTTCCACACCCTGCTCGGGGATGCCGTCCACCAGCACGATGGTGTGACCCCCTATTGGCCGTCCAGCGAGTGGCGCGGAACCTACGACAACGGCCACGCACTCGGCGAAGTTCGGGGCGACACCCATTTCTGGGACGTCTGGCACGCCCGGAAACCAGTCAAGGACTACGAGAAATGGGCCTTCCGTTTCGTCTCGGAGTTCGGCATGCAAAGTTACTCCTCACCCGAAACCAACGCGACGTTCTGCCCCCCGGGCGACCGCAATGTGTTCGGTCCAACGATGGAGAACCACCAGAAGAATCGCGGCGGCAATCAGGTGATCCTCGACTATGTGTCCCGTCGGTATCGACTGCCCAAGGACCAGGATGCCTTGATCACCTTGTCTCAGCTCAATCAAGCCTACTGCATGCAGGTCGGGGTGGAGCATTACCGCAGGCTGATGCCTCGCTGCATGGGGGCCATCTATTGGCAGCTGAACGATTGCTGGCCGGTCGCGTCCTGGAGCTCCATCGAGTTCACCGGCCGGTGGAAGGCACTGCACTACCTCGCCAAGCGTTTCAACTCGCCGGCTCTGGTCTCCGCGCACGTGCCAGGCGACGAGGGCACCGTCATCGGCAACTACCGGCGCACCACCGTGCGTGAAGTCCACCTTTACACGGTCTACGACGCCCCCGCTCCCGCCAAGGGAACGTTGCGCTGGGATCTTTTTCACCTCGATGGCCGGCGGCTCGTGCGCGGGCGCAAAGCCGTCGCGCTCAAGCCGGGAGAAAGCGTCAGCCAGGTGACGCTCGATGTCGAAAAGTCGATGCAGACCCACGGTCGAGACCATCTGTATCTCCGCATCGCTCTCGATCTCGGAGGCGCCACGGTCAGCGAAGAGACGGTGTTTCTGACGCCTCCCCGTTTCCTCGACTTGCCGCGCGGCAAGATCAAGGTCGCGGCCAAGGCGGTTTCTGCCCGAGAAATTGATCTCACCTTGACCTCGCCTGTCTTCCAGCACCGGGTGCAAGTCGATGTACCCGGTCTGGCGTTTACCGCGGATGATAACTTCGTCGAGCTCTATCCGGACGAACCCAAGACCCTGCGATTCGTCCTGACGAAGCCCCTCAAACCCAAGGCACTGCTTTCCCGTCTGCGCACCGCGTCGTTGGTCGACACCTACGTCTGACGCCGGCTCTTCCCCGTCCGTTTTTGGCCGCCCGCCGCCGCGGCCAGGCGGTCGGCGCGGATGGCGCAGATGCAATCCGACTCGTCAATCGAGGGGAGCCAAAGCGGATCAAGGTGGGAGAACTCCCGGTCCATCGCGGCGCGCAAACCACCCACTTCAATCACCACAATACCTTCGGGCGCGAGCCGCTCGCCCGCCTGCTGCAGGAGCTTCCGAATGATGGTCAATCCGTCGCGTCCGCCATCCAAGGCCATTCGCGGTTCCTTGCGGAACTCCTCCGGAAGCGCGTCGCAAACCGCACTGGGTTCATACGGCGGATTGCTCAGAATGATATCGTATCCGCCCGCAGGCGGGGGAACGGCATCAAACACGTCGCTGGCGTGGAGGTTGACCCGGCGAGCGAGCCCATGCGCTTTGAGATTGATCTTCGCCACCGCCAAAGCATCCGTCGACAGGTCGATCGCGTCGACGCGGGCTTTCGGAAAATGATGGGCCAACAGGATCGCCAGACATCCGGAACCGGTGCAGACGTCCACCACGCGGCGCACCTTGGACGGATTCGTCAGCAGAGCGTCGAGCTGGGAGGAAGCCAGGTGTTCGAGAAAATAACTCCGGGGGATGATCACCCGCTCATCCACGTAAAAACGATGCTCACCCAACCAGGCCTCCCGCGTGAGGTACGCGGCGGGGATCCGTCCGAGAACACGTTTTTCCAGCGCCTGTCGGAGGCGGATGCGCAGAGCGGGAGCGACCCGTCGATCGAGCACGCTGGCATCGCTATCGAGCGGCCAATCGAGCAGTCGGAGCAGCAGGTACAACGCCTCATCGTGGGCATTGGTGGCGGTTTGTCCCAACGCGAGGCCCGCCCGGGCGTACATGTGCTCGGCGAAATCGAGCCATTCTTGCAGGGTCGCAAGCTGCGACGTCGGAGGAAGGGCCTCCTGCAGGAGCGGTCGGGAGTTGGGCGCGGGCAGATCCGGTTTCACCGCGACTCGGCGCGCGTCTTTCCGGCCAACGTTGGATTTACTTTTTCGCATCGCCGTCGCTGAGCACGTGCTCGTGGTTGCGGATGTGTTCCGGGCAGTAACATTGCTCCCCGGCGCACTTGGAACAGTAGCGAAAATCCAATTCAGGATTCGTCAGATCGGTCTTGCCGCAGACGTGACAGCGATGCCGGGCCACGGGTCCGGCGCGCTCCTCTACGATCCGCCGGGTCTGTCCGGCAACGCGCCGCTGGCCGTCGCGGAGGAATAACCACAGGTCCCGCCCCATGAAGAGGAAGAAATTCGTCAGGGCGGCCGCAATCGCCAGGCGCGTGGAGAGATCTCCGGTGACAAAGTTCCACGCATAGCCCACCCAAGCGATCAGGGCCAACCACTTGATCTGGATCGGCAGGACGAGGAACACGTACATCGTGAAGTTCGGATGCAGGTGCGCGAAGGCCAGGAAGATGGAACCGGCGATGAACAGGTTGCTTGCCACCGCATACGGCGTGAAAAACGCGGTCCCAACCGTCAGGAGGTACCCCACCAGAAGAAAGAGGTTAAAACGGACCACCCCCCAATGCTCCTCCAGCGCGTTGCCGGTAAAATAAAGGAAGTAGAGCGCGAAGGCGATGAACACCCAGTGCGCGGAGGGCGGATCGGCCACAAAGGTGAACAATCGCCACCACTCACCGATCATGACCGCTGCCGGGACCAGCACCAAACGGCCCCCATCGATCAGGCCAAGCATGCTCGTTAAATACACAAACGCCTGGCCTATAACCAGATAAAGTGTAATATGGCTGATCGCAAGCGGCGCCAGCCTCCGCTCGAGCTTTTGAATCCACGACATGCGTGCAGGTGTTAGCGAAGAGTAGCCCTAATAGGCTACCCGAAAGTGGTGGCCGGGTGATCGGCGGCTCGTTGTAGGTGGCCTCGCGGAGGCCGCGACGGGGCTCCGCCCCGCCTCTTTCCGCCTCGCGATCATCCAATCCGGAGAGTGATCCGCAGATGACGGCAGATTTTCGCAGATTCGGAAGTTCAGAGAAAACATCTGCGAGCATCTTCTGCAATCTGCGGATAACCCTCTGCCTGATCGCGCTCGGCGTATCATCGCTTGGGCACAACACGGCCGAAGGTGTATGCGACGCCAATCCCTGCGGCCTCCGCGAGGCCACCTACATCGGAAACAGGATTGGCATCCGTTCGCACTCCGACATACTTTCCCGCTGCCTCTTACGCCCTCTCCCGAACTCGTCCGCATTCCCCGATGTTTTACCCGTTCGCCCTTCCGTTTCACCGCGCCCTCCTGCGCTTTCTCAGCCTGACGGTGCTCGCCGCGGCCCTGCCTCTCTTCGCTTCCGCCGCCACGACCCCTCCCCAAGCCCTCACCACCACCCGGCCGGAATTCCCCGCCGGCCTGCGTAAATCCGGCAAGGACGGAAAAGCGATCCTGCGCGTGACAATCTCCGAAACCGGCACGGTCAGCGGAGCCACAGTCAAATCCGCGGATGACCCCGAGTTCGGCAAAGCCGCCCTCGCTGCGGTCCAAAGCTGGACTTTCACGCCCGCGCAACGCGACGGCGCCGCCATCCCCATCACGGTGGAGATCCCTTTCGTCTTCAGTCTCCCACTCGAGGAGAAAATCAACGGCATTCTTGGCCGGCCGGTGTTCACTGCATTCGCCGAACCCACGGTCGAAATGAAGGTCCTGAAAGAACGCCCCAAACCAAAGAAACCGATCCGCCCCAACTACCCCAAAACGCTCGCGGGGTCCGGCAAGTCCGCCGATGTGAAACTCGAATACATCGTCAACACCAAGGGACAAGTGATCAATCCGGCTTTTCTCAGCGAGGGTCCCGACGAGCTGCGGGTTGCCGCACTCTTTGCCGTGGCCATGGCCGAGTACGAGCCGATCATGCACGAGGGCAAGGCCGTGAATTGTCGGATGACCACGACGGTCAAGGTGCGCGAAACTCCCCCCGGCCAACCGGCTCCCGGCGCCAAAAAATCCCCTCCTGAGTCGAAGAAGTCGTAGTCGGCCGACTTCGGTCCACCCTGCGCGATCCGCGTCGCCGGGCGATCACTCCGGTTCTGCCGTTCCTTCGACGACCCAGTTGCGGGCCTCGGGCACCTGTTCGATGAAACCTCGAAGCGCCGCGCTGAGGTGTTCCGCATAACGGAAATGCGCGCCCATGCCGGTACGCAGTTCCGCCTCGTAGATGAACTTGTCCGCATGCGTGCTGTGCTCGAACGGCGTCTGCGCCCCGAGCAGGAGTGAATGCACGTAAGCCGGTGATCCCCGGCGCATCAGTTCCTGCGTCAGGTCGGCCTGATCGGTCAGCAGCGTCCGGTGCACCTCGCGGTCAATTTCCGGAGGCAGGTAAAAGCCGGCCTGAATCAGCGGCGTGAATCGATTGCCAGTCCGGTGGCGGTTCAAGTCACGCAATTCCGCCAGCGCGAGATTGTTCCAGGCGAACGCAACCCTCATCCGGCGCGTGACCGTGCCTTGGTGGCCGTAACGGTTGGCCCGGTGACGCAGCGCCTCGGAAAGCGGCTGCTCTTCCACCAGAAACGGTGGGGCCGCCCGGTCCACGTGCACCCATACTTCGTCCGGCAAGGCTTCCGTCGAAAGCCGCGCCAGTCCCATACGCAGCGAAACTTCGAGCTCCTGGCGCGCCTGTTCCGCATGCGAATGCTCGGCCGAGCTGTGACGCATGAGACGGGGCGACTGCTTGAGCAATTCATCCCGGATCAACCGCGCGGCCGTCCGCGCCTCCGGGTGCGCCAGCGAGTCCAGGTGTTTGACCGTCTGCGCCCACATCCGCGAGGTTTGCACCAGGCCGACATTGGTCTTGGTGGCGAACGGGATAAAGTAACGCGCCCGGTCGAGCGCATAGTTTTTCCGCAGCCGCGCGGTCACCGCGGGTTTCGCCCCCGCTGGCACCCTCACCCGTCCCGGCTCAGCGGTCGCCAGCGTGTCCAACCGGGCGTACTCGGCGTGATAGGCCTCGAACGCGCGCGCCAGAATCCCCCGCCAGCGCGGAGCGAGGTCCCCGGGTATGCCGAGTTCCTCCGCGGTGGGCAAATGGGCCGCGTCCATCGTGATGTAACGCGTGGACGACTCCTGGCCATCCGCCATCTGTGCGATCTCGAATAGTTTGTAGGCCAGCCACATCGAGACGCCGTCGAGGGCGACCGCAAGGCCTCCAGTCAATCCGCCAATCGAGGCATGGCCGTAGTCGACAAACTTGAGGATCCGGTCGATCGACGCATCCGGATCGTTGACGTCGACCTTTGACAGGATCGCCGCCAACCCGTCATTGCTCCTTGAATACCGAGCAAGCACCGACGCGAGCAGCTCGGGAGTAACTTTGGGCAGGTCCGCCGCGGTGGGCGGCGGCACGAGTGCGAGTCCGGTGATGCGCATGGCAGCGGGGCGTGGAGGGGGTTCGATCCAGCCGCGGGGCCGGGCCTAACGGAGAATCAGCCACTCGACCAGGGGCCCCTGATAGAATCCGAGCAGGATCGAGGCGACCGCGAGCGAGGAGAGCATCACCTTGGCCGGCCAGCCAACCGGAATCCGAGGGAGCGCCGCCTGAACTTCGCCCGCCGGAGCCGGCAGGCGCCACGAGGAGAAGACCGCCGCCTTGATCCAGCCGAAGTAATAGTAAATCGAGACGACCACCCCCATGATCGCCACCCCCAGCAGGAGGTAGAGACCGGCATGAAACGCCGCCAGGAAGATCATCAGTTTGCCGATGAAGCCGGCGAGCGGGGGAATGCCCGCAAGCGAGCCCAGCCCCACCGCGAGGATAAAGGCGAGAAACGGGTGCGTCTTCGCCAGATCCGCGTAGTGCTCGAGCTCCTGCTCGGCATCATTCGTCCCGGAGACGTGAGTCATCACTCCAAACACCGCGAAGGAGGCCAGGAGGTAGACGAAGAGATAGAAATAAACCGCACTCAAGGCCACCGGATCGCTGTACGAAGCAATCACACCGATCAGCAGGTAACCGGCGTGGGAGACGCCCGAAAGGGCGATCAGCCGCTTCACGTTGAACTGCGTCAAGGCCGCAAGGTTGCCAAAGAGGATCGTCGCCACCGCCATCGCCGAGAGCACCGGCACCACGAGTTTCTGATACGGCGAAAACACGCCGGCCAAAACCACCAGCACCGCGAAACCCGCCGCCTTCGAACCAACGGCGAGGAAGGCCGTCACGGGCGTCGGTGCCCCTTGGTAAACGTCGGGGACCCAGATCTGGAACGGAACCGTTCCGATCTTGAACGCGACACCCGAGAGCACCAGCACGATGCCCACCTTGGCGAGGAAGTTGTCCGGATTGAGCGCAAGGAACTGGCGGACCGACGCAAAATCCATCGCCCCGGGACCACCCACGGTCGCATACGCCGGATTTCCCACGACCCCGTAGAGCAGAACGATGCCGAACAGGAGGAGCGAGGAACTAAGCGCGCCCATGATCAGGTACTTCAGACCAGCCTCGAGTGAGAGGGGGTTCGTCCGGTAATAACTCACGAGGATGTAGAACCCGATGGTGACCGTCTCCAGCGCGACAAAGAACATCACGAAGTGGTGGCTCTGCACCAAGAGCATCATCGCCGCGGAGACGACGATCACGATGTGGAAAAACTCGATCCGCGGCATCCGCTGGCGCGAAAGGCTGACGACTCCCAGCACGCAGACGAAAATCGACGTCAGCAGGAAAAACACCCGCATGAACTGGCCCGACTGAGTATGGCGGAGCAGTCCGTTGAAGGTCACCTGGTCCGCAAAACCACCCTGCAGATTGAACAACAGTCCGACGAGCAGCGCGAGTTGACCGACAATGGCCACGGCGGGGATCGATCCGTGGTGCTTCTTCGGCAGCACGATTTCGAGCACCAGCAGCAGCAGGGCGAGACAACCCAGAAGCAGTTCCGGGAAAAGAGCTCCCCACCGGTTGTTGGCGGCGGCGGTTTGGAGAAGTTCGAGATTCATCACGGCGGCGGCGTTTACTTGCGGACGATCTCCAACGGCAGGACTTCGATCGCCGGATAGATCGCCTGGAGGGCGGAGTTGATCGGCGTGGAGAGTGACCTCGGCCAGAAGCCGATGAAGAGCAGCATCGCAAGCAGGATCAACGCGGGGATCTTCTCGCTCCAGCGAAGGTCGGCGGGCGCACTCTGGGCCAGCACCTTGGCGAAGGTTTCAGTCGGGGATCCGAAAAACACCCGCGCCGTCGCCCGGAGCGCGTAAATCGCGGTAATCACCACGCCCGCGACCGCACCGGCGGCGACCCACGGTGACATCTTCCAGACCGCGACGAAAATCGTCAGCTCGCCCCAGAAATTTGCGAAGCCAGGCAGTCCGATCGAGGCCATCGTACCCGCCACAAAGAGCGCCGCAAGGACCGGCGTCTTCTGGGCCAGTCCACCCATTTCCGTGAGGTCGAAGGTCCGCGTTCGATGATGCACACAGGTCGCGAGGAGAAAGAGCAGGGCAACCGACAAACCGTGGGCGACCATCATCAGGACCACGCCGCCCGCGCCAATCACCGAGAGGCAGGCCACGCCGAGAAACGCGTATCCCATGTGCATGACCGAGCCATATCCGATGACCTGCTTCAGGTCCCGCTGCGCCATGGTCACGAAACCGACGACCAGGATGTTACCCAACGCCAAGATGGTCAGCACCCCGCTCCAATGAGCCGCGCCTACAGGGAGGATGGGGAGCGCGATCTGGATCAGACCGTAGAGGCCGAACTTCTTCAGCACACCCGCATGCAGCATCGCCGCAGAACTGGGTGCCGCGCCGTAGCCCAGCGGCGCCCACGTATGGAAGGGCCAAAGAGAAACAAGGATGCCGAAACCAAAAAGGAGGAGCCCGAAACCATACTTCTGCGCCGTGACCGACAGCGGGCTGGACACCGCCTCCTGACGAAGCGTGATCAAGTCGAACGACTCCGCACCGCTCTGGTAATAGATCACGATCAACCCGATCAGGGAGAGCATCGCGCCCAGCGTCAGGTAGATCGTCAGCTTCATCGCCGCATAGCTGCGATCGCGACCACCCCAGATGCCGACCATGATGAAGGTCGGAATCAGCGCCAACTCGTGGAAGAAGTAGAAGAAAAAGACATCGACGCTCGCAAATACGCCCATCAGCCCCGACTGCATCACCAGCAGCAGGGCGAGGTAGATCTTCAACCGCTCCGCCCCGGAATGGATCGCGTACAGTCCGGAAGCTAAGCCGATCACGCCGGCCATGACAAAAAGCGGCAGGGAAATCCCGTTAAGCCCAAGGGTCAGCTTGATGCCCAACAGGGCCAGCCCCAGATCGTAGCTCGACATGAAGGTGTAGCTATCGCCCGCATCCGCCGGAAACTGCGACCAGAGCCAGAGGGCGATGGCCGCGGGCACCCCGAAGCCGAGGTAGGAAAGGCGGACCGAATATCGCTTCGGCAGGCCGGCGAAGATCGCCAAGGCCACCGCCAGGGGCGCCGCGATCGAGACAAGAAGGAGGTCGACGTGCATGGTCATCGCGGGGTCGGTCTAAAACACTCCGGCGGCAAATCCCCAGAAGAGGGCCACTCCGAGCAGAAACCAATAGACATAAACATGGAGGCTGCCGACATGCAGCGCGCGGGTCCCGATGCCAACCAGTCCGACCAAGCCGGCCAGGCCTCGAATGACCAGGCCGGAAAGGAAAATCTGCTCGATGAAATTCAGCAGCATCGCAAACCGCTGCTGGATCTTGGCGATGTAGTATCCGTAAATCGAATCGAAGGACTCCTTGGTCAGGGTCAGCACCGCGAACGCTCCCGGAACCCGCGTCGCCAGCGCATCTTTCGGCGACGAGGGATAGAACGCCCACGCGGCACCCGCGCCGACGATCAGAACTGCGATGCTGGTGACCAGGATGACAACGTGGTCGGAACCGTGGGCATGCGGGATCAAAGCGGCGAATTCACCGGCCAGACGTCCGTACGTGCCCGAATAACCGCCCACCACCGCCAGAACCGCGAGCACCACCAGTGGTCCGAGGATCGACAGCCCGCCTTCATGCGCATGGCTGGCGGCGTCGCTCCGCGGCGAACCGAGGAAAACGATCTTCCACATCCGCACCATGTAGAACGCGGTCAGGACCGCGGTGAACGCGAGCACCCCAAATACCGCCGGATTGTTCGCCCAGGCGAGGTAGAGGATCGCGTCCTTCGAGAAGAACCCCGCCAGGCCGGGCGTGCCGATAATCGCGAGCACGCCGAGCGTGAACGTGACAAATGTCACCGTCAGCTTCTTCAGGCCGCCCATCTTGAAGATGTCCTGCTCATGATGGCAGGCATGGATGACCGCGCCCGAACCCAAAAAGAGCAGCGCTTTGAAGAAGGCGTGGGTGGTCAGATGAAACATCGCCGCCCCCGCACCCGCGGCGATCGCCATGCCATGGACCGCAGTGCCTTCACCGTGCTGGACGTGCAGCGCCCCCAGACCAAAGGCCGCAACCATGTAGCCGAGCTGCGAAAGCGTGGAATAGGCCAGCACCTTCTTGATGTCGCTCTGGACAACCGCACACAGCGCAGCGTACACCGCGGTGATCGTGCCGATCCAGAGCACGACATCGAGCGCCGCCGGCGCCGCGTTGAACAGGGGCTCGATCCGGCAGAGCATGAAAATACCCGCGGCCACCATCGTGGCGGCGTGGATCAGCGCGGACACGGGAGTCGGGCCTTCCATCGCGTCCGGCAGCCAGACGTGCAACGGCATCTGCGCGGACTTGCCCACCGCACCGCAGAACAGCAGCAGTGGAATACCCGCCGCGATGACCTTGCCGCCGCCGGCCGCCGCCGCGATTTCGGAAAGGTTCACCGTACCGAGTCCCCAATAGCACCAAAGAATGCCCAGAAGAAAACCGAAGTCCCCCACGCGGTTGACGATGAAAGCCTTGTTCGAGGCATCCGCGGCCGATTGGCGCTCGTGATAGTGATTGATCAGCAGATAAGAGCTGAAGCCCACGAGCTCCCAAAAGACGAAAATCATCAGGAGGTTGTCCGCCAGTACGATGCCGAGCATCGAGAACATGAAAA
>Ga0154020_10005956_pt1 | contig 14284 bp, 13 predicted proteins | sample Klosneuvirus_201_FD_109709 | JGI IMG/M metagenome (GOLD analysis project Ga0154020, IMG submission 109709) | Active sludge microbial communities from wastewater, Klosterneuburg, Austria - Klosneuvirus_20160825_MG | ecosystem: Engineered > WWTP > Aerobic digester > Activated sludge | place...
CGCCACTCAGGTAGTGCCAAAGCCGCAGACCGCCTGCACGCTGCCTGGCGACTGGCGCGTCGGCAGCAATCGTTGCCTGCCGGACGTGCATCCGGGCTACGTCGCCAGCGGCAGCACCATCAAGCTCAGCGACAACGCGGGCTCGCTGGTCGGCAGCTCCGAGTACGCATGCTCCAACCGCGTGCTCACCCCAGTGGGCACGCCCACCTGTGCTGCGCCACCGGCGCAATTGCCCTGCAGCGCGCCGTCGTCGACTTGGACGGTAGGCACCGCCAGTTGCCAATCCGATGCCTCCCCCACGACCCTCGAGTCCGGGGCCCAGGTGACGCTTCGCGACACGGTGGGCAGCACGACCGGCAGCATCGGGTGGTCATGCAGCAATGGCGCACTGAGCGCAGTGGGTTCAGCCAGTTGCACGCTGGCCGCAGGCAAGTGCGCGGCCCCGGCCGGTACATGGAGCCTGGGTGAAGCGAGCTGCCAAGCCGACACCACGCCCACCGAGCTGAGCTTCGGGCAGACCGTCACGCTCACCGACTCCATCGGGCCGGCCACGGGAACCGCCACCTGGAATTGCAACTCCGGTACGTTGGTGCCGGTCACGATTCCGTTCTGCGCCACGGCGCCCGAACCCGCGTGTGGCCCGCCGGAGCCAAACTGGACCGTCGGCAGTTCCGCCTGCTCGGCAGACGTACTGCCCACATCGGTTGCATCGGGCAGCAGCGTGAAACTCACCGACAGCGGCTCGCCCACGACCGGTGACATCACCTACAGCTGCAGTTCGGGCAAGCTCAGCGTGTCGGGCACACCGGCCTGCGTGACCGAGGTGTCCGATGACTGCAGCACGGCCGACCTGGCGGCCAAGGGATGGTCGATCAGCCGCAGCACGTGCTTTGCAGACGCGCTGCCAACCAAGGTGTCCAACGGCGTCACCATCGTCGTGTCAGACACAAGCGGGTCCACTACTGGCACCGCCGCATTCCGGTGCACGACTGGCGCTCTCGTGCGGCAGGCGGGGGCAACGTGCACGGAAGCCGCGCCTCCCCCACCTGAGCCAAGTCGCTGACGAACTTCTTGTGATATGAGAACGCGCATCGAACTTGAAGCGCCCTTGGTCTTGAACCGTCGCCAGGCCAGCGCCGGCGTGGCGTCGCTGCTGGCCGGGGGCTGGGCCGCGCCGGCGACGGCGCAGGCGGGCGCCGACCGCGTGGCGCTGGTGATCGGCAATTCGGCCTACGCGGGCGTGCCGCTGTTCAATCCCAAGAACGATGCGCGTGCGATGTCGGACCTGCTCGGTCGGGCGGGTTTCCAGGTCGACCTGCAGACCGACACCATGCGCATCGAGCTGGTGCAGGCGATTGCCCGCTTTGGCGAGACCATCCGCCAGTCCGCCGTGCGCTTCGCGGTCTTCTACTACGCCGGACACGGGCTGCAGCAGGACTGGCGCAACTACCTGGTACCGGTGGATGCCAAGGTGCGCAGTGCCACCGATGTGCAGCGCAACGCCGTCGACGTGAGCGAGCTCATGCGCTACATGTCCGACAGCAAGGGCCGCAACTACCTGGTCATCCTCGATGCCTGCCGGGAGGACCCGTTCGCGGGCACCTACCGCCCCGCGGCCAAGGGCCTGAGCCCGTTCGACGCGCCCGCCGGCAGCCTGCTGGCCTATGCGACGGCGCCGGGAAAGCTGGCGCTCGATGGCCGCGGCAGCAATGGCCTGTACACCAAGCACTTGGTCAAGGAGCTGGGCGTGCCCGAGGCGACTCTGGAAGACGCCTTCAAGCGCGTGCGCTTGAACGTGCGGCTGGAATCCAACGGGCGCCAGATTCCATGGGAAAGCACATCGCTGGAAGAGACGGTCTACCTGTTCCAGCGCAAGACCACCAAGCTGTCGGACACCGAACTTGAGCGCCGCTTCGAGCAGGAATTGGCCGATTGGTCGGTGGTGCGCAGCACCAACAGCGTCAACGCGCTCAGCGACTTCATTCGCAAGTATCCCAGCGGCAACGCCAGCGAACTCGCCCAGGCCAAGCTCAACCGCTTGCTCGAGGACGAGCTGCGCAAGGTCGACGAATCACATCGCGAGGCCGCTCGGCAGAAGGCAGCAGCGGCCGAGGCGCAGCGACTGAAGGCAGAGGCCGACGAACGCGAACGCCGCGAGGTCGCCGAACGCGAAGCCGCGCGGCTGGCGGCGGAGCGCGAGGCGGCCGGTCGCAGGGCCGAAGCCGATGCCAAGGCACTTCAGGAAGCTCGCGATCGCGCGGCCCGCGAACAGCGCGCCCGCGAGCAGCAGGAAGCGCTGCGCCTGGCCCAGCAGCGCGCAGCCGATGCCGAGGAGCGCCGCCGACAGGCCGAACGCATCGAACGCGACGCCGCCGCCGCCGCTGCGCGCAGGGCCGAGACTGCACGCCGCGAGATCGAGCGGCTGGCTGCCGAAGAGCAGCGGCTGGCGCTGGCGCTGCCACCCGAGCCCCCGGTTCCAACGGTGGCGCCGACGCCCTACTTCAGCGGCCTGAACGAGCACCGCCGCGATTACCGCGTCGGCGACGTCTACGAGCTGCGGGTGGTCGACCTCTTCAATCGCAGCTCCAAGCCGCTGGTGATGCGTGTGACTGCGGTTGAGATCGAGCGCGACCGTGTGGAATACAACAGCGGCGAGTTCACCTCCGACCTGATGGGCAATACCACCGGCAACCAGCGCGGGAGCATGGGCACGCCGCGCCAGTTCTACCCGTCGGAGCTGGTCGTGGGGCGGCGGTGGCAGACGATGTTCCGACAGAACCGCACCAGCGGGTTGAACTACACGTTCCGCTACGACGTGAAAGTGGCCGGGCGCGAGAAGGTCACCGTGCCCGCGGGCACCTTCGACACCTATCGCATCGAGGCGCTGGGCTACAACATGCAGCTGGGCGCGCAGATCCGGCGCACCATCTGGGTGGCGCCTGGCGTGAACGCGGACATCGCCCACGAAGTCTGGGTGCGCCTGAGCGACGGTCGGATCGAACAGAATGACCGGCAGGAACTCGTCTCGGTCACCCGGGGCTGAATCCGGCCGCGGTCGCTCTTGGCGCTCGGCAACACTGGCGCTGGTGACGGCGGGTTGGATGCCCGCGCTGTGCATCAGCATGGCGGCGAGCATGCTGCCGCTCGGGGCCTGGGCCGCCGACGATACGCCCCATGGCCCGCCCGGCGAGCCGCCCACCGCAGCAGAGGCACCGGCTTCGGCCGCGTCCGCGCCATCGGCGATCGTTGTGGTCCCGTCCGCGGCGCCCGCCCCTGCGCCGGCCTCTGCACCGGGCCCCGCATCGGCGCCCCTACGGGCTGCCGCAGCTTCTGCGCCGGGGCTTGCCGCATCTGGGGCCACCCCGGCGCCATCGCCGGCACCACCTTCGACGCCTGCGTTGGACATCGACAGGTACGCTCCCGGCGCTGGCTTCAACACCGGAACGTTCTGGCGCGTCACCGCCCCGGATGGCACCCGCGCGCATCTGCTGGGCACCATCCATCTGGGCCAGCCCGATGACTTGTCGGTGCCCCCGCAAGCCTGGGAGCAACTGCGGCAGGCGCGTCGCGTCGTGGTCGAACTGGCACAGGATACGCTCGATGCGCGCCAGGTCGCGAAGCTGCAGCGCCTGCCGCCATCGCAGTCGATGGCCCGCCACCTGAGCCGCGATGAACAGGGACGGCTGCTGCAGCGGCTCAACCGAGCCGGGATCCGACCGGCGACACTGCTGCACCTCAAGCCCTGGGTGCTCACCCAGTGGTTGCAGGTGGGCGACATGCAGCCCGCCATGTCGCTGGACGACCAGGTCGTCCTGCTCGCACGCATGGCGGGCATACCGGTGAGCTCACTGGAGTCGGTGCAAGAGCAGTTCACTGCCTTCGAGTGCATCGACACCGTCGAGCAGGTGCTGCTGTTGAAGGAAACGCTGGCCATGCGGGAAGAGTTCTTCACGCAGCTCAATCAGGACATGCTGAACCTGTATCGCACCCAGCGAGTGGGTGAACTGGTCGACCAGATCGAGCGACGCTTTCCGATCTCGCCAACCGGGCGTGCGATCGAGGCCCGGTCAACGGCCTGTACCATTGCGCGCCGTAACCTCCACTTTGCGCAACGGCTGCGCCCACTGTTGGGCGCGGGCGACGTCTTCGTGGCCATCGGTGCGGCGCACCTGTGCGGACACAACGGCGTGCTGGCTCAACTGGCGCAGGGCGGTTACCGTATCGAACGCATGCCGGTCGAGGAGCCGGCCGCTGCGACTCCCGCGGCAAAGACCGCCGCCACGATGCCCGGCACACGGCCCGGAACGACGTCTGAGAACCCGCGATGACAGCGCACGACGCACTGCCGATCGGCACCGTGATCGGTGACTTCGAGATCCGCAAGGTACTGGGCAAGGGAGGCTTCGGCATCGTCTACGAGGCCTACGAGCCCCCATTGGACCGCCGCGTGGCACTGAAAGAGTACTTCCTGCAGGGGTTCTCGCGGCGCGACGGCCTGGACGTCTTTCCACGCGACGAGGAGTCGGTGGCCATGTTCGAGTCGGGCATGGCGCGCTTCATCCGCGAGGCGCGACTGCTGTCGATGCTCAACGAGCGCACCCGAACCGATGGCTCACTGGTGGCGGTGTACCGTGTGTTCCAGGCCCACCGCACGGCGTTCATGGCGATGAAGCTCTACGAGGGCCAGACACTGCGCCGCGTGGTGCAGGCCGACCCGGCCATCGTGACCGAGCCGTGGCTCACCTCGCTACTGCGACGCATGCTCGATGCGCTGCAGGCGCTGCACTCGCTGCCCGGCGAGAACCTCGTGCACCGCGATGTTTCGCCCGACAACATCGTGATCCAGCCTGACGGCACGCCGGTGCTGCTGGATTTCGGCGCGACGCGCAACGTGACGGACAAGATGACCTCGCTGATCTACAAGCCGGGTTACTCGCCGATCGAGCAATACACCGACGCCATCGCCCAGGGCCCCTGGACCGACCTGTACGCGCTGTGCGGCACCGCCTACTTCGCGATAGGCGGCAAGTCGCCGGTGCCAGCGGTAGACCGCTACGCGGGGGCTGCGTTCGAGACCGCTGCGCAACGCGGCGCCGGCCGCTACTCGCAGGCGTTCCTCGAGGTGATCGACCACGGCATGGCGGTGATGCCCGAGCAGCGCTTTCGCAGCGCCGAAGACATGCGCACGGCGCTCGACCAGGTGACCGCCACGGCGCTGGCACCCGCGCGCCCGGCATCTGTGGCCACGCCAGCAATCGCACCGCCGGCGGCAGCGGCGCCAGTGCAGGACATGGCGTCATCGAGTGACGCTTCGGCACCCACGGTGGCCGTAGCGCCACCAGCCGTCGGGACGACGGCTGTGAGGCAACCGGCCGCAGCATCGGTGCCGGCGTCGGCCGCACCTGTCGCCGCGCCCAACCCGCTGTTCGACGACGAGCAGACCCGCCGGGGTGGACCGACCGCCTTCCTCGAGTCGACACCGGTGCCCTTGGGCGGCCGCCGCACGGCACGACCGGCGGGGGCAGCCGGTGGCGGCACGGCGTCGGCGCCCGCAGGAGGGCGACGCACCGCGATCTGGGCCGTCGGGGGTCTGGTGTTGGTCGGGGCCGCAGGCATGGGGCTGTGGATGACCCAACGCTCGCCCGCTCCAGCACCGGCGCCCCAGGATGGCGGCTTGGTGCAAGTCGCACCAGCCAGTGCCCCGGGCAGCACCCCTGCCGACGCCATCGCGTCGGCCCCCACCAGCCCTGCCTCTGCGGTGGGGTCAACGCCAGTTGCGGTCATCGGACCCAGCGCCAGTGCGCCCACGCCGGCGATCGCCTCTGCACCCGCCGCGCCGCCGCGAACGCTGCTGGCCTGCGACCCTGCCTCAGCCACCTGGGCCTGTGTTGTCGACGGATTGGCGAGGCTGTCGGGCTCGCCCGATGGTGTGTCGCTGCGCATCACGCCCGATCACCTGCGGGTGGGACAACCCATCGTGCTCGACGTCGTGCCTTCCGGCAACGGCACGCTGCACCTGCTCACCGTCGACGACACGGCCAAGGCCAAGCTGTCCATCCTCTACCCAGCCGCCGGCGCCAGCGCCCGCGTCGCCGGCGGTCGTGCCTTGAAGCTGCCTGACATGGTCGCGCAGCCGCCGTTGGGTCGCACCTGGGTGATCGCGGTCTACAGCCAGGTGCCCATCAAACCCGACGCGACGCTCGCCCGAGGCATAGGGCTGCCCGAACTGGTGCGTGCCTTCGCCGAGGGCCGCGCCGCCCGGCTGCTGGGCGTGTCCGATTGCACGGACGATGGAGCGCAGTGTCCAAAGACACTGTCGATTCGCGCCGCCGAATTCATCATTGAGTGACGCGAGCCACATTAGGCGGCGCCCGATCGTTGGACGCACCGGCATCGCATGGAGCCCGACATGATGAACCCGACCCGAAAGCTGCTTGTCACCACCCTGGCCATGCTGGCCGCCGGCCTGACCGTTGCATCGGCGATGGCCGCCGACTTCGGCACCCGCACGCCCGACGTCAAGGAGCTCGTCGAGGCGCTAACGCCGCCAGAGCGCACGCGCGGCATCGCCATCGTCGGCGCATCGGCCGCCACCAAGGCCAATGCGTCGATGCAGGTGGGCTTCGAGCTCGGCTCGGCGCAGGTGATGACGCGTGACCACGTCAAGCTCGAACGCCTCGCGGAGGCGCTCAAGAGCGAGACGCTGCGCGACTACCGCTACGAGGTGATCGGCCACACCGATTCCACCGGCCCGCTGACGCTGAACATGCGCCTGTCCAAGGAGCGCGCCGAGTCGGTGGTCGCCTATCTGTCCAAGCAGGGCGTGGACGCCAGCCGCATCGTCGCCGACGGCAAGGGGCCGCACGAGCTGCTGAACAAGCAGCGCCCCGAGGCAGCCGAGAACCGTCGTGTCGAAGTGCGGCTGATCCGCTGATCAGGCAGCGGCGCGCTGCGCGGCGAGCACCTCGGCGCGCACGCTCTCGGTGAGCTCGGCCTTCAACGTCGAGAAGTCGGACGTCGTCTTCATCGTGTAGTGCCGCGGGTGGGGCAGCGGCACCACCCGGTCGAGTTTGATGCGCCCCGGGCGCGCGCTCATCACCACCACGCGGCTGCCCATGAACACCGCTTCGTCGATGTCGTGGGTGACGAACAGCACCGTGGTGCGCTCGGCCTCCCAGATGCCCAGCAGCAGTTCCTGCATCAGCTCGCGCGTCTGGTGATCCAGGGCGCCGAAGGGTTCGTCCATCAGCAGCATGCGCGGCGAGTTGGCCAGCGCTCGGGCCAGCGCAGTGCGCTGCTGCATGCCGCCGGACAACTGGCGCGGGTAGTGGCGCTCGAACCCGCGCAGGCCCACCCGGTCGATGTAGCCCTGCGCCACCTCGAGCTGCTGCGCGCGCGCCAGGCCACGCTCGCGCAAACCGAAGCACACGTTGTCAAGCACGGTCAGCCACGGGAACAACGTATAGCTCTGGAACACCATGCCACGGTCGGCGCCTGGTCCCTCGACGCATCGGCCATCGAGCAGCACCTCGCCTGAGCTGGGCACGTCCAGGCCGGCCACGATGCGCAGCAGCGTGCTCTTGCCACAGCCACTGGGACCGAGGATGGTGATGAAGTCGTTCTCGGCCACGTCGAGATCGGTGGCCTGCAGCGCCAGCGTGCTGCCGTGGGGAGTTTCGAAGCGGCGTTCGACGCCGCGCACGTTCAGGATGCCCATGGATGGCCCGGGTGGCTCATCGGCCAAGCTGTGCCCATGGGTACAGCCGCCGGTTCAGCGCCTTGAACAGCAGGTCGCTGGCCAGGCCGATCAGGCCGATGACGATGATGCCGAAGATGATCTGGTCGGTGGCCAGCAAGGCCTGGCTGTCGGTGATCATGTGGCCGATGCCGCTCGATGCACCGATCAGCTCGGCCACGATCACGTAGGTCCAGGCCCAACCCAGCACCATGCGCAGCGTCTCGGCGATCTGCGGCGCGGCACCGGGCAGCAGCACGCGCCGCACCAGGCCGCTGTCCTTGACGCCCAGCGTGTAGGCGGCCTCGACCAGGTCGCGCCGTGTTTCGCCCACGGTAACGGCGATCATCAGCACCAGGTTGAAGAAGCTGCCGATGAAGATGACCGCCAGCTTCTGCGCCTCGCCTATGCCCGCCCACAGGATGAGCAGCGGGATGAAGGCCGAGGCCGGCAGGTAGCGCGCGAACGACACGAAAGGCTCGAAGAACGCCTCCACCGGCTTGTAGGCGCCCATCGCCACGCCCAGCGGCAGCGCCAGCGCCGCGGCGATGACGAAGCCGCCAAGCACCCGCCACACCGTCATGCCGATGTCGTGCAGAAAACCCATCTCCGCCAGCAGCGTGTGGCCGCTGCGCAGCATCGTCAGCGGATCGGCCAGGAAGGTCTTGCTGACGTAACCGCCCAGCGTGGCCAGCGCCCACACGCCCACGAAGACCACGAAGAAGGCCACGCCCAGCACCAGGCGCGCCAGCGGCGACACCGGCACCAGGGGTTTCATGGGAACCGGGTGCCTACTTCAGGAAGCGCGTGTCGGCCAGCTTCGACAGATCGGGCACTGCCTTGATGATGCCCGCCTCCTGCAGCAACACGGCCGCCTCCTGGCTGAACGCAGCGTGCTCGCCGGAGAAGAACTTCTGGTTGGCCTCACGGTCCTGCCAACGCAGGTAGGCCTGGCTCTTCTCGAACGCTTCGCCGCTTTGCTTGACGTCGGCGCCCATGATCTCGAAGCTCTTCTTCGGGTCGGACTTGATCATGGCCAACGCATCGAAGTAGCCGTCGGCCAGCGCCTTGGCGGCCTTCGGGTTGTCGGCCAGAAACCTGGGCGTACAGCCGAAGGTGTCCATGATCATCGGGTAGTCCAGCGTGGTGGCGATGATCGTGCCGGCCTCGGGCTTGGCGCGCACCGCACCCAGGTAGGGTTCGTAGGTCATGGCTGCGTCGATGCCCGCCGTGCCCGCGATCATCGCGTTGGCGGCAGCCTGCGGCTCCAGGTTGACGACCTTCACGTCCTTCACCGACAGTCCGTTCTTGCGCAGTATCCAGGCCAGCGTGAAGTACGGCGCCGTCCCGGGTGTACTGGCCGCTACAGTCTTGCCCTTGAGGTCTGCGATCTTGGTGATCCCGGGCTTCACCACCATGCCGTCGGCACCATAGCTCTTGTCGAGCTGGAAGATCTGCGTCGTGGCCACGCCGTTGGCGTTCCAGACGATCCAGGTCTCGACAGTCGTGGCGGCGCATTGGATGTCACCTGAAGCGATCGCAAGGTGCCGGTCCTTTTGCGGGATCTTCTTGATACTGACGTCCAGGCCATGCTTCTTGAAAAGCCCCGCTTCCCTGGCCAGCGTCAGCGGCGCAAAGCCGGTCCAGCCCGACATGCCGATGACGACATTGGTTTCCTGGGCGTGAACCGGCAGTGTGAACAGAGCGCCGGCCACGGCCAGCGCGGCGCACAGGCGCCGGGGAGTGTTCGATTGCATGAGGGAGCTCCGCAACGGTGGAAGGGATCGGCCGGTAAAGCCAGCCAGTTGTCTAGGCATGCTGCCGGCTCAGGCCGGGATCCACAATGCGGGCAAGCCCGGTAGGGTTCGAAACACGCGCGACAGCGCGCCGCCGTGCACCAGGGCTGTGGCGCGCTCGATGTCGGGCGCCAGGAAGCGGTCGCACTCGACGCTGGGGCACTGCGCGCGAAGCAGTGCATGCGCCTGCTCCAGCGCGGGCGCGCTGCGCAGCGGCCGCAGGAACTCGATGCCCTGCGCCGCAGCCAGCCACTCGATGGCCAGGATGTGCGCCACGTTGTCGATCATCGGCTGCAGGCGGCGGGCGGCGAAGGTGGCCATCGACACATGGTCTTCCTGGTTGGCCGACGTGGGCAGCGAGTCGACGCTGGCCGGGTGCGCGAGCGACTTGTTCTCGCTGGCCAGCGCCGCAGCGGTGACATGGGCGATCATGAAGCCCGAGTTCAGCCCAGGTTCGCGCGCCAGGAACGGCGGCAGGCGCGACACGCCAGTGTCGATCAGCATGGCGATGCGGCGCTCGGCGATGGCCCCCACTTCGGCGATGGCCACCGCCATGGCATCGGCGGCCAGTGCCACTGGTTCGGCGTGGAAGTTGCCGCCCGACACCAGCGCAGCGCCTTCGGCGAACACCAGCGGGTTGTCGGTGACCGCATTGGCCTCGCGCAGCAGCACCAGCGCTGCATGGCGCAACTGGTCGAGGCAGGCCCCTACCACCTGCGGCTGGCAGCGCAGGCAGTACGGATCCTGCACGCGGTCATCGCCCTCGGCATGGCTGGCGCGGATGGCACTGCCGTGCAGCAGCGCGCGGTAGTACTGCGCCACGTCGATCTGGCCCGGTTGCCCGCGCAGTGCGTGGATACGCGGGTCGAACGGACCGTCGCTGCCACGTGCGGCGTCCACGGTCAGCGCGCCCACCACCAGCGCCGACTCCAGCACCGGCTCGAACGCGAGGAACGCATGCAGTGCCAGCGCCGTGGACGTTTGCGTACCGTTGATCAGCGCCAGCCCTTCCTTGGCCGCGAGCGCGAGCGGGGCGATGCCATGCCGCGCCAGCATCATGCCTGCCGGCTCGCGTCGCCCGTCGACCAGGAACTCGCCTTCGCCGATGAGCGCCAGCGTCATGTGCGCCAGCGGCGCCAGATCACCCGACGCACCCACCGAGCCCTGGCAGGGCACCCAGGGCACCAGGCCCGCGTTGAGCACGCGCAGCAGCGTGTTGATGACCACCGGCCTTACGCCCGAGGCGCCGCGCGCGAGCGAGGCTGCCTTGAGCGCCAACATCAGCCGCACCACAGGCGCGGCCAACGGCGCACCCACGCCGACCGAGTGCGAGCGGATCAGGTTGAGCTGCAGCTGCGCCAGGTCGCCTTCACTGATGCGCACCCCGGCCAGCTTGCCGAAGCCGGTGTTCACGCCATACACCGGCGCCTGCCCGGCGGCGGCACGCTGCACCACCTCGGCGCTGGCTTGCACCAGTGGCCAGGCGGAATCTGCCAGACGCGGGCGCGCCTGGCCACGGTGCACGGCCTGCAGGTCTTCCAGCGTCAGCGCGCCGGGGTTCAAGGTGAATTCCAAAGGTGCTCCTGTGTGGGATGCGGTGCGTGGTGCCGCCTGGCGATCAACGCGTGACCATCGGCAGATCGAGTCCCTGCTCGCGGGCGCAGGCCACGGCTTCGTCGTAGCCCGCGTCGGCGTGGCGCATCACGCCAGTGGCCGGGTCGTTCCACAGCACGCGTCCGACGCGACGCGCCGCCGCCTCGGTGCCGTCGCAGACGACCACCACGCCGGCATGCTGCGAGTAGCCCATGCCCACGCCACCGCCATGGTGCAGGCTCACCCAGGTGGCGCCGCTGGCGGTGTTGAGCAGGGCATTGAGCATGGGCCAGTCGCTCACCGCGTCGCTGCCGTCACGCATGGCCTCGGTTTCGCGGTTGGGCGAAGCCACCGAGCCGGAATCGAGGTGGTCGCGGCCGATGACGATGGGGGCACTCAACTCGCCCGTGCGCACCATCTCATTGAACGCCAGCCCGGCACGATGGCGCTCGCCCAGCCCGATCCAGCAAATGCGCGCGGGCAGGCCCTGGAAGGCGATGTGCTCGCCGGCCATGTCGAGCCAGCGATGCAGGTGGTCGTCGTCGGGGAAGAGTTCCTTCATCTTGGCGTCGGTCTTGCGGATGTCCTGCGGGTCGCCTGACAACGCCACCCAGCGAAACGGCCCCTTGCCGCGGCAAAACAGCGGGCGGATGTAGGCCGGCACGAACCCCGGGAAGTCGAAGGCATGCTCGACACCGGTGTCGAAGGCCACCTGGCGGATGTTGTTGCCGTAGTCGACCGTGGGCACGCCCATCGCATGGAATTCGAGCATGGCCTGCACGTGGGTGGCGCAGCTGCGTGCGGCGGCCTCGCGCAACGCGGCGTGCTGTGTACCGTCGGCCTGCGCCGTGCGCCAGCGCTCCACGCTCCAGCCGGCCGGCAGGTAGCCGTTGACGAGATCGTGCGCCGAGGTCTGGTCGGTCACCAGGTCGGGCTTGGGCCCGCCGGCGCGGGCGCGCTGCACCAGTTCGGGCACCAGCTCGGCGGCGTTGCCCAGCAGGCCGATCGAGACTGCGCGCCCTTGGGCCGTATAGCGCTGGATGCGCACCAGCGCGTCGTCCAGGCTGCCGGCCTGCTCATCCAGGTAGCGCGAGCGCAGCCGGAAGTCGATGCGCGACTGCTGGCACTCGATGCTCAGCGAACAGAAGCCCGCAAACCGGGCGGCCAGCGGCTGCGCGCCGCCCATGCCGCCCAGGCCGGCGGTGAGGATCCAGCGCCCCGCCGCGCTGCCGCCGAAGTGCTGCCGCGCAGCCTCGGCAAACGTCTCGTAGGTACCCTGCACGATGCCCTGGCTGCCGATGTAGATCCAGGAGCCGGCTGTCATCTGGCCGTACATCATCAGGCCCTGGCGATCGAGCTCGTGGAAGTGCTCCCAGGTGGCCCAGCGCGGCACCAGGTTGGAGTTCGCCAGCAGCACCCGCGGCGCGTCGACGTGGGTGCGGAACACGCCCACCGGCTTGCCCGACTGGATGAGCAGCGTTTCGTCCTCGCCCAATTGGCGCAGCGCGCGCAAGATGGCCTCGAAGCACTCCCAGTTGCGCGCGGCCTTGCCGATGCCGCCGTACACCACCAGTGCGTCTGGGTTCTCGGCCACGGCGGGGTCGAGGTTGTTCTGGATCATGCGGTAGGCGGCCTCGATCAGCCAGTTGCGGCAGTGCAGCGTGGACCCGGTGGGCGCACGCACCGGGCGCGGCGCAGCCAGATGGCGTGCGGGAGACAGATCGGTCATGGCGGTTCCTCTCGGTGCGGGGTGCGGTTTGCCGCGGCGGACAACAGCTTCGGGATCGGACTGTACTTGTCTAGACAACCCGATGCAAGTACGATCCTTCCGATGACCCGATCCCGCGCCCCGACCGCGCCGCCGCTGGCGCCCTATGCCCGCGTCAAGCAGCACTTGAAGGACGCCCTGGCCGAGGGCCGCTACCTGCCGGGCGCCCTGATGCCATCCGAGGCCGAGCTGGTGGCCCGGTTCGGTGTCAGCCGCATGACCGTCAATCGGGCGCTGCGCGAACTCCAGTCCGAGGGCCTGGTCGATCGAGTCCAGGGCGTGGGCACCTTCGCCGCACCGCTGCACCGGGTGGCCTCCACGCTCACGATCCGTGACCTGCACGAGGAAATCACCACCCGTGGCCACCGCCACGATGCGGTGGTGCATCTGTGCCGCAAGGAGCGTGCCATCGCGGCTCTGGCGACGCGCCTGGGGCTGGCCGCCGGCGATCCGGTGTTCCATACACTCATCGTGCACCGCGAGAACGGCGTGCCGCTGCAGTGCGAAGACCGCTACGTCAACCCGGCCTGCGCGCCGGGATACCTGCAGGTCGACTTCACACGCACAACGCCCACCCACTACCTGCTCGAGGTGGCGCCGTTCTGGCGCGCGCAGTACTCGATCGAGGCGGCCCTGCCCAGCACCCAGGAAGCCCGGCTGCTGGGCATCGCCCCCGGCGATCCCTGCCTGGTGGTGGTGCGCCGAACCGAACGGCGCGACACTGCGATCACCATTGCCCGTCTGGTGCATCCGGGGCGCCTCTACACCCTCGAAGGAGCGTTCACGCCATGAGCCTGCAACTCATCGAGACCCGCCGCATCCCGGCCCAGGCTTGGCGCAACGGCGGCGGCAGCACGCACGAGCTCTTCACCTGGCCAGCAGGCGCAACGCCCGACAGCTGGCAGATGCGCGTGAGCGTGGCCGAGATCACCCGCGACGGGCCGTTCTCCGTGTACGAGGGGGTCGATCGCTGGTTCGCGGTGGTCGACGGCGCGGGCGTGGTCCTCACTTTGCCCGATGGCCGACACATGCTGGACCCCCAGAGCCCACCGGTGCGTTTCGACGGTGGACTGGCGCCACACTGCAGCCTGAACCACCGGGACACGCGCGACCTCAACCTGATGGTTCGCCGCGATCAGGGCCGCGGCTCCATGCTGCGGGTGAAGAACGACGACGAGTGGCTGTCGTCGGCCACGTTGCGTGCGGTTTACGTGGCCGAGCCGCTCACCCTGCAAATCGACGACGCCGACGCGGCCCAGCTGCCTGCACACACGTTGGCGGTGAGCACCTACGCGCGACGCCAGCGCTGGCGCGTGCGCGGCGACTCCGACACGCCTGCGGCGTGGTGGATCGAGTTCGAGCCGCGAGCCAGTCCATGACAAGCGCGAACTC
>Ga0154020_10005957_pt1 | contig 14282 bp, 13 predicted proteins | sample Klosneuvirus_201_FD_109709 | JGI IMG/M metagenome (GOLD analysis project Ga0154020, IMG submission 109709) | Active sludge microbial communities from wastewater, Klosterneuburg, Austria - Klosneuvirus_20160825_MG | ecosystem: Engineered > WWTP > Aerobic digester > Activated sludge | place...
ATCAAGGGGGGCTACAGCCTGGCGCGCCGTCCGGACGAGATGACGGTGGCGAGCATCGTCTCGGCGCTGGAAGGGCCGATCGCCATCACCGAGTGCAACATGCCGGTTGCCGCCGGGCCCGGACTCTGCGAGCACGAGAGGGGCTGCCCGCTCCGACCGAACTGGCAGGTCGTGAACCGCGCCATCCACGACGCGCTGGAGTCCGTCACCCTGGCGCAGATGGCCTCCCCCTTGCGGCGCCCCGTGGCGCCCATCTGGAGCCAGTCCATGAGCCTCCCCATCGCCTTCAGGAGCACGCCCACATGAGCGAAACCGCTCTCATCGACGAGCTGACCCAGGCCGAGTACAAGCACGGCTTCGTGACGGACATCGAGTCCGAGTCGATCCCGGCCGGGCTCTCGGAGGACGTCGTCCGGCTGATCTCGAAGAAGAAGGACGAGCCGGAGTGGCTTCTCGAATGGCGGCTCCGCGCCTACCGGCACTGGATCACCATGACCGAGCCGACGTGGGCGAAGGTGACCTACCCGGCGATCGATTACCAGAAAATCGTCTACTACTCCGCGCCGAAGTCGAAGACCGACGGCCCGAAGAGCCTCGACGAGGTCGATCCGGAGCTCCTCGCCACGTACGAGAAGCTCGGCGTGCCGCTCCAGGAGCGCGCCATCCTCGCCGGAGTGGCGGTGGACGCCGTCTTCGACAGCGTGTCGGTGGCCACGACCTTCCGCGAGAAGCTGGCCGAGGTGGGGATCATCTTCTGCTCTTTCTCCGAGGCCGTGAAGAACCACCCGGACCTCGTCCGCAAGTACCTCGGCAGCGTCGTCCCCTACACCGACAACTTCTTCGCCACCCTCAACTGCGCGGTCTTCTCCGACGGCTCGTTCTGCTACATCCCGAAGGGCGTCCGCTGCCCGATGGAGCTCTCCACCTACTTCCGGATCAACCAGGCCGACACCGGGCAGTTCGAGCGGACCTTGATCGTGGCCGAGGAGGGCTCGTACGTGAGCTATCTCGAGGGGTGCACCGCGCCGAAGCGCGACACGAACCAGCTCCATGCCGCCGTGGTGGAGCTCGTCGCCCTCGACGACGCCCAGATCAAGTACTCCACCGTCCAGAACTGGTACCCGGGTGACAAGGAAGGGAAGGGCGGCATCTACAACTTCGTGACGAAGCGGGGAAAGTGCCAGGGACGCAACTCGAAGATCTCCTGGACGCAAGTCGAGACGGGCTCGTCCATCACCTGGAAGTACCCGAGCTGCATCCTGCAGGGGGATAACAGCGTCGGGGAGTTCTACTCGGTCGCGCTCGCGAACCACTACCAGCAGGCCGACACCGGCACGAAGATGATCCACATCGGGAAGAACACCCGCTCGACCATCGTCTCGAAGGGGATCTCCGCGGGCCACGGGCAGAACACCTACCGCGGCCAGGTGAAGATCCTGAAGAGCGCCGTGGGGGCGCGGAACTACTCCCAGTGCGACTCGCTCCTCCTCGGGGACAAGTGCGGCGCGCACACCTTCCCCTACATCGAGGTCAAGAACAGCACGGCCCAGATGGAGCACGAGGCGACCACCTCGAAGATCAGCGACGATCAGCTCTTCTACTGTCGCCAGCGCGGCCTCTCGCCCGAGGACGCCGTCTCCCTCATCGTCAACGGATTCGCCAAGAGAGTCATTCGCGAGCTTCCGATGGAGTTCGCCGTGGAAGCGCAGAAGCTCCTCGGCGTCAGCCTCGAAGGCAGCGTGGGATAACAGAAATGCTAGAGATCCGAAACCTCCACGTCTCGATCGCCGACGACGGCCACGAGATCCTCCACGGCCTCTCGCTCACGGTGAACGCCGGAGAGGTCCACGCGATCATGGGTCCCAACGGCTCGGGCAAGAGCACCCTCGCGCACGTCCTCGCGGGGAAGGACGGCTACGCCATCACGCAGGGCGAGGTCCTCTACGACGGGAAGAACCTCCTGGAGATGCCCGCCGAGATCCGCGCCCGCGAAGGGGTCTTCCTGTCGTTCCAGTACCCGGTCGAGATCCCGGGCGTGAACAACACCTACTTCCTGAAGGCCGCCATCAACGCCACACGGAAGCACCGCGGGCTCCCCGAGATCGACGCCATGGACCTGATGCAGCTCATCGAGGAGAAGGCGCAGCTCGTGGAGATGGACGACGCCCTGCTGAACCGCCCCGTGAACGAGGGTTTCTCGGGCGGCGAGAAGAAGCGGAACGAGATCTTCCAGATGGCCATCCTCGACCCCCGGCTCGCCGTGCTGGACGAGACCGACTCCGGCCTCGACATCGACTCGCTCCGGATCGTCGCGACCGGCATCAACAGGCTCCGCCGGCCCGACCGCGCGATGCTCGTCATCACGCACTACCAGCGGCTCCTCGACTTCATCGTCCCGGACTACGTCCACGTCCTCGTGGACGGGCGGATCGTGAAATCGGGCGACCGGCAGCTCGCGCATCTCCTGGAAGAGAGGGGCTACACCTGGCTCGAGGAGACGGCGGCCGTCGCGTCATGAGTACCGCCGTCGAAGAGTCCCCGCTCCTCGTCACGTCTCCCCTCTTCGGGAAGCAGGCGCCCGCCTGGGTGAAGGCGCTGCGCGAGGAAGGCCGCGAGTCGTTCGCCGCGCTGGGGGTCCCCACCACGCGCCACGAGGACTGGCGGTACACGAACCTGGCCCCGCTCGCGAAGGCGACGTTCGAGATCTCGCCCGCGGCGCCGTTCTCGGACGACGTCCGCCAGAAGGTCGCCCAGCTCACGGACGGCAAGCCGTCACTCGTCTTCGTGAACGGCCGGCTCAGCCCGCTCCTGTCGACGGGCCACACCGACGCGCCGTCGCCCGAGGCGCCCGCCACGTCCCTCGAAGGCCTGGGCGTCGTCCTGCGTCGCTCGCCCGAGAGGCTCGACGGGCACCTCGACGCCGCCCGGCAGCGCGACTCCCTCCCGTTCGTCGCGCTCAACACGGCACATCTGGCGGACGGCGCCGTCGTCCGGGTCCCGAAGGGCGTCGTCGTGGCCGAGCCGATCCACCTCGTCTTCCTCTCGGCAGGGCCGAACGCCGCAGCGCACCTGCGGTCGCGCATCGAGCTCGGCGAGGGAAGCCAGGCCACCATCGTGGAGACGTACCTGGGGGACGGTCCCGGGACACGCTTCACGAACTCCGTGGTGGAGATCTCGGTCGGCGCCGGCGCGAAGCTGACGCACGTGAAGCTCCAGCTCGAGGGGCTCGAGTCGTTTCACGTCGGTACCCACCTCGTGACGCAGGAGCCCGACAGCTTCTTCGCGTCCCACCTCTTCTCCCTCGGCGGCAGGCTCGTCCGGAACGAGCTGTCGACGGCGCTCGAGGAGGGCGCTCACGCCGGGCTCTACGGCCTCTTCTGCGTGCGGGGCTCGCAGCACGTCGACAACCACACGGTGACCGATCACCTGAAGCCGCACGGCACGAGCAACGAGTACTACAAGGGCGTCCTGGACGGTGAGGCGCGCGGCGCCTTCGACGGAAAGGTGATCGTCCGTCAGAACGCCATCAAGACCGACGCGCACCAGAAGAACAAGAACCTGATCCTGTCGGAGTCGGCTCTCGTCGACTCCAAGCCCCAGCTCGAGATCTTCAACAACGACGTCCGCTGCACGCACGGCGCGACGACCGGCCGGCTCGACCCCGACGCACTCTTCTACCTCCGCTCGCGCGGACTCTCGATCGACGAGGCGCGAAGCCTCCTCACGGTCGCCTTCGCGCGCGAGCTGGTGGATCCGATCCCGGTCCCGTCGGTCAAGACATTCGTGGAGGCCGCCCTGACGGGCTGGTTCGGCACATGAGCACCCTTCCCCTCACCGAGGTCGAGACGTTCGACGTCACCCGCGTCCGCGAGGAGTTCCCCATCCTGAAGCAGACGGTCCACGGCCGTCCGCTCATCTACCTCGACAACGCGAACACGAGCCAGAAGCCGTTCGCCGTCCTGCACGAGATGGAGCGCTTCTACCGCGAGGAGAACGCGAACATCCACCGCGCCACGCACCTCCTGTCCGAGCGCGCCACGCAGGCTTACGAGGGGGCGCGGGAGAAGCTGCGCCGCTACCTGAACGCGGCGAGCCAGCAGGAGATCGTCTTCACCCGCGGCACAACGGAGGCGATCAACCTCGTCGCCTTCAGCTACGGCCAGGCCTTCGTGAAGGCCGGCGACGAGATCCTCATCACCACCCTCGAGCACCACTCGAACATCGTCCCCTGGCAGCTCCTCTGCCAGCGGTCGGGCGCCGTCCTGAAGGTGGCTTCGATCACCGACAGCGGCGACATCGACCTCGAGGCGTTCGAGAAGCTCCTCTCGCGGAAGACGCGTCTCGTCGCCGTGGGGCACGTCTCGAACGCCCTCGGCACCGTCAACCCGGTCAAGAAGCTCACCGAGCTCGCACACGCCCACGGCGCACCGATCCTCATCGACGGCGCGCAGGCCATGCCGCACCTCCGTGTCGACGTCGCCGCGCTGGACTGCGACTTCTACGCCCTGTCGGGCCACAAGATGTACGGTCCCACGGGAATCGGCGCCCTCTACGGCAAGGCGTCGTGGCTCGACCGGATGCCGCCGTACCAGGGCGGCGGCGACATGATCGAGTCGGTCTCGTTCGAGGAGACGACGTACAACGTCCTCCCCTATAAGTTCGAGGCGGGGACCGCGAACATCGCGGGGGGCGCGGGCTTCGGCGCCACCGTCGACTACCTGAGCGCCCTCGACTGGGACGCCGTGACGCTTCACGAGCACGATCTCCTGTCGTACGCGACCGAGCGGATGCGAGAGGTGCCGGGCCTCACCATCGTCGGGACCGCGAAGGAGAAGGCCGGCGTCATCTCCTTCACCCTGGCGAGCGTCCACCCGCATGATATCGGGACCATCCTCGACCGCGAGGGGATCGCCATCCGGACGGGTCACCACTGCGCCCAGCCGGTCATGACGCGCTTCGGGCTCCCCGCGACCGCCCGCGTTTCGTTCGCGCTCTACAACACCCGCGACGAGGTGGACGCGCTCGTCGACGGCCTCGCGAAAGTGATCAAGCTCTTCTCATGACGGCGCTTCGCGATCTGTACCAGGAGGTCATCCTCGACCACAACAAGGCGCCCCGGAACTTCCGCGCGCTCGAGGATCCCACCCGCGTCGCCCAGGGCCGGAACCCGCTCTGCGGCGATCACCTCACGCTCTACGTGAAGCTCGACGGGGACACGATCGTCGACGTGGCGTTCCAGGGGAACGGCTGCGCCATCTCGAAGGCGTCGGCCTCCCTGATGACCGAGAGCCTCAAGGGAAAGTCGAAGGAGCAGGCGACAGAGCTCTTCACGAGGTTCCACGAGCTCCTCACCGGCCCTCCGAACGTCAAGGCGGACGGAGCGGGCCTCGGAAAGCTGGCGGTCTTCTCGGGAGTCCGCGAGTTCCCCGTTCGCGTGAAGTGCGCCACGCTCGCCTGGCACACGCTGAACTCCGCGATCCAGGCGAGCGACGAAGTGGCGACGACGGAGTAACGAGCATGGAAGCAAGCGCCGAAACCACGACCGCGACGAGCTCCGACCCGAAGGCTGGCAAGCCGCCGCTCACGCTGGAAGAGAGCGTGATCGCCGCGATGAAGAAGTGCTACGACCCCGAGATCCCGGTCAACATCTACGAGATGGGCCTCATCTACAGCCTCGACATCTCTCCGGAGAATGCCGTCGCCATCAAGATGACGCTCACGTCGCCCGCCTGCCCCGTCGCGGGCTCGCTGCCGGGTGACGTCGAGAGATACGTACGCGCCGTGCCCGGGGTGAAGGACGTCAAGATCGAGCTCGTCTGGGACCCCGCCTGGAAGCCCGACATGATGTCGAAGCTCGCGAAGGTGATGCTGGGGATGTGAGCGGCAAGGGGAGCCGGGCTCTCGCCCTCGCCCTGCTCTCGATCGCCCTCTTTGCCGGAGCGTGCCGGCGTGAGCCTCGGATCTTCGACGCCGTCCGGAAGCGAGACTTCGCGACATTGGAGAAGGAGCTCCGGACTCCGGGCGCGGAGAGGGCGCGCGACGCGAAAAGTCGTACGCCTCTCCACCTCGCCGCGGAGCTCTCGGAGGACGAGGTCACGGAGATCCTCCTGAAAGCGAAGGCCGACCCGAACGCCCGCGACGACGCCGGACGGACGCCCGTCCACCTGCGCGTCGAGCCTCCGATCGTCGATGCCGGCGCGGACCTCGAGGCGAAGGCGAACGACGGCTCGACACCCCTGCACGCTCGGGCGCTCGCCCGCGACGCCTTCGGGGTGGCCGCCCTCTGCGCGTGCGGGGCGTCCCGCACGGCGAAAAACGCGCGCGGGAGCACGCCCCTCGCCGCGCTCCAGGACGCGGCCTACGACAAGGAGAAGGGCGCCGGATCGGCGGAGTGGAAGAAGACGTACGCCCTCCTCGCGACCGGCGGCCTCTGCGACGAGCTGGGGCGGCTCTTCGCGGGCGCCGAGCCTCGCCGTTCCGGCGACGTGGTCCGCCTTTCCTTCCTCATCCTGCGCTGCGACGGTGGCGAGGTCCCGGCCTGCAACAGCGTCGGCGACGCCTTCCTCTTCGGCAAGGGCGCCGCGCGGGACGAGACGAAGGCCCTGCCCTTCTACGAACGCTCGTGCGAACGGAAGGAGCCGACGAGCTGCCGGGCACTGGGCTACCTGTACGAGATGGGGCTCGGCGTCGCGAAGGACGTCGCCCGGGCGAAGCAGCTCTTCGAGGCTTCGTGCCGGGACGGCGAGGGCCACGCGTGCTTCCGGCTCGGCCAGCTGTATCACTACGGCGTCGAACCGGTGGAGCCCGACCGCGCCACGGCGGCCCGCTCCTACGAGGAGGCGTGTGCGAAGGGCGAGAAGGAAGGTTGCGGCCGGCTCGGCACGCTCCTCGCCGACGGAACGGGCGTGCCGCGCGACGAGAGCCGCGGCGCGGGGCTCCTCGAGAAGTCCTGCGAGGACGGCTTCGTCGAGGCCTGCAACAACCTCGGCGTCCTCTACCAGAACGGCCGGGGCGTCCCCCGCGACGACGCCCGGGCGCGGGCGCTCTATCGAAGGGCCTGCCAGGGCGGCGACCTCGTCGCCTGCGGGAACGAAAAAGACCTGGCGCGGTGACGACGCGGGCGATCCGCCCGACGCGCTCCTACTTGATGGCCGCGTCCAGCAGAGCGTCGCCGAACTCGGCGCCCGATTTCGTCCCGTTGTCGGTGTCGGTGTCCATCTTCTTCTGAGCCGCGGTCAGGTCGGTCTGAGCCTTCGCAACCTTCGTGGCGAGGTCGGTGATCTTGACGCCGATCAGGTCCTTGGCGAGCTGCTCGAAGGCAGCGAGTGCTACGGAGACGTGCCCCTCCTCGTGGTCGTTCAGCTTGCCGATGAACCGGTCCCATTCCTTCTGTGCCGTGGTGGTCGCGGTGGCGCGGTCATCCCAGATCGGGATCCGGTTGATGAACTCGCCGTTGAGGGTGACCGTGAAGGTCTCCCCCGACTTCACGCCGAACGGGACGGGATCCATCGTGAGCTTCCCGCCCCCCTCGCCCCAGTGCTTCCCCTGCGACGCGTCGAGGTCGGCCTTCAGGTCGGCCAGCGTGGTTCCCTTGCCGTGGATCTCGGGAGTCTTCGTCCGGTCGGCTGCTTTCCACTTGGTAGTGACCGATCCGACCGTCGGCGCGGCACCGAGCTCTTCGGGATCGGGAGGATTGAGCGGCCCCGGCGACGCGGCGCCTCCCAGCACCACGGGATCTCCTCCTGACAACGTGGTCTCGACACCGGTCGGACCCGGAACGCGTCCTGCACCATCGACGCACCTCCACTTGCAGTCTCGGGCGGGGCTCCACGGGTGTCAAACACGCTGTGGAGTGATCCAGCAAAGGGGGCCGCGCTCGGAACTGCCTGACCTGCGACCTGTGCCTCCAGCGAGAGCGGCTCACAGAGGACAGCCACTCCATAGGCGGCCTACGGGATGCCTCGAGTGGCACTCTCGTCTATCCCCCTTCGACCAGAGCGTCGGGCTTCGCGTCGGAACTGCGACCCGGGCCGCGCAGGCGTCGCTCGTCCTCGCGGATCGACAGGTCATTGATGCTCGCGAAGCGGCGCGCCATGAGCCCCTCGTCGTCGAACTCCCACATCTCGTTGCCGTAGGAGCGGTACCACTGATCCTGATGGTCATGCCACTCGTACTCGAACCGCACGGCCATGCGGTTCCCGCGAAATCCCCACAGCTCCTTCTTCAGTCGGTAGTCCAGCTCCCTTTCCCACTTCCGGACGAGAAGAGCGCGGATCGCTTCGCGTCCTCTCAGGAACTCGGTCCGATTCCGCCACTCCGAGTCCTCGGTGTACGCCATCGCGACCCGCTCCGGATCGCGGCTGTTCCATGCGTCCTCAGCAGCCTGCACCTTGGCAACGGCTGTCTCGAATGTGAAAGGCGGGCGGATCGACGTGCTCATCTCTTGACTCCTAACAGAAGGCCCCCCGCCCTTTCGAGCAGGGGGCAAGCCTCATCCCTACTTCGCGTTGTGCTTCACGAGTCCGGGCCAGTTCTTGTCTGCCTTGGCCACGTTGGCGTCGAAGTCCGCGTTGAACTTCTTCAGGATCTCGCCATTGAGGTTCAGGTAGAGCTTGTCGCCCCGGACCTGCCACGTCGTGATGTCCACCGGGAACAGCTTGTCGATGGCGGCTCCGAACGCGCAGAACCCGCCGTACTGCGGCGCGTACTTGGCCGGGCTCGCCGTGAACTGCTTCTTGTGCTCCTCGCTGCTGAACAGGTAGGTCGCTCCCTCGTAGGTGGCAGAGATGAACGGCGAGCCGTTCACGGGCTTGGAATCGGTGAAGAAGGCGACCGGGTCGTAGCCGCTGATGGCGATCTTGCTCGCGCCGGCGACGTTGACCAGGTTGCCGGCGAAGACGGGAGCCGCGGTGAGAAGGGCGACGGCGACGGGCATCAGGATCGATTTCATGGTGTTGTTTACTCCTGTCTCCCATAACGCACGACAGATGCCAACTCGATGCGCAGTCGCAACCTGTTCCAGGGATTGACGTTAGGGGATCTCAAGAGACTTTCGGCGAGTTCTGGGTCGTGAGAGGTTTCGTAGGAACACGAGAACTCGTCGTCGCTTCGACGAGACCTCGTAGTCGCGTGCCCTGGACAGCTCCAACTCCTTTTGTCGGGCTCATCGCGACCTCGGGCTAGTCCTCGCGCGCCTCTTGCTCTCCCACTGTCCCCTTTGGCGTGGCCGAGATCCCCAGCGTCCTGATGCGTGAGGCAAGAGTCGTCGGCTTCATCCCAAGCAGCTCTGCCGCGCCGTCGGGGCCGAAGACCCTACCCCGGGTTCGCTTCAGCGCACCGACGATGTTTTCGCGCTCCTGGCGTTTCAGTTCTTCTCGCGTCAGAAGGGCCGGTCTCGACGTCGGGACGGGATCCGGGGCGCCGGACACCTCGGGTGGATTCGACTCGGCAAGGTCGAAATGGAGCTGCCCACCCTGAGAGAGGATGACCGCACGCTCGACCGCGTTCTGGAGCTCGCGGACGTTGCCTGGCCAAGAGTAGGCGGTGAGCTGACTCATCACGCCGGACGTGATTGCGGGCGTCGGACGTCTCATTCGCTGGGCGCTCTGCTTTGCGAAGTGGGTGGCGAGAGGCGGGATGTCCTCGCGGCGTTCGCGCAGCGGCGGAACTTCGATCGGGAAGACGCACAGGCGGTAGAAGAGGTCCCGGCGGAACCGGCCGGCGTCCACTTCCTTCTTCAGGTCGCGATTCGTCGCAGCAATGACGCGGACATCCACCTTTCGGACGCGTGTGTCCCCCACGCGCTCCAGCTCCTGCTCCTGCAAGACACGCAAGAGTTTGGCCTGCATCGCGAGGGGCACCTCGCCGATTTCGTCGAGGAACAGAGTGCCGCCGTCCGCCAGTTCGAAGCGGCCTGGCTTGTCCTTGATCGCTCCCGTGAACGCACCTCGGACGTGACCGAAGAACTCGCTTTCGAAGAGGCTGTCGGGGACGGCGCTGCAGTTCACTTTGATGAGGACGCGGCTCTTTCGAGGGCTCTGGTCATGAATGGCGCGGGCGACGAGCTCCTTTCCCGTACCGCTTTCTCCGGTGATGAGCACCGAGACATCCGTGGAGGCGACGAGCTTGGTCTGCTGCATGACTTTTCGCAGGCCGGGACTCTCGCCGACGACGGTGCCGAAGTTGTGAACGCTGAGGATCTCCTCGTACAGGTAGGCGTTCTGGGCCTGCAGACGGGCCTGCTCCTCTTCCATCAGCACGCGCGCCGTGATATCGACGAACATCGAACGCGTGTAGTCCGTGCCGGGCGCGGGCTTGGACCACCACTGGACCCAGACCGGCTTGCCCGTGTCCTTGCGGCGCAGCTCGAGCACGACGCCGCTGGTGTCGGTCCCTCGCCCGACGGACTCCAGCGCCTCGCGCAGACGGCGTTGGGCGTCGGGGGTATCGGGCACGAAGTCTTTCCCGAACGCTCCGGGAAGCTCTTCCGGCCGGAGGCCCAGGATCCTCATCGCGGCGTGGTTGGCTCGAATGAGCTGCGAATCGAGCCTTTCATGCACGTAGGCGATCGGGGCCTCGTCGAAGAGGTCCCGAAACCGCTCCTCGCTCTCGCCGAGCGCCCTATTCGCCCGCCGCAGCTGCTCGCTCATCTCGCGCTGAGCCTGTTCGAGCTCGGCGACTCTTCTTGCCGCCAAGCGCAGCTCCATCTGATCGATTACCAGAGCCGCCAGCGTCGTCAGCATCTCCCCCTCGGACGGGGTCAATTCGCGGGGCTCTCGATCGATGACGCACAGCGTGCCGAGGTTGAAACCATCGTGAGTTCGCAACGGCGCCGCCGCGTAGAAGCGGAGTCCCAGCTCTCCGGCCACGAGCGGGTTGGCCAACGTGCGAGCATCGATGCTCGCATCGCAAACCTCATAGACCCCCGACGAGAGAATGGCTGAGGTGCACAGTCCCGGCTGGCGCTCGGTTTCGCTCGCATCGAGACCATGGTGCGACTTGAACCAGATGCGGTCGTGGTCGACCAGGCTCACGATCGCGATGGGCACCCGGAGAAGTCCAGCCGCCACCGCGGTGAGGTGATCGAAGGCTCCGTCGGGCGGGGTATCGAGAATTTCGTATCGTCGAAGCGCTTCCAGACGCTCCGGCTCGTTTGGTGGCAGGACAAGGTCCCGGTTCATCCGCGGACGCTACTACGACAAATCGTAGGGCACCATCGAATACTCGTGATCCAACAAGGCGTTGCAGCCGCACCGGCGGGGACATGCTCCCCCAACTCGCTGCAAACAGGACGCTTTCACGAGTGCGTCGGCATTGGCATGACGAGTGCGTCGCCGTACGCGCGCCACGTCGAGTGGCCAGGCTGGGAAAAGGAACGATCGTGAATCGCATTGCACAACTCGATCCAGCACAAGCAGCTGGCCAGGCCAAACAGCTCCTCGAGGCCGTACAGGCCGAGCTCGGCTCGGTTCCAAACCTCTACCGTGTGCTCGGCGCCGCGCCCGCCGCGCTCGAGGGATACCTCGGCCTCAGGAGCGCGCTCGCCGGAGGCGTCCTCGACGCCGGGGTTCGTGAGCAGATCGCGCTCACCGTGGCCGAGAGCAATCTGTGTGGCTACTGCTTGAGCGCCCACACGTCCTCCGGAAGGGACGTCGGTCTGACCCCAGCCGTCATCGCCGACGCGCGTCGCGCCAACGCCGTGGCTGACAAGACCGACGCCATCCTCAAGCTCGCGCGGAATGCCGTCGTGCAGCGCGGCGAGGTCAGCGACGCCGACCTCCAGAGGGCACGCGCCGCAGGCCTGACGGACGGCGACATCGTCGAGACCATCGCAAACGTCGTGGCGAACATCTTCACGAACTACGTGAACCACGTGGCACGGACGGTGGTGGACTTCCCTGAGGTACGACCTGGCGATCTCGAATCGTAGGTGGCGGGGTTTTTTCGAGGCGTCCGTCCGCTGATCTCAGGCCCGGCCCGTCTGGAGCTTCGCCGCCGCGACGACGTTGTCCACCGTGAAGCCGAACTTCTTCTGGAGCTCCTTCAGCGGCGCCGACGCGCCGAACGTCTTCATGCCGATCGTCGCGCCGGTCAGGCCCGCATAGCGCCGCCAGCCGAACGTGCCGGCCTGCTCCACGGTGACGCGAGCGGTGACGTGCGGCGGGATCACGGCGTTCCGGTACTCCTCCGGCTGCTCCTCGAAGAGCTCCCAGCACGGCATGCTGATGACGCGCGCGGCAATTCCCTCCGCCGCCAGCCGCTCGTGCGCCGTCACGCAGAGCGAGACCTCGCTGCCGGTCGCCATCAGGAGGACGTCGGGCTTTCCGCCGGGCGTGTCCAGGAGGACGTAGGCGCCGTTCGAGAGGCCCGACGCCGGATGGAGCTTCGTCCGGTCGAGGGTGGGCAGGGCCTGGCGCGTCAGGATGAGGCACGCGGGCTGGTGGCGGCGCGGCATCAGGAATCGCCAGGCTTCCACCACCTCGTTCGCGTCGGCCGGACGGATCGTGATGAGGCCCGGGATCGCCCGGAGCGACGCGAGCTGCTCGATGGGCTGGTGCGTCGGGCCGTCCTCGCCCACGCCGATGGAATCGTGCGTGAAGATGTAGATGACCGGCAGCTCCATCAGCGCCGCGAGCCGGATGGCGGGGCGCGAGTAGTCGCTGAAGATCAGGAATCCCGAACCGTAGGGCCGGATCTTCGACAGCGACAGGCCGTTCAGGATGGAGCCCATCGCGTGCTCGCGGATGCCGAAGTGGAAGTTCCGCCCGCCGTAGCTGTCTGCCGTGAAGTCCCCCGCGCCGTCGAACGTCAGCCGCGTCTTCGTGGACGGGGCGAGGTCTGCCGAGCCCCCCATCAGCCACGGCACGTTCTTCGCCACGGCGTTGAGGACCTTCTGCGACGCGTCCCGGCCTGCCACGCCCTTCTCGTCGGCCGGGAAGACCGGCAGATCCACGTCCCACCCTTCCGGCAGCTGGCGGTGCTGCATCCGGTAGAGCTCGTCCGCGAGCTCCGGGTAGCGCGCCTTGTACTCCTCGAACGTCGCCATCCAGGCGTCGCGCAAGGCCCTACCCCGCTTCCCCATCCCGTCCCGGAAATTCCCGGGCACCTCCTCGGGGACGTGGAACTTCGCCTCCTCGGGCCAGCCGTAGTTCCGCTTCGTGAGCCGGATCTCCTCCTCGCCGAGCGGCTCGCCGTGCGCCGCGTGCGTGTCCTGCTTGTTCGGCGAGCCCCACGCGATGTGGCTGTCCACGATGATCAGCGTGGGCCGGTCGGTCGCCCTCTTGAAGGTGTTGAACGCCCTCTGGAGCATGTCCAGGTCGTTCGCGTCGCCCACGCGCGTGACGTTCCACCCGTAGCCGATGAAGCGCGTGGCCACGTCCTCGGAGAACGCCCACTCCGTGTGCCCCTCGATGGTGATCTTGTTGTTGTCGTAGATCCAGCAGAGGTTCGAGAGGCGGAGGTGCGCGGCCAGCGACGCCGCTTCGGACGTCACGCCTTCCATCATGCAGCCGTCGCCGCAGATGGCGTAGACGCTGTACCCGAACATGTCGAAGCCCTCCCGGTTGAAGCGCTTCTCCATCCACCGGCTGGCGATCGCCATCCCGACGCTCGTCGCCACGCCTTGCCCGAGCGGCCCGGTGGTCGTCTCCACGCCCGAGGTCCAGCGGTATTCCGGGTGTCCCGGACACTTCGAGTCGAGCTGCCGGAACCGCTTGATGTCGTCGAGCGTGACCGACGGCCCCCCGAGCGTCTCGTACATCGGATTGACCGACTTCACGCCGGTGAGGTGGAGCATGGAATACAGGAGCATCGAAGCGTGCCCGATCGACAGGACGAACCGGTCGCGGTTCGGCCAGATCGGATCCTCGGGATCGAAGCGGAGGAACCGCTGCCAGAGCGTGTAGATGACGGGCGCCATCGCCATCGCCGTCCCCGGATGGCCCGAGTTCGCCTGCTGGACGGCGTCCATCGACAGGGTTCGGATCGTGTTGATCGAGAGCTCGTCGATCGTCTGCTTCATCTGCGCTCCTTCGGTGGTTCCGGCCGTTGACCGTGGGCGTTCCGCGTGTCGGCGAATCCTAGCCGATCCCGCTCCCGACCCGATCCCGATCCGCTCCCGCTCCCGATCCCGCTCCCGATTCGGGCCCCCTCCTTTTACAAACTTGTCGCCAGCGCGCGCAATCCCTACAATTTCGTTGGATGAAACGGACCGAAGCCGCCCGCCTCGCGACCCTCCTCGAGCTCTCGAAGACCCTGGGCACGGCCAGGAGCCTGCGCGCCTC
>Ga0154020_10005958_pt1 | contig 14281 bp, 7 predicted proteins | sample Klosneuvirus_201_FD_109709 | JGI IMG/M metagenome (GOLD analysis project Ga0154020, IMG submission 109709) | Active sludge microbial communities from wastewater, Klosterneuburg, Austria - Klosneuvirus_20160825_MG | ecosystem: Engineered > WWTP > Aerobic digester > Activated sludge | place...
ACAGGAAAACTGTTTGGGCTACGCAAACACGACTTGGTCAGGACAGAAAAAGGCACAGGATGGGTCAAAGGCAAGCGCAGCACGGGCTTTTTCGCACTCGAAACCATCGACGGCCAAACCCTCGCCCCTTCCGTCAACGTCAAGAAGGCCACCACTCGGCTGGCCGCCCGAACCACCACCCTCATCCAAAGAAAGGGCGGCGCTTCCTCCCCCCTCTAAAGAAGGGGGTTTCCGCGCCGAAGAGTCGATGACAACACCTCGTTCCGATCAAACACAATGCGTCTTCTTTCAATCACACCCTTGCCCTGCCGACTCGACCCCTGCGATATGCCCAAACTGCCATCGACAAACCATCTCCTGTCCCAAATGCCATACGAAAAATCGCCCTATCGCTCGATTCTGCCGAGCTTGCGGCCACGCCATCCCATCCCTCGGACTCTGGGCCATGATGAGCGGAAATGCCTGCCGAACCTCTACGTGTGATGCTTCTTCTCTTTCCGCTTCTTCCTCGGAAACACCTTGGGAATACGAACGTTCCACGCTCGCCTATCCCCCTCGTGAGATCCGACACTTTTCCCCTCAACCTGTCTGGACAGACGAAGTTCTTGTCGTACATTCTCACGACCGCCACCAACGCCAAGAACCCCATCTCTCTCTTCTCGAACCTCACTCAGGCCGCCTATTTGCCTCGATCCCTCACGCTTGGAAAAACGAACTCTCTTTCTCTCTCACCTCCAACGGCGTCGATCTGTGGGCGCGAAACGACCACCAACTCCTCCATTATTCTCTGCTACGCGACCTCTCCTTTTGCTCGCAAACTGCGCTTCCTCCCCAACCAGCACCCCACGCTGCACCCCTCTGGTTCTCCCCATCCCCAAAAGATCCTCACATCGGCCTTTTGTGCATCTTAGGCCAACACGCCATCTCTTGTTTCCGCCGCAACTTGAGCCAAACAACCTCCATCCCCCTCGCTTGGAATAAAAAAACAGACCTCTCCGAATATCGCTCTCTTTGTGCTTCTTGGCCTTATCTTTTTGCGAACTCTGCAAAGGGTGACTTTCTTTGCGTTCGTTTCTCCGATCCAGACGGATCTTACGAGATCATCGAGCAAGGGACACTTCCGAATCCATCCGCCTCTCACAACTCCCTCTACTCCGCACCTCTCTACGCAGACGGATCCTTTTGGATCGAATGGATCACCCCTCCCCATTCATCCTCAACAAGCTCCTCTCCTCTCTCTCAAGAAGCCCTTGGATCGGGATTGATTGCTTTCTCCCCCGAACACGCACCCCGAACCTACCACGCACAACGAACCTTGCGATTCGAAGCCGCCGATCTGCATCTCTCTCTTCGCTATCCTCCCCTCTACAACGCTTTGAACCACCGCATCCTTCTTTATACCGGCCATCACCCGGGCCGAAATACATTCTTTCTTTTCCAGCCAGCTAGCCAACAGTTTGCTCCACTCCAAACCTCCTTGGATACGCTTTACCGATACAAATCCATTTCTTGCGGGCATCAGTTCTGGTTCGCAAAAGATTCGCATCACCTGTGTGCGTTATCTCTCACAACAGGCCATCATCATATCCATAGCGTCACACACGAATTGACTCAAAAAAAGATCGAAGGAACACCCATCATCAAAGCAAGACGTGTTCTGATCCCCATGCAAGATCGCTATCTTTCGATTTGTACGCCTGAAGGCTCCCAACATACAAAACCTTCCGCTACACAAAACTTTCCATCATAAGGATATCCCGATGTATGCGCCTTACTCTTCCCATACAACACAACGCCACATCTCCCTCGCCCTCCAACTCCTTTGCTTTCTTTTTGCCTCAAGCCTTGCGCTCCCCACCCCATCCCACGCACAAGACTCCAAACCTCGCCACGTCATCGTCTCCGTCGATGTATCAAAAAGTATGTGGAGCGGTATCAAACCCAACAACCATCGAAAAGCCGCTCTTCTGCGCCTTCATGCTATCCTTGCTGAGATCTTGTTCTCCACCGATCCGATCCTTCCTTCTCAAAACGACCAGATCGTGATGCCCGGAAAAGTCCCCCGCCCACTCTTGCGCGCACAAGACTTCTTGAGCCTCTCTCTTTTTGGAAATGAATTCTCCACTCTTTTCCTACACCAACCACGAAACTCTGTCTCCGAACGAATCTTTCGCGAAAAATTACCCGATCCAGCAACCTACTGGAAATCCATGAAAGATCGCTACAGCTTGATCGCCATCGCAAAGACCCAAGCCCTCCGTGACCTCGAACGTTACACCAATCAAACGAACTACCTCGTCCTCGTCACCGACGACGTCGACGACGGCGGACTCCCCGGGTCAGACATCTTTCGCCGCAGCCAAGAGGCCAAAGAATCTCTCGAACGCGAACTCCGCAACAAAAGCATGCAGCCGATCTTCTCCATCCGCGTGCAAAAACATATCTCCATCCGCTTGTACCTCCTCCAACACACCGAAAAGACCCCCGCAGAAAAAACTCCCACCCCCGCGCCCATCGCCCTTCCAGCCCCCGTCATTCTCAAAGTCGAACCGATCCTTGCCCAACCCACTTCCGAGGGCGAAAACATTGTCCAAAAAGTTCGAATTAATTCTCCGACAGAATGGAAACAACATCAGCTTAAAAGCGTTCAGTACGTTGTCTCGCACAACGATCAACCCATCGCAAAACAACTGATCAACCTCAACCAAAAACTCGATCAACCCCAAACCACCATCCCCATCACCATCCCAAAAAACAAAGTCCACGAAACACAACCCTTCCAAGTCGTGATGAAACTTCAATTTCTGAGTCCCACCAACCAAACCATCGAAAAAGAAGCTGCGTTCTCTTTCCCTGCTATCTCCAAACCAAATACCTGCCAAAAAGACACGGATTGTCCGCAAAAACCCACCCCCCAGACCTGCAAAGAACAACGGTGTATCGCTCAAACTTCGTCTGGAAGTGACGACTCGATCATCCTCCTTCTCGTTTCTCTCTCTGTTATTATAGTTTTTTCTGTAGTCGCTTTTGCTGTATTTCGCGCCTTTTCTTCCTCTTCAAAATCCATCATGATCTCCGTGCGCTTTGAAAGCCCATCTCAACAAAAACACGAGATATTTACGCTCGCACCCGGCTCCAAAGTCTACCTTGCCGAACGCAACGATGGACAACTCTTCTTCGATATCCATGCCCCCAACCACGTCCTCGAATGGAAAAAAGATCACATGCTGATCCATCTCCCCGACGGAGAGCAAAAAGAACTCCCCTTTCAACGGCCTTTTTCTCTTTTCCAAGGGCAACTTATCATCGAAAACACGCTGCACGAAGCGTCGGAAGAAGTGTAGCCTGTCCAACCTGCTTCTTGTCAGATTTTACTTTTATCAAGGAGACCAACATGCTTCATTCGATAAAAAGCTATCTCTCCCATCCTTATTTTCTGGAGCACTTTGTACTCTTCTGCTTTTCTGCTTACCTCCTTTGTTATCTATTGATCCGCTTTCTTAGCTGGACCAAAGCAAAAGACACCTCTCCTCTTCGAGAACTTGTCAAAGACGGCTACGATAGCTGGTTGTGGGGATTCGTCGCACATTGTCTCGTCATGTTGATCTTGTCCTTTGTCCTCTTCTACAAGATCTGGCAACAAAAACGCCTCTCCTTTGATTGGGTGTATCTCCCGCCCTCTTTGCTATTTCTGATTATCGATGCTGTCTGCTTGCTTGTTATCTCCAAGCGAAAACAAGAACTACTCGACATCCTGCACTAAGGAGAACACCCATGTTTATCAAACCCACCCTGTTTATTGGCATCGGCACCAGTGGAACCGAGATCATCCAACAACTCCGACGCCATGTCTTTGAAGAATTCCAAGTGGCTGCTCTGCCTTGCTTTTCTTATATCGCGATCGAAACCAATGTGAAAAATTCTGGAGAAGACAAACAGCTCCCCAATCTCGACACGATGCAGATCGAAGAAAAAATCCAGATGCTCCACATCGGACTCCCCGATGTCTCCACCTTCCGCCGCTCTCTCCAAGAACCCGGGGCCGAATCGCAGTGGGGCGATCTGCGCAAATGGCTCGCTCCGCATCTCCTTGATGTCTCCTCCGCTTCCTTTGAAGATGGGGCCGCAAATACGCGGATGATCGGACGCCTATGTTTATGGTACAATTGGAGGTCTCTCACTCGAACCATCCAAAATACGTACGATCGTATTAACAACGCCGCCGCAAAAGACCGCACCAAAGACCTGATCAGTCACTACTTAAAGAACAAAAATCGAGAAAAAGAAGACATTGACGTAAGCAGTCACTGCGATGTCTACATCGTCGGAACCCTCTGCGGCGGTACGGGCAGCGGCAGTTTTATCGATCTCGGATACTTTGCCAACCACATCCTGCTTAAACAAGGACTCGTGGGGTCGCTAGGAAACTGGAAATATGGAGATAGTTCAGATGTTTATGGTATCTTTACGGTCGCGGATCTGGACACGGCAGACAACCGTATTTATGCCGCCAACACCTACGCTGCGCTTGCAGAGCTGGACTACTATTTCCATGACGAATCTTCTTACAATATCCGATTCCCTGGTGCTCCTGACACCGCTCACCTAGGGAATGCCAACCCCTACCGCTGGGTTGATCTCGTCAGCCGCTCAACTTCCGAGTCCGATGTCCACTTTCGCGTCCCAAGCGGTCTCCACGATCTCCACGCCACAGTCGCGTTGAACCTCTTTTGCAACGTCGTGACTCCGATGATGGCGACACGCACAAGCAAATGGTCCGACTATCCCGTCCAGCACCCAAACTTCAGTAAACTGAACCAACTTGGGCACGTCCATCGCCTCAATACCTTCGGGATCTCCGCCTTTTGGTTCCCAAAACACCGTATTGGTCAAGGCGTTGCAGCCAAACTTGGCCTGCTCTTTTGTGAACGCAATCTTCAAACCTCTGAAAGCGGAGAGCTGCACCTTGAAAAAGAAGTCCAGCAAGAAATGGCTCAAATCTGGCCCCATCTGCTCAACAACCTCTTGTTTGATCAAACCCTTGGTACCGACATCAAAAACGAGATCGCAAAAAGCCTAAGCACCAGCAAAGCCCAACTCCTGACCTCCAAAAACATCGAACACGCTTTGCTCAACCTGCCTCAAGAACGGCCCATCCCCAAAGAATACGAACCAGACGGCAAGTTCACAAAACTGATCCAAGGACGACTACACTCCTTTGAACAACAACTCCATGAAAAGATCTCCAATCTCCAAAACCGCCTCGCCCACAAATCCATCGCCTATAAGCAACAATACACGCAAAAATTACACGACTATTTTGCCCAATGGCTAAAATCTGCACCGTCTTCTCACCCGATCATCACGACGCTTCAAGAGGTTAAATTTTACCTCCGTGTCCTTCAAAAAATCGAAGGTGATTTTTTCCTTCGGCATCTCAATATACCGCAAAAAGCACGTATAAAAATGCTTGAGCGTATTATCAAAATTGCAGAACAAGAATATTTGAAAAAACTAGAAAAGCTTCGAGACTTTCTCGTTCGTGAGAAGATCGAATCCTTGCTCAAACGCATCCACCCCACAGAAGGGCAATTCACACAAACACTCGAATCGCACGACAAGATCGGCTTTGCACGCGAACACTTTGAAAAAGCGCTCGAAGAATCCCACCGCACCGTCGAAAACCAAAACGTCAAGATCCTACTCTCTGTCCGAGCACCCAACTTGCGCGATCGCATGAAACTTGAAATCGAACGCATCTACGGCTCTATCGCTTCCAAACTCTCCGAAACAGAATGGGCTCGGCTGCAAAAAGCCTTCTGCCAAAAACCCGCAACCGAAGGACACGGAGAGTACACCATGCACGAATTTCTCAACAAAAACAAAGAGTACATCTTCGATCAACTCAACAGCGTCTTCCAACGCGAAGCCCTGCGCCACATGCAAAACATCAACGTCGCTGAACTCGTTTGTGATCCGCAGCACGTCTCAGAAAGCAGCCTCGATCAACAAGCCAAACAAAGCGAGCCATTCCTTGAGTTTGCTCCGCCTTTTCGCGATAAACCGCGCCCACAAGTCACGCCAACGATTATCGCCGCTGGTAGCAAAGATGACGCTGAATCCGTTCGTAAGCGTAGCCCTAGGCTTACAAATGCGTTCAAAATGACTGTTCCAACAGGTTTTGAACATCTTCTGATCTTTTTCCGCGAAGAACCGCTGTTCACGCTAGAAGATACCTCCCTTTATTACAACAAACGCCGTATCTACGAAGAGATCTTGCAGCAACGCTCAATCGCAGGACGCGACGGCGAAAATCGGATGCACGCCCTTGGCTTGCACACCGACCAAAACACCCTGCGCTTTGACGCGGGCTACTTCATCAACGTCAAACTCTTGAAAGAACGCTACTTCTTCGCAAAAGAATTCTTCCCAGAAAAAGTCTTTCAAGTCATCGACCAGGCCGAACGCTTCGTGTATTACGACGACATGAACCATACACGCTTCTGTCGCGCCGATAACTTTGATGCAGAATTCCACGAATTCGCTCACTCCACCCGCAGCAGTGGCCGCGAAGCCTTCTACCAAAAAATCGCTCAGGCTTTTCAAGAACTTGGCGAAGACGAGATCAAACGCCGATTTAAAGAACTCATGGATGGATTTCTTCGGAAAAATCCGAACATGACCCACGCAGAACAAGATGCCGAACGTGAAAAGCGATTGCGTGTCATCAAAGACTTTGTCCCCAAGTTTGATCAAAAATAGAGAGAACCTCCAAACAACCTTCGCTATCAGCGCAGCACCACAAGAAAGGCAGAAATAGGAAGCGAAGATGGAATGTCAACAATGCAGCGTCGGATGGCAACTCCTTGACCAAGATCGTTTCTGTGGTTTCTGCGGTCATCCGACTTACTCTATTTCGATCCATTACAGCCCCCATTTCCTTTACGCAGGGAAAAGCCAACCCACACTCACCATCTTCGTTGTGAATAACGGAAGTTTTCCTTTGCATCTGTTGACCGTCTCTCCGCCTGCTTGTTGGCGACTCGAAGCTCCATTCAACGAATACTTCTTACAGCCTCAAGAGCGTCACTCTGTTCACCTAAAACAAATACAGCCGCTCGATCCACAAGCAGAAAACCAACTCCACCTCCGCGTTCAAGAACTCGAAGAAACCGTCTCCAAAAGCATCCCTGTCTCGCTTCTCCCAAAACTCGTTGTCGAAGGCGAACCGTTGCGCTTTGGTCTCCAAACAGAAACCAACGAAAAACAACAAGCCAACGAAAAACAACAAGCCAACGAAAAACAGCAAGCCTCTGAAAACAACGCCAACGAAAACACCGAAGATACCCGATACACCGTCTCTTGGAAGGTCGAAGCAGGTTCCTTCGAACTTGTTGATATCGCATCAAAAGATTCTTGGTGGACCATTTCGGAGCTGCCGAAGAAAAAAACTTACCTTGTCGGTGAATCGATATCTGTTTCAATTCAACTTCGACCTGAGCAGCTACGACGCCAAGCTCGCCTCGAAGGGCAGGTGTTATTCCATCTTGGTTCTTCCCATGAAGCCCTTACGCTTCAAGCGGGTTTTTCTCTTATTGTGCAAGCCAAACCCGAGATATCGATCCGTCATCTTCCCCCGCCCGGCTACGTTTACGAGTACCCAAGCCAGCTCGAACAAAGTCCTGTTCTTGAATTGCTCGTTCGCGTGCGAGGAGAAAAAGGATTTTCTATCCTATCCTTAGAACATCAAGCCAGCGATCAGCTTCCTGCTTTTCAGCCCCTGTACTCGCTCCCAACGGCAAGCAAGCCCTCCGCCAAAAAAACCAAACCTGAAGCCAAGCTCGAAGAGGAAGCCACATGGGAGGTCCAACTGCCTTTTCGATTGAGACGCGCAGAACGAAAGCTGCCCACAAGCTACGATCTCAAATTGACGTTGCGTTGCGACCCTTATGGCATACTCCACAAGATCTTCCACATCAACTTCGCTGCACCAAAACAACTCCTCGTTGGAGTTGATTTTGGAACAACCAATACCTGCGCTGCTTATCTGTCGCTCAACGACATGGATCCCCAAATCACACTCCACCAACACCAAGACACAGACGAAGAACTACTCCCTACTGTCTTGTTTTATCATGGTTTTCAAGAAGAAACGGATAAAATGTCGCCTTTTGTTTATGAAATCGGTACACAAGCAAGAACGCGGCAAGCCAAAAGCCTAAAAAAAGTAGAATTCTTTAATTTTATTCGATCGATCAAAAGAAAACTCGGAACACACCAAAAAACATATCTTCGCTTTTCTCACATAGAAAATACACATCACCGTTTACCAAAAGAAATTGTGCAAGATTTTTTCAAAGAACTTCTTGACGAAGTATCCAAAATTGGAATCGTTCGACACTTATTTATTACGCATCCCACCCGCTTTTCAGAGTTACAAGTACAAGAATTGCGAGAAGCTGTTCGCAACAGCGGTTACCCTAATCCAAATCTACTCGACGAAGCCTCTGCAGCAGCCTACTTTTACATCAACCAACAGATCAAAACAGCAAAAGAAGAAGACGAGAAAAAACAGAGTCAAGAACTTGATCGCATTTTTGCCAAAGAATTTAAGCTTGTCGTCTACGATTTCGGTGGAGGCACAACGGATATCACCGCGTCGAAGATAGGCTTTGACACCGAAAAAGACCGCCTCGTCATACAGAGTATCGCTGCGGGTGGGATCAAAGATCTCGGTGGCGAAGATGTCACCGAACAGATCATCCAAAAAATCTTGCTGCCCCAGATCCGAAAAAAGATCGGTACGCAACTCAACCGCCAACTCCGCCACGCGGAATCTATCGAAATTCCCTATCACTCTCCAACCGAATTGGAGCTTTTGGAGAACAATGAGCTGCGCCTGCAAAGCATTTCTCTATACGAGATCGCAGAAGACCTCAAAAAAAGTTTATCTCAAAAAGAAACGTACAAGTCTCCCAATCGAACTTCTTCTTTCTTCTACAAAGATCATCATGGAATACTTCAAAAATCTACAGATTTTGACTGGGAATTAACTCTTTCGCGAACAGAACTCAATGAATCCATTCGTGAACTTTTGTTGCGAGGAGTCAAACATTTAAAGCAAATGCTTGAAGGTTATCGGCTTTCGCTGACAGAACGCGATCTGTTGCTCCTCGCCGGGCAATCCTCTCGAATTCCACTCCTTCGTGAAATGATGCGAGAAGAACTACCTGTTTGCCGCATTGAACTTCTCCCTCTTGACGAGCTCAAGCGTTGTGTTGCAGCAGGAGCTTGTGCCTACGGGCAGATCTTTCTTGGAATAGATAGCGAAAGTCTCGATATACAAAGTTTTTCAAAGGTGACTCGATTTTCGTATGCCATTCTTCGCAGAAATCCATTGCGTGGAGTCATTCTTCATGAACTGATCTCGCAATTTTCTCCCCTTGGATGTGAATACAAAATCCCCCCCCTTCCACTTGGAACGCTTGTCGAGATTTACCAAAACGCCACTCCTTGGATCAAAGATCCAAAGGCCGCCGACGCCGATAAGATCGGCTCATTTTTTGTGAGCCAAGAAATATTCGAACAGATCGAGCCAAAAGAGTGCGAATGGTTTATCGAGATCGATCTTTTTGAGCGTATCTTTTTGGTGATTCGAAAAAAAGACGGCTTCCGTGTTATTTGGGAGTCTCGCTTTGAATGCAAGACCATCGCTTACTGACCAGTCCGTAAAGCCCAAGAGCTTCGGGATTGGATGGTTCACGAACAGACTGGATCAAGCATGCTCAACGTTGCGTTGACCATTTCAAAACAAAAGAACCAAGCATCTTATGTTTTTTCTGTAAAAAAAACAGACAATACGCACTCTTTTTTTGAAGGCGAAGAAGCTCTGCCCCTTCAAGAAGACGGGCAACAGAGACGGATCCGAGGGGCGTGGCTGCGAAGCGGCAGGCTTTCTAGCGAGCATCATCTGCTCTTTGCTGAACGATACCATCGGTATCTTTGCGATCTTTTTGAGCAGCATGGATTGTCAGCACTCGGAGATTCATCCGAAGCGGCTCAACGTCCGATCTTGCTCGTGAATTTTACGCATGGAACAAACCGAAGCCTTGTTCGTGCGTTGCGCTTCTACAACCAAACGCACCGTAAAAATACGCCCTTTATCATCGGAAATTCTGTATCATCGGCCTTTTCTTTGCTTGCGCTTTATTTGGCGGCATCTTCTCCTGATGAGGACGCTTTTTCTGATCAAAAGAAAATTTTTCATCAAAACACTCCTTTTAAAAAGAAAGAATTTCTTGGTATTCTTTACGAAGATTATGATGTAACGGGTGGGCTTTATTCTTTTGGAGCAGGATTCCAGATCAAAGAATCCGACGAGCAGCTAAAGATCCGCTGCCTCTTTCACCACCAATGGTTTGGGGCTGCATCCGCCACTCACCTCTCTTTACTTGCGAACAAATTACCCACGGATGCGCCGAGTGATATCTTGTGCCAACTTTTGAACGAAAACACAGCCATCTCGCCTGATTCACGGCAGAACACCTCCGTTCATTCCAAACAAGAAATGTTCTGGCTTGACCACGGACCAAAGCCTCGGGTTCTAGGCACGCTTGCTTGGTCGGCTTTGGCGCCACTGTACCAAAAGCCGCTAAAGGTTGAATGGGAAGACTTTTTTGCATTGAAACCCTTGCCGATCAGTTCTCATACAGACTGCACCCCCTTGGATTCAATTGAGACAGAAAAGAAGACGTTTCTTCGATTTTTCGATCAAGTGACCCTCCAAGGCGATGAGATCCTTTATCCTTTCGGGTACGCTTTATTTTGGCGATGGGGGGAAGGAAACGCTTGGAATCCAGTCTGCGAGTTGTCTCTCTCAACATGGCAACAACCCCAAACAAGTTCGCCCAAAACAAGCCTTGGCCTCACCCTACGCCGCCACTCTGGTTTTTTGACCACCTCTCTTTGTTCGGTAGAAGAAACACAAAAAAAACGCAGATTTATAGAACACTTGTGCTGCTCACATCCAAATCCTGTTCCTTGGAATTGTGGGTGACAGCAAAAACAAGCAAACACGAACAGAAAGGGTCATCGATCATGCAATCACACATTTTTTCTGAAGTGGAACACGAGAAAAAGAAAAAATTTCTTCTTTATAAAGCAAGCACTCGACCACATGAGTTGGCGCAAGAAGAGATATTTTTCCTATGCTCTGATTTGTTTTCGTTTTATCGTTTTTGCCACAAGAATCGCCACAAAAGATTACAAACAGGCACAGAAGAATCGCTCGACTTTGCGCAAAGTGAGCAGACAGGCCAAACGCAAAAGATCATCCAAAAACTCGAAGAGATTCAAAAAGAATCAAAAAAAAGCGCTCTTTTCTTGAAGAGTTGCATGGAGAAGAAAAGGCTCCTTTGGATGCGATCTGCTCCGCTCAAAGAGCAGCACAACCCACTCAAAGAGCAGTCGGATCCGCTCGAAGAATGGAGCGACATTCGCCTGCGTCGTGAATGGAACGAACACCTGAGCAACTTTTGCACAAAATCAGAGGGCGTTGAATGTTCAAAAGATTTTTCATCGATCTCTATTTACTACAACGAGTTATGGGAGAATTTTATTCGAGGCATCGAATTAAAGATTAAGCAACAAATCTTTGAGCAGCATTCTTCGGAAGAAGCTCTCATGCCTCACGGTGGTTTCGGCTTGGATGAAGATGAAACCACAAGCCTTACGAACAGCTCGAGTAGACAGAGCATCCACAAAGAAGAAAACCACGAACCATCACAAGTCATTGAGTACCACCAAGAAAACATACAATATCTGTATGATTTTGTTGACACGGTAGATCGATGGTTGCGCGACAATCCTGAAGAAAAAAAAGTCGTTGAGCCCTTTCTTGAGAGCTATATCCAAGAAGATTGGGGAGTGGAGGAGGAAGAAATCACAGAAGAGACCTCGTTCGATGCCCGATATCACGATGCTGGCGGATACGAAGAAGCGGCTCCGAACGAGACATTTCAATTGCGCTTGATACGCCGAGGATTTCGTGATCAACAAGGCAAGATACTGCGGCGACCCATCGTCGTTATTTTGAGCCACGAGTGATCGCAGAGATGACGAAAAGCCTGCCTATTTTTCTTGGAGCATTTCAGATACAAAGCGTAGATATCGAGATGGCCGAGCCTTACAGAACCCAAACAACCTTTCGGCTTCGGGAAAAAACATCGCCACACAAACAGCAGCATTGGACGCTGTCAACGCGCAGTGAAGAAGAAGATCACACCGTTGTTCGCTATCTTTCTTCTTCTTTGTCCCTTCGGACGTGGTGGTCAAGCGAACCAGCAGAAGCGAGATGGGAACAAAGCAACAATAGCTATTTAGCATCAGAAAAAACAGAAGCGTGGATCGACGCAGAAGGCATATGGTCTTTACTTTCTTTCGAGGATACTCTTTCTTTTGTTTTAGACGAAACAGGTTTAAAGTGGCCGATCAAACTGAAGACGATGGGTCTTTCGCCTTGGCTTGCGCTGCCGCAAAAGCTCCACACACCAAAAGGGCAGGCTACGATCAAGCGAAACAAGATGCGGCCCGGCTCAAACCGCGCAACGGTGCTTGCCGAAGGAGCGAACAAAAAAAGCGTGGAGATCTCGTTTGAGGCGCTGGGTTTAACGTCTTCTCTTACCTTGGCGCCTTGGCTTTTTCACAAAGACGGCACACCAAGCGAGTTGAGGCTACAGTTGCAACGAGAAGAAATCGGCTCATTGATCGGTTCGTTTGTGGGTTCTCTTCGATTGCAATTTTGCGGTACGGGTGTCTTGCGCGTGTATTTCTTTGATCTACCGAGCGGAAAGAGCATCCCGATTCAAATTGAAAATTGGGATCCTTTTGCAACAGTCATTCATGAGCAGCGTTTTCGTTGGTCGAACGAGCAATTGCTTCCATTTTCCAGCGAAGTACCGATCTGTCATGTAGAAACGGATGGCCCAATCCTTGGGCTACAGCGCATCGCCGTGTACAGTTCGTTTGCTCCAGTTCTTCGTCTTTATGCTTATCCATCACATTCTTGTTGGACTTATCCATTTGACCCTTTTTCTTTACAATTTTACCGAATGGACTCAGCAGGCTCGATCCATTGGATCTCTTCTTTGGAAGATTGGTCTTGGCGATGGCATGGTGAAACTCCTGAAGATATCATCATCGAATCAAAAGAAAACGCTCTCTATTTTAGAAGAAATTCCATCAAAAAAGACACCAAGACCACCACATCTGTCGGGCATTTTACTTTGCACATCTACGATCCACACCAGCATTGCTGCGTATTCTACTTGTCATTTGAAGCTCTCGTCGCTAACGACAGCCCAACCCTCGGGCGAGGATAAAAAGCATGCATTTTCTTTCGACAGGATGGTTTGATCCCGCGATCGCTTGGTCAGCAGAAAAAGGAAACACTCTGCTCAAACGGCTCATCAGCATCCAAGATCCGACTTTTTGGGTATCAGCCGTCGTCATTGGGCTTCTTTGTTTTGGCCTATCGGTTTTGGGATTGAAGCTTTGCAAAATCGTCGTCAATTGGTTTGCGTTGCAACTCGCTCGTTATCGAGCTGCACGTTATTGGGCAGGCCACTCCGACGAAGAAGAACCTCTTTCACAGCGTTACCGCTCCTTCACCGCAGCTTTACTTAGGCAGACCGTTGATTCGGAGCGACCGCTGAAACGTCCGCCGTTTTGGGCTTTTTGGCGAGGCCTTCTTCTTCAAAGGTACATCTACAATCTCTATCATATCCGCCACATTCAAGGGAGTTATGATCGAGAATCTTTGAGCGATATCTTTGAAGAAAAGCTGGATCGCTGGATCGAATTTCCTAGATATATGGCCGCTTCTTTTATTTTGCTCGGCCTTTTTGGGACAGTGATTGGTCTTTCTCGCAGCATGGAAAAGATCGTCCCGCTGATCAAGAGCAAACAGATATCGGATCTGAAATCACTTCAGGATATCGTTGGGGTCTTGCTTGGAACAGTTCAGTCGATGGAGATCGCGCTACATACCACCGTCATCGGTTTGGCGGCAACGCTTATTCTTTCTTTTTTTATCGTTGTTTACAAACAAATTATGGAGTCTTTTACGACAAAAGTCGAGGAATTTATTCATACAGAAGTGATCCCAGCATTGTTTCCAAAAGAAGAATCGCAGATCAAAAACCACCTCAAGGCCATCGAGATACAAAGCGAATCGATCGCAACGATACTTTTGCGCCAAGACAATCGCTTCGCTGAGGAGCTG
>Ga0154020_10005959_pt1 | contig 14280 bp, 11 predicted proteins | sample Klosneuvirus_201_FD_109709 | JGI IMG/M metagenome (GOLD analysis project Ga0154020, IMG submission 109709) | Active sludge microbial communities from wastewater, Klosterneuburg, Austria - Klosneuvirus_20160825_MG | ecosystem: Engineered > WWTP > Aerobic digester > Activated sludge | place...
ACTATTTTTCCCTGAGCGTCAAATAAGCGAATGTTCAATGGTTTATTTATAATGCTGTTGAATTTTAATTTTATTTCTGCTCCGGCGGGCTGTGGATATACCTCTAGCTCTATGAAGTCTTCGATGGTTTTTTTATTTGAGATAATATTTTCTACCAAGAGATAAATATCATCTGCATTGATAGGCTCCAACTGTGTGGCCATAACGGCCAGTGAAACTCTCGCAATATTAGTCATGAAATTAATACTTAATGAGCCTGAAGTATCATGAGGTGTATGATAGTTTTTATTTCGAAAATTAGCGCCATCTGTGATCATCAGTGCTGGAATATTCTTATCCCAAAATGAAGCGTGATCACTGCGGCGTAGATCAGGTGTGATCTCTCCTTTCCCGGGAACAGGTAGTGTGATGACAGGAGCCGTACTGTAATTCAGAGCTTGCTCAGCAAAGAGTGAACTTATTACTTGAGAGTTCGTATTGGATACATTTGTGATGAAATCACCACGTTTTTGATTTTGAATAATTTGTGTTGTTTGAGCAGGAAACAGCACTTCAAATCCATTTGGTATCTCCTGACTATTCGGCTCATCACTATAATAACCGATCATCTCAAAATTCAGTGCAGACTGGATACGGTCACCGGCTTGTGTGCCTGATTTTAGAAAGGCATTACTTCCCAGTAATCCGTACTCCTCACCATCAAATGCACATGCATATAAGGTATTCTTAAATGAATATCTATTTAGAACTCTGGTTATTTCTACTAGTGCTGCGGTGCCACTGCCATTGTCATCTGCGCCTGGGGAATCCGCTACAGTGTCATAATGTGCATCGAGTACATAAATCAATGAATCAGACGAGAAGCCCTGTCTTCTGCCTATGACATTTTCGAGGCCTGTGCCACCGGTATTAAAGGCTTGATTGCGAGCAAATAATTTGGGTGTGTTCAGATGACTTTTAAGCCATTGATTGACTTCTGTTTTGTGCTGGGGATTGGTCTGTTGATTTCTTACCCCCTCGATAAATAATAAATTTTGCCACATCAGATTGCTATCCAGATCTGCTACAATATCTTCTACCGATACCGGTCTATCATTCTGTACCATCAGGCGCAGTATATAATTCTCAGGAGAGCTACCGTCGGGGTAGTTCCAGGTTACACTTTTGATAGAGCCGTCGAAAGACTGAGCTCCCAAATCACCACTCCAGGTGCCAAAGTCAATCGCGTATCCGGGATGCGACTTATCAATAACCTGCGCAAATATTCTAGCGGTATCCACTGCACCATTAGCCAGGGTGAAATCTATGGTGATCTTTCCGGCCTCCGGAGTAGCATACACAAAATCGAGTTTCAACAAAGCATGTTGTGCTGATAAGGTGAAAATTCCTAAAAAAACGGATATTAGTACAAGTAGGTGTTTCATGATAAGATTTTATAAGTTAATGTGATTGATTCATCTTTTTGTTTAGAGATTTTTGCTGCAGGATTTGCTTGATTTTAATTCGGGTACGCCATTCCATTGCGACCAGTCGGAAAACTTCTCCCATAATAAAGACTACAATTGCACCAATAAATACGATATTCCTCACCTTGCCTATGAGCGGATCTAATTCATTATAAAAGGGCCAAATAACCAACAATTCAAACATCATAAGTAGTATCGTAGTCAGCAGTCCCGAGATATAGAAGACTCTGGTAGGAGTAACCAGGTGTAGGCTCTTGCGTAGCAATAGATGCTTATAGAAATTCTTGATGACCACATCTCGTGGGTCGATATAGAGGAGTTGAACGGCCAGCTTGCCGGCTTCTTCTATCCGGCCCATGTGGTATAGTGACATTGCTTTTTTGCAGAGCAGGTTGAAGTAGATGTCCACTCCCCACATACGACTAAAATTAAAGGCAATGGCGGTCTCGATCACATTATCCACCTGAAAGAGTACCTCCCGGTATTTTTCCATTGCAAAGAGGGCCTCTATGTAGCAGGCCTGGATCTCGAATTGCTCTTGAAATCCCAATTGAGCGATTTCAGAACGATAGTCTTCATAGAAATGAACTACTTCCCGGTAGGACCCTATTGGAATCCTTAAGAAACCCATAAACAGGGTGTGGTTATTTTCGGTGGATATATTCACTTTTCTATCAACTTATACAACAGCGGTCGACTAGGGCTTGCGTCTAGTTTTATATTAATGGTTTGTAAATTTAAGAAATAAATTCCATCCCGAATGTGGTCCGGGACGTAGATTAATTCTGTTATTGTTTTATTAATATGTCTTTCCACGCTCGAATAATTCCAAAACCTTTTGTGTGCAGCTACTCGGCCGTCGTCTTGCTCCCTGTCCACACTGGGTAGATCTACCAGCAAGTGATCTATACCACGGTCGATGATCAGTTGGATAGCCTCTTCTGTGAGATAGGGTGGATTATTGCCGCTATGGATCATCCGAAGCTTGTCTGTGTGGTTGGGTAGTGTACGTATGATTAGCGCTTTCTCGCCCTGATGAATCCACAGCTGCTCCAGATGGTGGACGTCTATAATCCTGTCTCCATTCTCAAGTTGTTGGGGATAGACGCTGATCAGCTGGCTTATGAAAAAGGAGGACTTCAATTGTTCATTGATAAAATACGGTTCAGTTGCGATGTGACCTATACACTCAGTATGTGTGCCATTACCGTGAGGATTGAGTTGAATATCATAACAATTGACCGGGGCGCCGAATGCAATACTACCGGTGAAGTCACCGAAAGTCATAGGCTTCATAGTGAATGGAGGTGCGAAAAAAGCATTTACCTGAGGGAAGCCATTCTGTAGTACTATAGAGATATCGCAGGGATGTGCAATGTCTATCAGGTATTCTTTTCCGCCATATCGGGTTACTAAATCCATTATTCGTCTTTTTGCTTGACTATGAGATACCAGTTATTTTCAAGGGGAAGATATCCATATTCATAACAAAAAAAATAGATTTGGTTTTTCTTGTTGGTGTATTGATGTGTGAAATACTTAAAATTGTAGCCCTCTGACTTCAGCTTATCCTCCGAAGCTTTACTCATACTTTCCTCAGGAGGCAATAGCTGCTCCAGGATTCGACGGTTGCGGGTCAAGATGTGATTGACCTTACGCATAAAGTTATTGGACGTACTTTTTAATTTGTTGTTGTACGAATTGCGGCAATAGTCATCACAAAACTTCTTATCAGATCTGCCCTTTATTATTTCACCACAAGCCAGGCATACTTTTTCGCTTTCCATTGGGGTTGGTTTTTCAATTGAAGATAATAATTATGATACACTTTATACTATCCGTTCCATAGAATAGATCTCTCTTCAACTCACCAAGAGATGACAACTATTAATTTTTTATTGATATGGTGAAAAAAATAAAATATTTTACTTCAAACCAACTATCTAATAATCAGTGCATTAGGTATAAATATTGTTATGTGTAATCGTTTACAAACAGTTATAACCGAAAGCAAATAAGTAATAACCGACTTGAAAAAAGCAACCACTGCATCTTTGTGAAATCAATCGGTAATGAAGCCGAGAGAAACTTTTCAAACAAATAATTTTTTAAACCTTAAAAACTTTTTATCATGAACGCATTAAGAAACAAAGTTCAACTAATTGGAAACCTGGGACAAACTCCAGAAATCAAAACATTTGAAAGTGGCAAAAAAATGGCCAAATTCTCACTCGTCACAAATGACAGCTATCGCTCAGCTAATGGTGATTATGTAAAGGAAGCGCAATGGCACAATCTTGTAGCTTGGGATAAGACTGCAGAATTGGTGGAGAAATACCTGGAAAAAGGTAAAGAAGTTGGTATCGAAGGCCGCTTGGTGAATCGATCGTACACTAATAAGGATGGCGATAAAAAGTACATCACCGAAGTAGTAATCAATGAGATCTTGCTGCTCGGCTCCAAGAAACCGGAATAAACTATTTATTCACCCACCAAACCCGGCAACCTCCTCTTTTACACCCGGAGAGATAGGTTGCCGGGTTTTTTTGTTTTGTGTACTCCTCTACTTGGGTAGGTAAAACGAAAAAATTTCTTCTTAAAATCAAGTTGCCCCGATAACATGAATGATCAAGTTCGAAAAAACGCTCCTGGATAGTCGGATCTCAATCAGCAGAAAATGTGATCTTTCTCCTCACATAATGGGACAAATATTAAAATCGATTGATGTGTGTACATTCCTTCGAGGATCGTAGATTTGTAATCAAATATTTATAGGTCATGCAAGGTAATTTTCTCTCCACGGCACTTACATTATTTAAGTATTACAAATCGTTGGCGGATAAAGCCATTTCACAGCTTTCAGATGAAGCACTGCACTGGCGCCGAAATGAAGACAGCAATAATATAGCGATCATAGTCAGACACATGGCCGGAAATATGTTATCGCGGTGGACGGACTTTTTAAATTCGGATGGTGAAAAATCCTGGCGGGACAGAGATAGTGAATTTGAGGATGCTATGACGTCGCGAGCTGAGATGATGAATTTTTGGGAGAAAGGTTGGGCACAATTGTTTGAGACTTTGGATTCACTGGATGAAAGCCAATTAAATGAAATCATCTACATCCGCAATGAGGGCCAATCAGTGATGGAAGCTATCATGAGACAACTTGCACATTATTCCAACCACACCGGACAGATCATTTTATTGGCTAAGATGCTAGCTTCAGATTGGAAGACTCTCAGCATAGCAAAGAATAAGTCCGGTGAATATAATGAGCACTTGTTTACTAGTGAAAAAGCATTGAAGGATTTTACACAGACTGCACATTTCGATGAAGATCAAAAGGAGAAGTAAGTAATTTTGAATTTTCATTCCATTTTGTAAGAGTCTGATTTGAAAAGACCAACTTCATCCTCGAGGTAAGAGAGATATATCTCTTCTGTTCTTTCACTTTGTCTTTGATTTCACTCATTTTTTGCAATAATAGTTTGCTTTAAACCCAATGTGAGGAATACGGATCAGTTGGCTCAACAAGAAAGTATAATTCAGAAGTACGAATTTCAGATACCCTTCAAATGAACCACAGTTCTAAATTTATTGGTTACCATTTTATGTCACACTAGATAATAAGTGGCGCTAACTCGTTCTTTTTGTGAAATTTTTTTATTTTTCTCATTTTTTTTTCAATTATCCAAACTCATTTTATATAGAGTCTTTTCAGCTCGTCAAAAGAAATTTAATGAAAGGTAGCTACTTTAGAACAATTACCCGATCTTTTGTAATGTGTTGTTATTCAGAACTTTCTGCAGATATTTAATTTGTGCTTTCTCAAGAGATCTCACTTTAAATTATTTGTAAGGAAGAAAAGGATGAAGTTAAGTAGAGTATCAATTTAACTTTATTGCTAGCAGAATATATCAGATAGGAAGTTCCAACATTAAAATAAGTACAAGATGTTATAAAAAAGACATAATTTTGTGTCAAGATTTTATATACAATTTGTCTGCAAATACATTTGAACTTCCCTCCTATATAATTAACAATCTATCCCAAGGATATATCCAAGAATAATCTTATTTAATTAACTCTATCAAATTTTTTAAAAGTAAACATTATGGCAATGAAAAAAGCAAATAAAATGAATGCAAAGGACGCAACTTCCGATGCTTCTATAAATGCTGAAGGCATAGGGGCAGCACCGAAAAAACGTGGTCGTAAGCCAGCTGCCTCTAAGGCAACTGCTACAAAAAAGACTGCTGCTAAGCCTGCTGCAAAAAAAGCAACTCTAGTTAAAAAGGCTACTGAAAAGCCAGCAGCAGTTAAAAAAGCTACAGAAAAGAAAGCCACTGCGAAGCCCGCTGCAAAAAAGGCAGTTCCAGTTAAAAAGGCTGCTGTAAAGCCAGCAACAGTTAAAAAAGCTACAGAAAAGAAAGCCACTGCGAAACCAGTAGCAAAAAAAACCAGTGCTAAACCTGCTGCAAAGAAAGCAACAGTTAAAAAAGCTACAGAAAAGAAAGCCACTGCCAAACCGGTAGCTAAAAAAGCTACAACTAAGCCGGTAGCTAAAAAAGCAACAGCTAAAAAAGCAGCTCCTGCAAAGAAAGCAACAGTTAAGCCTGTAGCAAAGAAAGCTACAGCTAAAAAGGCTGTTGCAAAATCAGCAGCTAAGCAAGCTGTTAAAAAAGAGGCTGTAAAAAAGGCAACTGCTAAGAAGGCAGCTCCAGTAAAAAAAGCAACCCCAGTAAAAAAGGCTGCAGCTAAAAAAGCGGCTCCTGCAAAAAAAGCAACAGTTAAAAAAACAACTGCTAAGAAGGCAGCTCCAGTAAAAAAGGCAACCCCAGTAAAAAAGGCTGCAGCTAAAAAAGCGGCTCCTGCAAAAAAAGCAACAGTTAAAAAAGCAACTGCGAAGCCAGTAGCAAAAAAGACTACAGCTAAACCTGCTGCAAAGAAGGCAACAGTAAAAAAAGCAGCGGTAAAAAAAGCCACTACCAAGCCGGTAGCTAAAAAAGCGACAGCTAAGCCTGTAGCAAAGAAAGCTACAGCTAAGAAGGCGGTTGCAAAATCTGCTGCAAAGCCTGTTGTAAAGAAAGCTACATCCGCTAAGTTAGCTGCCGTTAAGCCGGCTACCAAAAGAGGCAGGAAACCAAAAGCCTGAGATTATAGGCAATGATCAATTAAATTGATCTAAATACAAAAGCCTTCAGTATAACAGCTGAAGGCTTTTTTTTTATGTCCGGAGTTCACGGTGAAGTATCAATCTTCTACCACCACTGTACTGGCTACTATATCATGAAGTGCTTTTTTGTTTTTAGTAAAAAGGGCTACTATAAAACCGATGATAAAATAATTGCCGGAGATGATTTTAACAAAATTCCGCACTATGGCCTTTCCTGCAGTCAGCTTATTGCCTGCTTCATCAAACACTTTTAGATTCATTACTTTCTTACCCAGGGTTGCCTGCATGTCAGAGCTTTCAAAGAAAGCGTAATAGGCCAGTGCTACAAAGAAGAATATTCCTCCGTAATGGCGAATGAAAGCAAAGCCTGAATCATAAGAGGGGAAATTGAATGGGAAGCTCAATATTCGGACAGCTATTGAGAGGATAATTCCATCGATGACCAGTGCGATAAAGCGCTTGAAGATTGAAGCTAATTTGTATTCCATGATAGTGTCTAGTTTAGAATTAATAACATTCAAATCTAACCTACAAGTTTCACTTTACTCTACCAAATCGATATACACGAATCTACTACTGATGAATATTCACAAAAGCTTGACTAAATGAATGTATCTTAGTCAACAAAATTAGAGTGACATATTCCTTTTAGGGTTGTACCGCTTCTTTCCAAAGCGGGAACCATTGAAGATTTTGTTCTTTCCAGCTTCTTTTTGTTCTTCGGCAGAATTATGAATGTATTCCTGACATAATTTAGAACAAGTATTCTCATATAGTTCAGCACATTCGGCACATTGGATAAATAGCAAATGGCAATGGTCATTGGCACAGTTGACATGAGTATCGGCGGGCTGCCCACACTGGTGACAATGAGCAACGATATCATCGCTGATTTTCTCTCCCAGCCGTTCATCGAAAACAAAATTCTTACCTACAAACAGATTTTCAAGATTTTGTTCGGCCGCTTGTCTGGTGTATTCGATGATGCCACCTTCCAACTGGAATACATTTTTGAATCCATGATGCTTCATATAGGCAGATGCCTTTTCGCAGCGAATACCTCCCGTACAATACATCACTATGTTTTTATCTCTTTCAGTGGCGAGCATGTCCCTTATCAATGGTAATGACTCCCGAAAGGTCTCTACATCCGGACATATAGCTCCTCTAAAGTGGCCTACTTCACTTTCATAATGATTACGCATATCTACTACAATAGTGTTTTCTTCTTGCACTTTTTGGTTCATTTCTATGGCAGATAAATGAGTGCCCGTATCATTTACATCAAAGGATGCATCATTGAGTCCGTCCGCAACGATTTTATTTCGCAGTGTAATTTTTAACTTGAAGAATGACTTCCCACTTTTATCAACTGCAATATTTAAGCGCGTACCGTTCATGAATTCCAGATGCTCTAAAGATTTTATAAACTCAGGCCATTGGGCGTCAGGAACAGAGATCTGTGCATTGATGCCTTCATGAGCTATATAAATCCGGCCCAGGACGTTAAGTTGATCCCACATAAGGTATAAATGATCCCGGATGAGTTGTGGATTTCCAAATCTGAAATATTTATAAAAAGATAAAGTTACCCTTGGCTCTTTTGAGGCCATAAGTCTTTCCTTCAGCTCCTTTCCATTGACTCGGTTGTGCAAATTCATGATGCAAAGATACGAATTTGACTGTGGACATTTTATTTTTGTATGCAGCTCAATTTATCTTCATAAAAGATTTTGTCATTACTTTATTTCCATCTAGGTATGTGAAAAAATACTTACCCGGGGGAAATTCCTGCATTGAGATACGATGGATTTCGCGAGGTGCAATAGTAATCTGATTTCTTCTGATACATTCTCCTTGAGCAGTGATGAGGGTGTAATTCAAATGGATCTGTATGCTTCCCGCATTTTCAAGTAATAGCACATTTTGATTATTATCAAAATTAAATTTTAGTTGGCTGAATTGAAAAGAATTTTCTATTCGTGTTTGTTGTATTTTTGAGTAGAAATAATTGCCGTCGGATTGAATCACTTTCAATCGGTAATAGTAAGTGCCAGCTTGTAAGTCTTGGTCTACGTAGAATACTATGTCTGCTTTTTCCTGAGCTATGGTTCTAAAATTCTGACCATCTCCGGAACGCTCTATGTCAATATAATTACCTTCGTAAAGCGACCAATCTAATCTTACATTATTATTATAGATGGAGAGAGTGAACTTAGATACTTGTACTGCAAGTGGTAGATCGCAGGTACCAGGGTCGGGAGCATCTGCCAGTATTCCGGCTAGTAAGCTCAGATAGCAAGCCTGCACATATATAGATACTTCCGAGACCTCATAGCTGGCTTCCTGAAAGCTTCCATTCCAGGCAGTATTCCAGTCTTTATAACTTTTCTGCGGCGGCTGGGCATATGGCGGGCTGATCTGACTAACACTATAATTCTTGTTTGGCCCGCCCGGGATAAAGCCCGGTGCAGGACCTACCTGTGAAAGTTTGGTATTATCAAAAATCGTACCATCTGCAAACCAAGAATGATATACTTCATTGATACACGAATCTGCTTTGGATTCATACATATTTGAGATCATAACTACACCCAGAGGATTTAGTCCATGAAACCAATGCAGATAATATTGTGCCGTTTTTTTGTACGATTCATTATTGGATACATCGAGATTATAATATTTGAAATTTTGAGCACTCATGCCAAGGGAAGCTTTTACCTGTGCACTGCCCCAGTGGTATTGATCATCATACATAAAAGAGAGATACAGGTCAGTGCGATTATTGAATGCACCAATACTCATTCCGGTATTAGAATTAATTTTTGAACTGCGGATGGTGTTTGAAACCGATGAACTGACACCGGTCAGTGTAGTGTAGTGGAGTAGTGCGTTCTCGACGTGCACATCATAAGGACCCCACCAATAATTTGCCATGGGGTTGATTTGAGTATAATGAGATTCTACAAATGTTTTGTAAGTATTTGCATTGTTGTTTCCGATGTTAGCTTCATATAGGTATATGGCTGCAACTACCGCATTAGCTAGTTGAGAAGCTGCATCTTGATCTGCATCTCCTGATTTAATATTTTGATCGTCACAGGTTGTTTGAAAAGTGGTAAAATTGGAGGTAGTTACCATTGCTCTGCTAAATGCATTTTCAGCTCTGAGTTTTAAATCATCAGCATAGCTCGCCAATGAGGGAAATGATTTCAACTGCAATGATGCAGCTGCAAACATTGCTGCACCGCCTATAGTAGAGGACGTGCATTCCGGTACCCAGTATCTGTTGTTTTGATCTGAGCTGGGAGGACTACCTGTATTGTCATAAGTATCTACACCTACCTTGATTAGAAATCCATTGGTGCTTGTAGCATCCTGCATTTTTTTCAACCAGTCCAATTCGTATTTCAGTTCATCCAATATATCTGGAATTCCATTTCCACTCTCCGGGATGTTATTGGCATCTTTAAAAATGCCGGGATACTTTAAATAAGCATCCAATAAGACTAGCACAGGCTGAATAGCAAATGTTACGTACTTATTATAATCACCGGCATCAAACCACCCGGCCGATACATCTCGTTCTGTAGAGGGATCATTTTTTGCATACCGACTACGAGCATGCTTGTCTTGACGTGGGCCTTCAAACGCAGCCGCATCTGTCCAGCGTGAGTCAGCAAAGGGTACACTCTTTGCAAAATTGCATCGCTGGTAGTAATAGAACCTAGACGTATGGAAAAGTACGGCTCCAAATATATCATCGCTTATCTCAAATTGGTACGAGCCCACCTGATTGGTTACATCGAAGATATAATAGGTGCCTGGAGCAGTCAGAGCACTAAAATCAAAATACCATCCTTTATCTCCGCTTTGTGTATGAGTTGTCCCACCATTCCAGGAAGTGATAGTCCCGGTATATACTGCCTCATCAGAGGACCATTTCCGCACTTCATACTGATTGACTCCTGTACCTGGGGAAAAGGCATCTCCGGCATCGAATCCGGCGCGTGGGTCTGCGACTACTGCCAATTTGGTGTCAATACAAAAATAACCAAACTGATCCAAGCGGATAAATCTAGTAATGTGGGCAGGGGAGGCTGGTAAGACAGTATTGAGGATCAGGAGTAAAGCTGTACTAAGAATTAGTCTCATGATGTGCATGATTGTGAAGTGAAAAATAAATTGCAAGGGAAAATGCTTAATGAAGGGCCTTCAATATGGTATTGAAGATCATGCAATATACCCTTTTCAGAAATATAGAGAAAGAAGTTTTATCTAAAATCCTTATATTGTTAGCATTATATCCTTTTTAGAAAGTGAGTAAGATTTATTTATATACTTACTTACTAAGGGTTAGCTTCTCTGGATGATAGAGAAGCGACTTAAGTTATGGGTTGTTATTGCTTGGCAGGCAACATAGCACTCAATAATACAGTCATGGGGAAAACACAGAATAGATGAAGCACTTGAGATTACTTGCTTTTTTGTACTTATTGGGCATTTTTTTGGCAGGTTGTGTTAAGGACACGATTGAGTTTATTACAGATCAGGACAAGAAAACCACCACAAATCTCTTTGTTCAGGTTACCGATGAAAAGCAACAACCTCTTGAGGGTGCCACCATACAGTATCAAAGTAAGTCATTCATTACCAATTCTTATGGAATAGTCATAATAAATGGTGTCGACGTGAGCAATAGGCACAGTTTTGCAACAGTGAGTAAACAGGGATATTTCACTACCAGCAGTGTATTCAGATCATTTAGCAATACCATGGTTCAGATTCATTGTATCATGAAAGAAAAGAAATTTGACTATACTTTCAGTACGTCATTGGCACAAACTGTAGTTACTGCAGAAGGAGTGGAGCTGAGTTTGCCATCAAATGCACTACAATATCAGAATTCCGGACTAGCCTATGATGGTGAGGTGAAAATGGCAGTTTGGTATCCTGATCCAGCTTTAACCACTCTTAAGAGCGAAATTCCGGGAGAACTAGTAGGTATAACTTCTTCGAACAAGGTGGAAATGCTGACTTCCTACGGAGTGATACAATTCGAGTTTCAAACTCTCTCGGGTGAGTCTCTTAGGATAGCAACTGGAAAGAAAATTAACGCCATAATACCTATTCCCTCTGCTCAATTAGGAAGTGCACCTACTTCATTGTCAATGTGGTATTTTGATGAGACCACAGGGTATTGGAAAGAGGAAGGGACAGCGACAAGATCGGGTGATAAATATACAGCTACTATAAGTCATCTTGGAGCCTGGAACTATAGCACTCACCTCCCTGCTATACATATTTCGGGCAGGCTGTTAGATCAGAATGGCACTCCACTTCAGGGTGTATATGTAACTCATGAATCAGCAGTGAGAGGCACTGTAAGTCTAATGGGGGTCAATATGGATGGGACATTCAGTGGGTTATGGCCAGCCGATAAGCCAATTACACTCAAGGTATTTTCTGCGCTTTGTCCGGCTAATGAACTATATAGTCGCGAATTGAAAGCCTCCAGTGATAACATTGATGTGGGAAAAGTGGTTATTGATTTGGAGGAGAGTTCGACAATGACACTCATATGCGCTCCAGTAGATTGTGAACAGAAAAAAGTAATCAAGGGATTTGCCTCAATATTCGGTTGGCAGTACAGTAAGATAAATATACCATTGGACCAAAATGGGGAAGTGAATGTAGTGATTCCGGTCTGTGAGTCAGACGGTGAGGCCCAAATGCAATTGGTAGATCTGAACACAAATGTGACTATAGATAATATTATTCTCAACGTACCGGGAATAAATAATCTGGCGGACGTGTTAATATGTGGGAATGAACCAGATTTTTTTATGATCAATTGTCCCTCAATGGAGATAAATAATGTGTTGATATACGATGGATTTCAACTGAGAGATTCAGCGGACTTTACTTTGCTATCAGGCACAGCTGCTCCAAAGGATGTTTTGATACAGACCGGTATTATTTATAAGGATAAAGTGCCGGGCCAATATGCTGCCGGGAATTTTCAAGGTACATTTGTGCAATTAGCGCTGAGGGAAAAAGTAAAACTGGTGTCGTCTGAACTTACATTGAATATAACCAAAGGTGGAAAAGCCGGCGAACGAATAAAAGGGAATTTTAATGGAACCATCACCCTGCAAGGGGAAGGAGGTTCGAGAAAGATAAATGGTGAATTTCTATTGAAAGGACAGTAATAAGAATAATCGATGACGGAAGAAGCTTTAGTAAAAGCTTGTTTGGAAAATGACCGAAAGAGTCAGAAAGTACTGTACGATAAGTACGGGAGTCAGACTTATGGAATTTGCCTTCGTTATTTTAAAGATGAATATGAAGCTCAGGAAGCAATGCAGAAGACCTTCATAAAGGTGTTTAAATATTTGAATACTTTCAAAGCTACCGGTGCATTAGGTGCCTGGATCAGAAGAATTGCTATTACAACATGTGTCGAAGAATTGATGAATAGGAAAAAGCGCCTTGATTTTAATCAAGAGCTGAATGATAATATTCAAGCATATACTGAGGATCATGATCAGATGACTTATGACAAGATGATATCGATGATTGACCTATTGCCACAAGGGTATAGGTTGGTTTTCAATATGTATGTACTGGATGAAATGAGACACGCTGAGATAGCTGAAATCCTCCAAATTAACGAAGCAACTTCACGCAGTCAACTACTCAAGGCGAGGAAGTTTCTACAAAATTTATTTATAGAAAAAAAATTATTATAGTGAGAGACCTAACACCATTAGAACAACAAATGCGCCAATTAGCCGCAGATTACTCTCAGACGCCTCCACCGGGGGTATGGGATAATATTGTCCAGGGCCTAGAAGAAGAAAACAAGAAAGTTTGGCCGATGGTACTATATATTATAGGAGGAACTCTATTGTTGGCCGGTATAATCTATTTGATCAGCCAAACGGTTAATTCCCCCAGTAGCGAGACTAATCCGCTTCATATAGAGTATAAGACATCCGGAAATGATGGTACCGCCGCTGATGAAGAGGTGATTAATAAGGAGCATATGGCGCAAGTGGAACCGAACAAAAATAGTTCGAAGGAAGAAAATTTAGATAAAATGCAATTGCCTCCGGCAGATCAGGAACAAAGGGAGATAGTATCAGCCCTAAATAAAATGCCTGCTGATAATAGCAAAGTAAATGAGCGTATAGGTGTTTCTACAGTAAAGAATAGTTCCAAACTTTCAATAAAGGAGTTAAAAGCTTCCCCTCCTCCGACAAATAATTTGACGGATCAATCATCCGGTAAACAAGCTTCTGGTCTCATCACATCTATCCCAGAAGATGATAAGAAATCTGGTATGTCAGGCTCCTCTGCACCTGCTATTGGGTTGACATCAGCAGAAAAGCTATCTGTTACTACTACAGACCAGCCTCCATTATCACAAATAACAGAATCTAAAGAGCTAATTAATAGTAAGTATCCTTCCTCAGAATGGACAACTACTCCCCGAGTTCAAAACATCGCTGAAATTAAAAATGAGAGTAATAACATCAAACCTGAGAGTGAAGCAGCGTTTTCTACCGCTGAACAGTCAGCTAATAAACCAGACATCAAATGCCCTGTGTTTAAGAATATAAATAAGGTTCA
>Ga0154020_10005961_pt1 | contig 14279 bp, 7 predicted proteins | sample Klosneuvirus_201_FD_109709 | JGI IMG/M metagenome (GOLD analysis project Ga0154020, IMG submission 109709) | Active sludge microbial communities from wastewater, Klosterneuburg, Austria - Klosneuvirus_20160825_MG | ecosystem: Engineered > WWTP > Aerobic digester > Activated sludge | place...
CGCAGGTGGTGCCGCTGCACGCGAAGAGGCCACACGAGGTGGTGCCGGTGCCGCGGCACGCGCCGGAGCCGTTGCACACGTTGACCTTGGTGACGACGCCCGCGGTGCACGACTGCGCGGGGCACTCGAGGTCGGGGTCGGTCGCGTCGGCGATCGGGCCGCAGGTGCCGTCGGTGCCGGTACCGCGCTTGGCCGCGGTGCAGGCGACGCACGTGCCCTTGCAGGCGGTGTCGCAGCACACGCCGTCGGCGCAGTGGCCCGAGGTGCACGCGCCATCCGAGGTGCAGCTCCCGCCGACGGCGACCGTCGCGGGGGCCAGCTTGGTCACGAAGCAGTCCGTGCCGCCCCGCGTGGTGTCGAACCCGCCGGGGGTGGGGAAGTCGTTGGAGTTCGTCTCGCCCGTCACGTAGACGTTGCCGCTGGCGTCGACCACGATCCCCGTCGCGATGTCGCCGTTGGAGCCTCCGAGGTACGACGACCAGAGCAGCGCGCCTGCGCCGCTGATCTTCGCCACCAGGGCGTCGCTCCCGAGGGTGCCGAGCGACGCGTCGAAGCCTCCGCCCGCGGGGAAGTCAGGGGAGTAGGTGTACCCGGTGACGTAGACGTCGCCGCCGCCGATGGCGACGCCGTTGCCGTTGTCGCTGTCCGAGCCTCCGAGATACGACGACCAGAGGATGGCGCCGGCACCGCTGATCTTGGTGGCGTACGCGTCCGAGCTCCCGCCGAACGAGGTGTCGAATCCGCCGGTCGTGGGGAAGTCGGAGGAGCCCGTCGTGCCGACCACGACGACGTTGCCCGAGCCGTCCGCCGCGACGCCGGACGCGGAATCCCCGCTGCTCCCACCGAGGTACGACGACCAGGTGAGGGTACCGGCCGTCGCGACCTTGGTGACGAAGGCGTCCTGCCCGCCCCCGAGCGTCGTGTCGAAGCCCGAGCCGGTGGGGAAGTCCGTCGAGTCGGTGTTGCCGGTGACGAAGGCGTTGCCCGCAGCGTCGACCGCGATGCCCGTGCCCGTCTCGCTCCCCGCTCCACCGAGGTAAGAAGAGAACGCGATGGACCCGGTGCTCGCGAACCGCGTGACGAACGCGTCCTGCGCGCCGCCGAGCGTGGTGTCGAACCCGCCTGTGGTCGGGAAGTTCGTCGACCCCGTGTAGCCCGTGACGAAGACGTCGAGCCCGGCGCTGACCGTGACGGCCTTGGCGACGTCGTCGGAGGTCCCGCCGAGGTACGTCGACCAGACCACGAGGCCGCCTGCCATCGTCAGCTTGGTCAGGAACCCGTCGCGCGAGCCGCCGAGAGAGGTGTCGAGTCCCGCGGTCGCCGGGAAGTCGCTCGACTGGGTGTAGCCTGCCACGTAGACGTTGGTCCCACCGGGTTCGGTCGCGATCCCGCCCGCGCCCTCCCAGTTTCCGCCACCGAGGTAGGTGGCCCAGAGCAGCGTGCCCGCGCTGCTCACCTTCGCGACGAACGCGTCGAACGAGCCGCCGACCGTGAGATCGCCCACGCTCGCGGGGAAGTCGCTAGAGCCCACGTCGCCCGAGACGTAGACGTTGCCCGCCCCATCCACCGCGATCGGCCCCCGACCCTCGAAGCCGGTGCCGCCGAGGTACGACCCCCACGCGATCGTCGGGTCGATCAGCAGCTGGCTCTTGCCGTCCCAGCCGTCGACCTCCATCGTCACGGTGTGCTCGCGGACCACGAACCGCGCGGGCAGCTCGCGCCGCTGCGCGCCGGCCACCGAGAACGCGTGCAAGCCGCTCACGTGGAGCACGCCGAGCCCCGTCTCCACCTCGACCGCGTGTCCGGCGTCGACCGCTCGCACCGCGCGCGCGCCGTCCCAGCGGAGCGCGAGGTCCCCGACCTTCGCCCCAGGAGAGAGCACGAAGCGATAGGCGAACCCGCCGGCCGCCGCCGACGCGACCATGTCGACGCCGGGATAGACCTCCTCCCACGCGACCTGCCCGTACGTCTCCTGGCTCGTCTTCCACGCGGCGGGCGCGCCCACAAACTGGTTCACCTTCGCGCGCTGGACCTGCTCGCCGACCGGCGCCACCTCGCGCGCGCCGACGAGCGAAGCGTGGAGGCCCCACGCCTTCGGCGCGTCCTTCGAGCCGCCGCGCAGCGAGAACGAGAGCCCGCGCGGCGTGAAGAACGCGCTCGCGCCGCGGCGCCGCGCGACGAACCGGTCGCCGTCGGCCGTGATCGGCGCGGGCACCCGGAACGTCGCCGGCCCGACAGGCTTCGAGGGATTCGCGGTCGTGGCGACGGTCAGGAGCGGCTCGTTGCGGAGCACCTTGCGCGCCTCGGCGAGCGTCAACGACGCCCCCGCGTCCGCGAGGGGCGGATCGGACCGACCGCCGCTGCAAGAGATGACCAGCCCTGCGCACAGGGCGACCCCGAGATTCCTCCCCATGCGGCGAGGAGAACAGATCGAACGGACTGCGGCAACGCGGCGCATTTCGGCCAGGAGACGGAAGAAACCGCTGGCGAGCCCGCATCCGCGTGGTTACGCCAAGCCGCCATGGAATCGGGGGCCCGGCTCGCTGAACGTTACGTCGTCCGGGGCACCCTCGGAGAGGGCGCGCAGGGCACCACCTACGACGCCTTCGACGAGCGCGAACGGCGCAGCGTCGCCATCAAGCGGTTCGACGTCCGCGGCGCGCGCAGCTGGAAGGACGTGGAGCTCGCCGAGCGCGAGGCCCGCGTGCTCGCGACCCTCGATCACCCGCTGGTCCCCAAGTACTTCGACCGCTTCGAGGAGAACGACGCGCTCTACCTCGTGATGGAGAAGATCGAGGGCGAGACCCTCGACGAGATCCGCCGCCGCGAGGGCGCGCTCTCCGAGGACGAGGTGCGGCGCTTCCTCGCATGCGCCGACCGCGCCACCACCTACCTGCACGGCCGCGCGGCCCCCGTCGTCCACCGCGACATCAAGCCCCGCAACGTCGTGCGCCGGCCCGACGGGTCCTATGTCCTCGTCGACTTCGGCGCGGTCGCCGAGCTCGTGGCGCGGCGCGGCTCGAGCACCGTGGTCGGCACCATGGGCTACATGGCGCCCGAGCAGCTGCAGGGGCGCGCCCTCCCCGCCACCGACGTCTACGCGGTCGGCGCCACCGTGGTCGCCGCGCTCACCGGCGCCGAGCCCGACGCGCTTCCCCACCAGGGTCTCCGGCTCGACGTGCGCGGCCTCCTGCAGGGGCGCGTGAGCGAGGCACTGATCAAGACCCTCGAGCGCATGCTGGAGCCCGACCCGGACCGGCGCGCGCCCTCGATCGCGGCGGCCCTCGAGCAGGGGTCGGCCGTGTCGGTGCCGCCACCGCCCGCGCCCGCGCCCATGCCCTCTGGCGCGCCGCGGGCCCCGGCCATCGAGTACGACGAGGACGCGATGGTCAAGAGCGCGCGCGGCCTCCTGTGGGTGCTGTGGGGGCTCGGGTGGGTGCTCGTGCCCGTGGTGGTCGGCGGCATGCTCGGCCTCGGACGCCTGATCCCCGTGATCATGTTCGGCTCGCTCGCGGGGCTCTTCGTGCTCACCTGGCACAAGAACGCGTTGCTTCGCGTGGTGCTGCGCTCGCTCCTCGGGCGGAGGACCGCCGTCTCGGTCCGGGAGCGCGCTTCGACGCCCCAGCTTCGCGTCGACGCGGTCGATCCCGCGCGCGTGCGCGTGCACGCCTCCGACCTCGAGCCGCACGAGGTCCACGGCGCCACCGAGGTCGATTCGACCGCCCGCAGGCGCCAGCGGCGCCGCTAGCCCTCGCCGACCGCCGCCACCGCCGCCGCGAACAGCGTGTCGGGCACCGTGGCGAGCACCTCTTGTCGCTTTCCGACGTGCAGCTGCCAGCGCGCGCCCTGCTTGCCGAGCAGCGCGTACCGACCGTCGACCAGCTCGACCACGTAGTGGGTCGGCTTGCCGTCGGTGAGCCCGCGGAACGGCGTGGCCACCGCGGACACGGGCAGCTCCTTCTCCCGCGCGCGGAGCACGGTGAGGAACTCGAGGTGCACGCACAGCGCGTCGAGCGCGGCGAGGTAGGCCGGCACCTCGGCGGGCGCCGTCTTGAGCAGCAGCTTCGCCACGTTCGCGCCCGCCGCGCGCGTGGGCGTGCCCGCGTAGATGGAGTGCGTCGAGGCGTTGAAGGCCTCGTTGGCCGCCCAGAGCCCGACCTTGCAGGGGACGCGGCTCGAGGACTTGGCGTCGGCGACGCGCAATACCGTGAGGCGCTTGGCGTCGCCCTTCGGCGCGAGCACCTCGGCGCGCGCCGCGGCCACGTGCAGGTCGAACGCCGCGCGGTCCCGCGGGTCGACCAGCGCGCTCACGCGGTCGGCGAGCCACAGCGTGGCGACCACGTATGCGGCGGCGTCGAACTTCGGCATCGGACCGCCCCCGTGGAACGGACGCGGCGGATGCGTGGCGGGGGGCGTCGCCTTCAGCGCGCCCTGCAGCAGGTGGTGGGCGTTGTCGAAGCCCCCCGCCGAGGGTTCTGTCACAGGAACCCGCGCAGGCGCGCGGCGTGACGGGGGTGGCGGAGCTTGCGCAGCGCCTGGGCCTCGATCTGCCGGATGCGCTCGCGGGTGACCTCGAACTGCGCGCCCGTCTCCTCGAGGGTGTGCTCGCTCTTCTCGCCGATGCCGAAGCGCAGGCGGAGGACCTTCTCTTCGCGCGGCGTGAGGGTGCCGAGCGCCGCTACCGTCTCCTGGGAGAGCTCGCCGTCGGTCGCCGCCTCGGAGGGCGAGACCGCGCTGACGTCCTCGACGAGATCACCGAGCTCGCTGTCGCCTTCGTCGCCGATCGGCGACTGCAGCGAGACGGGCTCGCCGGCGATGTCGAGCACGCTCTTCACCTTCTCGATGGGGAGCTCCATCTTGTCGGCGAGCTCCTCGGGGGTCGGGTCGCGGCCGAGCACCTGCGCGAGCGCGCGGCGGGTCGACTGCATCTTGGACATCGTCTCGACGAGGTGCACCGGCAGACGGATGGTGCGGCCCTGGTCGGCGATGGCGCGCGACACCGCCTGGCGGATCCACCAGGTGGCGTAGGTGCTGAACTTGTAGCCGCGCTGCCACTCGAACTTCTCGACGGCGCGCATCAGGCCGATGCTGCCCTCCTGGATGAGATCGAGGAGCGGTAGGCCGCTCGAACGGAAGCGCTTGGCGATGCTCACCACGAGGCGCAGGTTGGCCTGCACCATCTCGGCCTTGGCCGCCTGGGCCTCGCGGTCGCCGTCGCGCACGTCGCGCTCGATCGCCCGCACCTCGTCCAGGGTGACGCCGAGCTCCTCTTCGAGCTGCGAGCGCTGCTCGGTCGTGCCGACGAACGCCGCACGCCGCGCGAGGCGCTTGAACCGGTTGACGATCTGCTCGGTGGTCTTGCGCGACAGGCGCATGCCCTCGACCGACTCGACGAGCTTCTGGCGCAGCGACTTGATCTCGCCCTGCGCCTTCTTCTTGCGCGCGCGCTCGAGGCGCTTGCCGAGCTTGGAGAGCGCCTCGACCTGGTCGAGGAAGTTGCGCTGGGCGTCGATCTCGTCGAACTCGGGGTTCTCTTCGCCGTCGCGCAGGACGTCCGAGATCTGGATCTCGCCGCGCTCGACGCGGCCCGAGACGAGCGAGAGCTCGCGCACCGCCCACGGGGAGCGGAACAGGCCGTGGAGGACGCGCTTCTCGGCGGCCTCGATGCGCTGGGCGAGGGCGATCTCGCCGTCGCGGCCCAGCACCTCGCTGCGGGCCATCTGGCGGAAGTACCAGGAGAGGCCGTCTTCTTCGACCGGCGTGTCGCGCTCGCTGCGGGCCTCGGTGGTCGCGCGGCCCGGGAGGATGACGCCGCTCGGGGGCGGCGGCTCGAGCACCGCGGCGCCTTCGCCGAGCTCGCGCTCGACGTCGTCGTTCCAGCTCGGCGGCGGCGTGGACTCCGACGTGCCGCTGTCCTTCTTGCTGTTCATCGGGCGGGGAGCCTTGCCGTTGAGCGGCGACTTGCCCTTGGCGGCGGGCTTCGCGGCGGCGACCGGCAACGGGGCCTTCGTCGGCGCACCCGTGACCGGCGCACCCTTCGGCTTCCCGGCCGCCTTGGGGTCTTGCACGGGCTTGCCCTTCGCGTCGTTCTTCACGTGCGCATCGGCCTTCCCAGCGCCCTTGCCGTCACCATGCGCGTCGTCATGCGGCTTGGATGCCTTCGACGGCGACTTGGAGGCAACCGGCACCGGCGACTTGGTGGCCGGAGGCCTGGAGCCACCCGGAGCGGGCTTGGAGGCCACGACGGGCTTGGCCGGGGCCGGCGACTTGGCCGGCGGACGCGACACGGGCACGGGGACTCCCTTGCCTGCAGGCTTGGCCGCGGGCTTGGCGACCACCGGCTTGACGCTCGGCGGATGGCTCTTGTGCGGGCGGCTGACCGGAGGCGGGGGGCGGCGGGGGGCGGGCTTGGGCATCGGTGGCGCGGACCTTGGGATCCCTTGGGATGGAGCGTCGTCCAGAGCGCGGTGAGTCCTACGACGGACGCACCGAACCCCCTCCCGGACGAAGCAGGGGCGGAAAGCCTACCCATCCGCGTCCACCGGGCAAGGGTCCCGGAGAAGAAATGCAAGAATCGCTAGAAAATCAGGGGTCTAGGAACAGGCACGAGCTGGCGAGACCGTCAAGGGCGACCATCTTCGTCCATCCGACGCATTCCTTCGAGCAACAGGCCCTCGGCGCTGATCTGGATGACGCGCTCGTCCGACTTGAAGTTGGGATCGAGCGCGAAGTCGCCGCTGCGCAGACGCAGCATCGCATAGACGGCGTCCTCGCCCTTCTTCTTCCCGAAGACCGCGTTCCAGATGTCGCCTTGGACGAAGTGCAGCTCGCCCGTGCCCTCGTTCGCCCGGATCTTGAGCGCGCCCGTCTTGCGACCCTGGGCGAGGATCTGGACCATGTCGGGCAGGGCCATCTCCTCGAGCGAGCCCGAGACGCCACGCGTGATGGCGGCCTTGGCCGGCGCTCCCTGCTCGAGCAGCTTGCGCAGCTTGGCGACGAGGATCTCGGCCTTGGCCGGCTTCTCGACGTAGTCGGCGGCGCCCGCCTCGAACCCCTTGTTGATCGCGTCGCGGTCGGCGCGCGCGGAGAGGAACACCCAGACCGCCGTCTTCCCACCCTCGGTCTGGCGGGCGCGGTCGAGCAGCTGGAAGCCGTCGATCGGCTGCAGCTCGACCTCGCTGATGACGAGCTCGACGCCGAGCCCACCGTCGGGCGCGGGCGCCGCCAGCATCGCGAGCGCCTGGTCGGAGGTGCGCGCGATCTTCACCTCGAACCCCTGCTCGATCATGCGCAGCTCGAGGACGGTGGTCTCCTCCGGGTCCGGGTCGACGATGAGCGCCGAGCGGCGGTTGGCGAGCAGCTTGGCCTTGAGGTCGTCGCCGGTGACGACGTGGCGGAAGATGTCGACGAGGTTGACGTCGAACACCGTGCCCTTGAACTTGCTGAGCACGTCGCTCGCCTCGAGCGGGCGCAGGCTCTTGCGGAACGGGTTGCGCGGGTTCTGGGTGAGGTCGGCGTAGGTGTCGGTGATGGCGAGCACGCGCGCGCCGAGCGGGATGTCCTTGCCGGACTGGCCGTCGGGGAAGCCCTTGCCGTCGAAGCGCTCGTACATGTGGTTGAGCGCCTCGAGCGTGGCGCGGGGGAGCTTCACGCCGGCCATGAGGCGCCCGGGCGTGAGGTAGCTCTTGCGCGCCGCGACCTTGTGGCCCTCGTACTCGGCCACGTTGAGCGTGGTGAGGTGGTAGCTCGAGGCCTTGCCGAGGTCGTGCAGGAACGCCGCCGCGACGATCTCGTGGGAGTCCTGGTCGGAGAGGCCGAGCCGCTCGCAGAGCTTGCGGGTGAGGCGCGCGACGTGGGCGCTGTGGCCGCGCAGGTCGGGGCGGTTGTTCTCGAGCAGCGAGACCAGCACGTTGAGCGACTCGAGCCAGTGCTCGAACGGCACGCCGGCGGGCGGTGGCTCGGTGGCGGGGCGCGGTGGCGCGACCGGCTGCAGCGCCAACGCCGGGATCGGGAAGGCCGGGGTCGCGACCGGCGCGGCGACGGGGGCTGGTGGAGGCGGCGCCGGCACGTTGGCGGCCGGCGGGGCCAGCGAGGGGATCTTCTGCGTCGGCACCTGCGGGGCCACCGGCCGCACGCCGAGGTCGGGGACCGCGTGCGGGTTGTAGCCCTGCGGCGGGGCTTGCACGGTCGGAGCCGGGTCGAGCCCGAGCTGCGGCACGCCGCGGCCCATCTGCCGCTGCGCCTGGTTGATGTTCATCGCGCCCTCGGCGCTCGCCATGCCACCGCCCTGGCCGCGCTCGAAGACGTCGTTGCTACCCATCGCCCACGCGACGTCGGCGCGCTCGCGCTCGAGCTTGGCGAACTGGCTCGGATCGCCGTTGTAGATCTTGGCGATGAGGGCGCGGACCGCGAGCGCCCGCGCGACGAGGCCGACCACCGCGCGCGCCCGCGAGATGACCTTCACCTCCTCGAGGGCCTGCACGTTGTCTGGGTCGGCGAGCACGACCGAGAGCGTGGCGCTCGTCGGGTCGAAGAGCAGCGGCACGACCTCGTAGCGGTCGACGACCTTGCGGGGGACCAGGTCGAGCACGCTGCGGTCGACCACGGCCTTGGCCAGCTTCTCGGTCGAGACGAAGCGCGTGCGATAGACGCCCGCGAGGAGCTTGAGCGCGTCGGCCTCGGGCAGGTGCAGGTGCTCGGCGATCGCGTCCTCCACCTCGAGCCGCATGCGGCGCATGGTGACGAGGATGTCCTCGTGCTGCTCACGGGTGATCTTCCGCTCGGCGAGGAGTCGGTCGAGGATTCGCGGGGTTGCCGCGGTGTTGGTCGCGCGAGGCGGCGCCGCCATGGGAACCTCCAGTCTACGCCATCTGCGCCGACCGGCGCGCCTTTTGGTACAACGCCCGCGTGCGGTGGTCAGTCCAGTCGGTCTCGCTCGCGGCGGCGTCGCTCTCCATCCTGGGGGCGATCAGCGATCGCCCGGCCGCCGCGGCCCCGAAAGACCCGGCAATCGCCGCGGCCGCCACCGCGCCGGGCGCGTTCGGCGGCCCGAGCGTGGCCGTGAAGCTCGACGCAGGGGGCAAGAGGCTCCACCTGCGCGCCTGCGCCGGGCCTGGCGCGTGCGTGGCGGGCCCCGCCGATCCGAGCATTGCCGTCGAGCTCGGCGACGTGGACGCGGCGACCTCGCGGGTGGACGCCCTTCCCCTGCCCGGAGGCCGCTCGGTGGTGCACGCCGTGGTGCGCTCGGCCAAGCGGCCCGACCAGACCTTCGAGGCCATCGTGGTCGGTCGCCCGGGCGACAAGACGCCGACCGTCGTGTTCGCGGGGGTGGCCGTCGATCCGACCAAGGGCGGCACGGACGGGGTGCGAATCGTCCGCGACGAGGGCACGCTCTTCGTGGCGCAGATCCGCAAGGAGCTCACGCTGTGCGGTCAGAAAGAGCCGGCGTTGCTCGCGCCGCGCCGCCTCGACCCGAAGTCGCTCGAGCTCCGCGCGGTCGCCATGCATCGCCTCCCGCGCGCGGTGCGCGACGCGGCCAAGGTGGTCGAAGCGGTCGAGGCCAAGGGCCCGCCGATCGCGTCCGTGCTGTCGGCGCGGGGGGCGTCGAGCAACGACGGCGGGTCGCTGTCCGCGAGCGACGGCGACGAGGCGACCGCCTGGACGGAGGGCCGGAAGGGCGACGGCAAGGGCGAGTTCGTCGTGTTCGCCGCGCCCTCGTCGGTGCCGCTCGAGAAGATCTCGTTCGTCGTCCGACCGACCAAGGCTGTGGAAGGGTTCGCCCAGCCGGTCTCGGTGTTCCTCTCGCTCGACGAGTTCACCTACCGCGTGGTGATCCCCGTCACCACCAAAGCCGGCGCGCGCTTCGACGTCCCGCTCCCCTCGCCGACCAAGACCGGCTGTGTGGCGGTGTCGCTCGATCTGGCCGAATCCCAGGGCGATCCGGCGGTGGGCTTCGCCGAGGTCGAGGGCGTCCCCGTGCTGCCCGGGTCGGTCAAGAGCCTCGAAGACCTGGTCGGCTTGCTCGACGCGCCGGGTCCGTCGCGGGAGCTCGCGGCGACGGTGCTCACCCACGGCGGCGCCCCGGCGGCGCGCGCCATCGACGCTCGCCTCCCTTCGATGGGCGAGGCCGGCAAGGCGCTGGCCGTCGACCTGCTCGAGGCGGCCCCTTGCGCGGTCGCGAGCAAGCCGCTCGCGCGCCTCTCCTGGGACGCCCCACGCAAGACCGCCGCCGAGGCGCGCCTCAAGCTCGACGGGTGCGGCCGCGAGGCCACGCCGGCCATCGCCGACGCCTTCACCGCGGGGCCCGACTCCGCGCGCGAGGCGCTCGCCGATCGATACGCCAAGCTCGATCCGAAGGCGGCGCTGCCGGCGATCCTCGCCCTCGTGCCGACCGCCAGCGCCGCGCGGCGGCACACCTACCGCGGCGCGCTCGCGCGGGTGGCCGGGAGCAGCGTGGGGCGCGAGGCGATCTCGGCCTGGCTCGCCAGCACCGCGACCGGCGCGCTCCCGGTCGGCGACACACCGGATCCGGTGATCGAGCTCGGGCGCGCGGTCGCGCCGCTCGACGACGCTGCGTCGCTCGCCGCGCCGCTGTCCGCCGCGCTGCTCCGACACGCGGCGAAGGACCGGCCCTTCGCCGCGCGGTTCCTCGCCGCGGCCCCGCTCGCCTCGCTCGCCGCGCGCGGAGACACCGGCGCGCTCGCGTGGCTGCGCGCCTTGCTCGTGGACCCCGACCGCAACCTGCGCGCGCGCGCGGCCGAGGTGGCCGCGGAGGTCGACGGGCTGCGCCCCGAGCTCGTGAAGGCGGTCTCCGACAAGGAGCCCCGCGTGCGCGCGGCGGCGGTGCTCGCCCTCGATCGGCGCGGCGCCGCGGGCGTCACCGGGGTGATCCTGCCGCTGCTCGCCCACGACGGCTGGACGTTCGTGCGCGTGGCCGCGGCCGACGCCCTCGGCAACCTCAAGGGCGCGGCCGACGACGTCGATGCGGGCCTCGCCGAGGCCACCAGGGATCCCGCGCGGTCGGTGCGCGCGGCGGCGGTGCGCGGCCTCGGTCGCCGCGGCGCGCGCAGCCAGTGGGCGGCGCTCCGGTCACGCGCCTTCGACGACGGCGAGTCGATCGACGTGCGCGTCGAGGCGATCGAGGCCCTCGGCGCCACCTGCGACCGCGCCTCGGCGGACGCGCTGCTCGACCTCGCGAAGAAGGCCAACCAGGGCGACGGCGCGCGGCAGCTCGGTCTCGCCGCGATCATGGCGCTCGGGGCGATCCACCCGCCCGATCTCGACGCCCGCCTCGACGCGATCGACGGCGGCTCGCTGGTGGTCAAGGACGCGATCGCTCGCGCGCGCAAGACGCCGGCCACGTGCAAGTGAAGCGGAGCGCTCTTTGATCCGCGTCGCGCTCACCGTGGCGGGCAGCGACCCCGCCGGGGGCGCCGGGATCCAGGGCGATCTGCGCGCTTTTGCGGCCGTCGGGGTGCACGGGCTCTCGGCCCTGACCGCGATCGTCGCGCAGGGCACCCGCGGGGTGCGCGCTTCGTTCCCCCTGCCCGCGGCGCAGGTCCGCGCCCAGCTCGAGGCGGTGCTCGAGGACGTGCGCGCCGACGCGGCCAAGACCGGCATGCTCGGCACCCGTGAGATCGTCGCCGAGGTGGTGGCCGTGTTCGGGGCGCGCCCTCGGCTGCCGCTGGTCGTCGATCCGGTGATCCGATCGTCCAGCGGCGCTGCGCTGCTCGACGACGCGGGCGTGCGTCTGCTCGGCGAACAGCTCCTGCCGCGCGCCACGCTGGTGACGCCCAACTGCGACGAGCTCGCCGCGCTGCTCGAGGATCGCGTGGCGCCGCGCGATCCGGAGGCCCTCGCCCGCGCGGCCGAGCGCTTGCGTGCGCGCGGGGTCGCCGCGGTGCTCGCGAAGGGTGGGCACCTCGACGGGGCGCCGGTCGACGTCCTCGTGGACGCGGAGGGCACCCTCGCCTTGCCTGCGGAGCGCATCGCCACCACGTGCACGCGCGGCACCGGGTGCACGCTGTCGGCGGCGATCGCGGCGCACCTCGCGCGGGGCGAGACCCTGCGGGGCGCGGTGATCGCCGCGCGTTCGCTGCTCCTGCGCGCGCTCGCCGACGCGGAGCCCATCGGCGAGGGCGCCTCGCCCACCGACCCCCTCGGCCTGTCGCGGCGCTGAGATGCGACGCGCGCTGCTCGGCCTCTTCGTGCTCGCGCTGGTCTCCTCGGCGCTCGTCGGCACGCACGGCGTGGCCTACTGGGACGCGGGTGACTACGTCGTGCTCGCGCTCCGCGGCGGTACGAGCGGGCTCTTGCTCGGACGACCGGCGTTCTTGCTCGTGTCTCGCGGGCTCGTGCGGCTCCTCCACGCGGTCGGCGGCGCCGACGCCGCCGTCGAGCCCCTGCTGCGCTGGTCCTGGTCGGTGGTGTCGGCGACCGCGGCCCCGCTGCTCGCGGTGCTCGGGGCGCGCCTCGGCCTCTCGCGCGCGGCGGCGCTCGCGGCGGGCGCCGCGCTCGCGACGTCGCCGACGTTCGCGCACACGAGCCACCAGGTGCTCACCGACGGGCCCGCGCTCGCGGCCTCGATCGGTGCGCTGGTGGCGGCGACGTCGGGGCGCGTGGTGCTCGCGGGAGCGCTGTTCGGCCTCGCGGTCGCCACCCGCGAAACGGCGGTGGTGCACGGCCTCGCGGTGCTGCTCCTCGTGCGCACGCGGCGCGGCAACGGCAGCGCGATGGCCGCGGCGCTCGTCACCGTGACGGTCGTTGCTGCGCTGGTGCTGGACGCGCACGGCGGGAGCCCGCGCGCCGTCGTGGGCTGGTTCTCGGCGATGCGTCGCTCCTCGTCCGCCCACGGCCTCTCACTGCGCGACGTCGCGATCTCGTGCGGGTGGGTGCTCGCGATGGCGCCGCTCGCGGTGGTGGCGGGCGGCGCGCGGCTCCGCACGGCCCGCGGCGAGCTCGCGTGGGTGGTCGTCCCCGCGGCCGTCGCGACGGCGCTGTTGCTGTTCTACCCCGACGGCTCGTTCAGCCCGCGCTACGTGCTCTCGACGGCGCCGCTCGCGCTGCTGCTGCCGGCGGGCGCGTGGCTCGCCGAGCACCGGCGGGCGTTCGTGATCGTCGCCGCGCTCGGCCTCGCATCGGTTCCGTTCACCACCAAGAGCGCCCGCGCGATCGCGGCCCGCGGCGCCGCGCTCGGCCCGCGCCTCGCCGCGCTGCCCCCCACCCTCACGCTCGTCCCCGGGCACTTCTGCCCCCACGCGAAGCTCGCCCTCGCCACGCTGCCCCCGCGCGACGTGCGCCTCGTGTGCCCCGGCTGGGACTGGCCCGAGGACCCGGCCCGCACGCTCGCCGCGGCGCTCGCCGAGGGCCGGCCGGTCGCGCTCGACCTCGCCGACGAGGCCTGGATCGGCCCCCGCGAGGTCGGCCCCCGCGAGGCCAGCCGCGCGTTCGCCCGCGCGCACTCGACGCGCGTCGTCGCCGGCTTCGCGCTGATCGAGCCCTGATCTGCTCTTGTTCGTCAGGTCGCGGCGCGGGCGAGGCGGTCGCGGACCGCGAGCCAGTCGGCGTCCTCGGGCACCCTCGCGACGAAGATCGCCTCCACGCCCTCGGCGTCGAGCGCGTGCAGCGCGGCGTACAGCTCGGCGGCGTACGCGCGCGGGTCGCGCGGCATGCGCACGACGACGGCGCGCGGGTCCCCCGCGTCGAACGCGAGCAGCCCCACCTTGGCCCCGCGATCGAGCAGCGCGCGCACGGGCGAGAGGTCGTCGACCAGGGCGAGCGGCGCCCGCGGCGCGTAGTGACGGCGCTGGAGGCCGGGCGAGGCCGCGAGGATGGCTGCGGGATCGGCGCCCACGATCACGGGGCCGATCTCGGCCTCGATCTCCGGCGCCGTGACCAGGCCCGGCCGCAGGATGCGCGGCAGGCCGTCGCCGAGGGCGAGGACGGTCGACTCGATCCCACCCGGGCACGGCCCCCCGTCGAGGACGAAGTCGACGCGGTCGCCGAGGCCCGCGCGCACGTGGGCGGCGGTGGTGGGCGAGATCGACAGCGACGGGTTGGCGCTCGGCGCCGCGACGGGGAGATCGGCGGCGCGGAGGAGCGCGAGGGCGAGATCGTGGGCCGGCACGCGCACGCCGACTGTGGGCCCGCCGGCCGTGACCTCGTCGGGCACCGCGTCGACGCGCGGCAGCACGAGCGTCAGCGGTCCCGGCCAGAACCGCGCCGCGAGCCGCTCGGCCTCGGCGGGGAACACCCGGCAGAGCCGGCGCGCGCCGTCGACG
>Ga0154020_10005963_pt1 | contig 14278 bp, 9 predicted proteins | sample Klosneuvirus_201_FD_109709 | JGI IMG/M metagenome (GOLD analysis project Ga0154020, IMG submission 109709) | Active sludge microbial communities from wastewater, Klosterneuburg, Austria - Klosneuvirus_20160825_MG | ecosystem: Engineered > WWTP > Aerobic digester > Activated sludge | place...
TGCCAGCGAGAAACGAACCGTGGCGTCTGATCTACACATCCAGCACCAGCGTCTACGGCGACGGTACTGGGCAGGACGTTGACGAATCCACAGAGCCAAACCCCGTGACTGAAGGCGGCAAGGCGTGCCTTGAGGCCGAACGTCTGTTGCAGGACTACGCCGCCGGGCATTCCGCAGCCGCCGGGCATTCCGCAATCGTGTCGATTCTGCGACTGGCGGGCATCTATGGACCGGCGCGACTTCTGCGGCGCGTGTCAGATCTGCAGAAGTCCGCACCGATCATGTTTCCGCCGGACGACTGGCTGAACCTGATCCATGTCGATGATGCAGTCGTGGCGATCGACGCAATCAGCCACATGGAATCTCCACCGACAATCATGAATGTTGCCGCCAGGGAAACCGTCACACGCCGGACGTACTATTCGACACTGGCTTCAATGACCAACTCGCCACCTCCGGTCTTTGAAGAAGCCAAACCAAACTCCGCACCGCAGGCTGCTCGTCGGGGCGGCAATCGGCGCGTTGTCAGTGTCGTTCGTCCAAAGTTGAACATCAGCTTTCAATTCGATTCGATTGTTGATGGACTGCGTCATGCGCTTCAATAGGCTTTCGCATCCGGAACAGCCCCGAAACAGTTTCCACGTTTGACCCGACCCATCGGGGGAGGCTGAGCGTTCAACACACCTCGCCGCTGGCGTCGGGTCAAACGACTGTCAGGATCTTGTTTCGGGACTGTTCCTCAGCCGCGAAATTGCTTCTCGTTTCAGAGATTGCACGGTCGAAGTGCGGGAGAGTCAAAACGACGTATGAGCAATCATGCGACGGAATGCTAGAATCTCGGACGCGACAGAGTGTCGGTGTTCGCGGCACAGTCGTTCCGAGTTCTGCGGTAGTCGAGTCAAAGCTCAATTTTGCCTGGGGCGCAACTCACATGAACCATTCGAGTGACCAAACTCCTCATCCCTATGCCGGATTGCGTTCGGGCATGTCCACGGCGAAATTTATCATCGGCCTGGCCCTGTGGACGCTGGTCCTGGGAGCGGTGTTTCTGATTGTTGTTCGACGCTATTCGCCAGATCAAAAAGAAGACTCCGCCGCTGCCACGAATGCCGGGCTTCCGACGGCCAACCAAGAGCAGGGGGCGGAACCGATCGAGGCGACTCAACAGACGGTGATCTTCAGTTTACCTAGTCGTGAGCTGCCAGATTTTGAATTTCAGGAGTGCATGGGCGACACCATCAGTCTCGAAAAGATGAAGGGCAAACGCTGGCTCGCCAGCTTTGTCTTCACAAGGTGCGTTATGACGTGCCCACAGATGACGCGCGACATTTCCGAACTGCATCGTCGAGTCGAAAAATTGAATCCTGACTTCCAGTTTGTCACGTTCACTGTTGATCCGGACAACGACACTGCGGAAGTGATGAAGAAATATGCCGAGACGTTTCAGGCAGACCACAAACGCTGGAAATTTGCCACGGGCGACAAGACAAAGATTCACGACCTTATTCGAAGTGGTTTCACACAATTCGTGGAAGAAAACGTCGGGGAAAAGCGAAAGCCGGGCTACGAAGTCGATCATTCAAATCGCGCTGTGCTGATCAATGAAGACGGCATTCCTGTCGGATCGTTCCTCATGACAGTCCCGGGAGATGTCGTCCAGCTGAGGAGAATCATTGAAGGCAAGGAGGAATTTCCGACACCGGGTCCGGGAGGTCTGTCCTTCTCAAGCGGCGAAAACCCGAGTGTGCCACTGACGCTCGTTCCTGTGAAAGATGCCGACGAGCCAGATCCCGACGCTGTCTCTGATAAAGATCGAACGACGAAGGAAGATCCGGACGATGCTGCAGGAGCTATTCAGAAACAAGAGGACGGTGAGTCGTCGGCAAAACCGGATGCTCCTAAAACCAGCGATTCTCCTGAGACGCCACAGGCGAAGAACAAGCGAATTGATGAACTGTTGCCCGCTGGCGTCGGGCGGATGCCATCGATCAACGCCGCTCTGAATTCCGGTTGTATTGTCTTGCTGATTTCGGGGCTGGTGGCGATCAAGGGCGGACACCGAACTCGTCATCGCAATCTCATGATCGCCTCGTTCGTGGTGTCATCGGCCTTTCTCATCTGCTACCTCGCCTACCATCAACTGCTGCATCAGTACACTCAGTTTCGAGGCCGCGCCTTTGACGGCAGCCTGACGGCAACCCGCGTTTATTTCAGCATTTTGATTCCCCACGTGGTCCTGGCGGCCCTGGTCCCTATTCTCGCACTGCGTGTTTTTTACCTCGCTTTTCAGGAACGCTGGCCAGAACATCGCTGGCTTGCAAGAATTACGTTCCCGATCTGGTTGTTTGTTTCAGTCACGGGTGTTGTAATTTACGGAATGCTGTATCACTGGCCATGGCCTTCGACATCAGCATCAATCAGTCTGGCTCAATAAGTTGCCCAACTCTGGCCGATTGACAAACAGGAGAATCTCGATGAAGTCGTTCACTCGCCTGATACTGGTCTTTGGAATCTTTGCCGCGACAGCAGGAATTTTGCCAACTGCGTGGCAATCGCAGGCCATGGCGTGCCCCAGCTGCAAGAATGCGAACGAAACTGACACGCGGCGTCCGACGGCTTACATGTACAGCATTCTCTTCATGCTCGCGATGCCAGCCACGATTTTTGGTTGTTTCGGCGTTGCCTTCTACCGCATGTCCCGTCGCGAAATGCTGGCTCAAATGGCGGCTGAACACGCTGTCCAGCCAGAATAAGCTGGGCTATAAGTCACGCAGCGTGTTCGGCGACTTTCACGTCCTTGTTCCGAGGCTCCTGCCTCGGAACACACAGCTCACGAGCCTCCTGCCTCGCGAGATTGTCGCTGGAGGCAGGAGCCCAATGGCACTACTTTCCCATAGTAGACCTCACTCTCCGAGTGAGGCAGGCCGCAAAACGTGGCCCTTGGCATTCGTCACTCGGAGAGTGACGGCTACTTTAATCTTGGCGCGGGCTTCGCCCGCAACCCAAATTGGACGTTGAGTTGTGTTCACCACGATCTGTTTTTTGACCTGGAGGAGAGAAAGGCGGGGATTCCCTGTAGAGTGATGGTGTTAAACAAATTCCATTTTCTCGTCTGGGGAGGACGCCGCCATGAAAGAGTTTATCGAAAAGCACAGCAAACGCATCTGTGGAGTATTGAGCGGTCTGGACCGGGTACGATTTCGTGGAACATTTCGGAATCTGGCAGTCCCTGTACTGCTGATGAAATGGTTGTCGCACCGCAATGTGCTGCTGAAGAATTTCAAGTCGTTTGTGGAGGGTCTTACCGCATCACTCAACGGAGCGGCCGGACTTCCGAGTGTTCCGCACGGCCGAAGGCGAGCAACCCGATGCCGTGAAGCGCTGGCTGCGATTGCGAAAGGGCGTCGTGGATCTGCCTCGTCGCTGCGAAGTCTCGCTGGCCTCGCCGCATAAAAATCTTCCCACGAAAACAAAATCTAAATCGTTTGCCGTGCAAAGTAAGTGCCATTGGGCGTAATCCCTCCGAGTCAAATGCGGGCAACTCGGTGGGCTGACATCCACCGCTCGCCAGGTTATGGCCCAAAACTTACGCATGGGTGCCAGTGGGGCCGAAGTTGCTGTTATCATCTGCGGTCAGAAATCTCACGACTTCTGCTACATTATCCCCATTCATCAGGAAAACGACTATGAATCGGTCCATTCGCCCCCTATTAACGATCACCGTGGTGCTATTGATGTCTGTCATACCTTCCACAGCGCAGGATTCCGGACGAATCACACTCGATGCCACCACGCTGGAAAAATGCGTCGGCATTCTGCGAGAGGGTCTGCATGGCGACGAGTTCTGGCCTTCCATGCACGCGGCGGAAGCCTTGACGCTGGCCGGCTACTCCCAGGAAGTGATTACGTTTCTGGATGGAAAACTCGATGCCGAACAAGACGACCAAAAGAAATGCGGTCTCGCCCGCGAAACGGCTCGGGCCGGTGATCGGTCCACCATTCGCGTGATGCAGGCGATCCTCGCGGGAGACAATCCCTACGGCCACGTTCATGCGGCGGAAAGTCTCTTCAAAGTCGCGGAGATCGGTGACGGTCCGGCCATGCGACGTGGATTAAGCCAGAACGACAACATGAAACTGAAACTCATGGCAGCCGGAGCGTTGGCTCGTCGAGGCGACGCGGCGGCCATGCAGACTCTGCGTGAGTTGCTGGGCACCGACGATCCCGCAGACCGCAGCATCGCGGCGTGGGTGCTGGGCCAGATAGGAGACTCCAGCGACATTCCACGACTCACACAGCAGATGGCTCGCTGCCCCGATGATGCAACACGCGCCAGTTTCGAACATGCACTGGCGATCATCGGCGACGAATCCGGACTCAAGGCACTCGAACGCAACCTGAGCAGCGAAGACAGCTCCATCCGCACCTACGCCGCTGCGTTCGCGAGCGATGCGCACGCCGTCAGCGCTGCCCCACGGTTGAAGGAGATGCTGCAGGATCCATTTGCCGACGCTCGCATTCGGGCGGCTCAATCGTTGCTGGTACTGGCGGGTCCGGAGATTGTGCCGTTCTCAGTCGAGACCAGCGCCGTTCTCCAGGAACTCAATCCGAATTCCTGTTGGTTCCATCCGCGCGTCGCCGCGATTCCGGGACATGGCAAAGACGCTGGTCCTGCCGTCGTGATGACAATTCAGAAGCATCTGGGAGTCAGTGACCACTACTCCGGCTTGTACACGCTGCGAACCGACGATCTCGGCCAGACATGGACCGGCCCGATGGAAATCCCGGAGCTGGCCTCACAGAAAACAGAGAACAACGAAACGATCGCCGTCTGCGATGTCACTCCCGGCTGGCTTGCTCACAGCGGAAAACTACTCGCCATCGGCATCAGGCTGCGCTATAGCGAACAGGGGAAGCAGCTCCTCGATCAGCCTCGATCTCATGAATGTGCCTATGCCGTCTACGACCCAAAGTCCGACAAGTGGACGCCATGGAAGGCGCTTGCGATGCCCGAAACCGATGACAGGTTTTTCCTCGTCTCGCCCGGTTGCGTGCAATGGCTCGAACAGGCCGATGGAATGCTTCTGGTCCCGATGTATTTTCGAGGACCAGACGGCTCAGACTATACGACGACGGTCCTGCACTGTTCGTTCGACGGTCAGGAACTGAAGTACCGCGCCCATGGCGACGAACTCACGCTGAAAGGAGGCCGAGGTCTCTATGAACCGTCACTCACACGCTTTCAAGACCGCTACTTCCTGACGCTGCGACACGACACTGCCGCGTACGTTACAACCAGCACCGATGGCCTGCATTTCGCACCGGTCAGGAAATGGACGTTCGACGACGACCAGGATCTGGGGAGCTACAACACCCAGGCGCACTGGCTGGTTCACAGCAACGGCCTGTTCCTGACCTACACGCGCCGCGGAGCGAACAACGACCACATCACCCGCAACCGGGCTCCCATCTTCATCGCTCAGGTCGATCCCGACAAGCTGCAGGTGCTTCGACGTACAGAGCAGATCCTGCTTCCCGAGCGTGGCGTCATGCTCGGCAATTTCGGCGCGGCGGCGATCACGCCTGGAGAATCCTGGGTCACCGATCCCGAATTCCTCATCAGCTCCACATCTCATCCCAAGGGGGCCGACGGCACGACATGGCTCGGTCGGGTCCAGTGGTCAAAACCGAATCAGCTCATCAAATGAGCACCACTCCCTGCGACAAGTGGCGTCATCCCACTAAAATGCCCTGCAAAATTTCGCCTTCGACGTCCGTCAGGCGGAAATCACGACCGTTGAAGCGGTATGTCAGTTTTGTATGGTCGATACCCATCTGATGCAGAATGGTCGCGTGGATGTCGTGGACGTTGACCCGGTTTTCCACGGACTTGTAGCCGAATTCGTCCGACGCACCGTACTGGGTTCCGCCTTTGAAGCCACCGCCGGCGAACCAGGTTGTGAATGCGTTCGGATTGTGATCCCGGCCTCCGACATCCTGTGAATCGGACGTCCGACCAAACTCGCCACCATAGATGACGATGGTCTCGTCGAACAATCCTCGCTGCTTAAGATCTGCCAGCAGCGCGGCGGTGGGCTGATCCACGGTGGATGCGCAGGCGCGATGATTGCCGTTGATGTCATTGTGGGCGTCCCACGGAACGTCGCTGACAGCCCCGCCCGGCGTGTTGGGACAGGCGGCGAAGATCTGCACAAACCGCACGCCGCGTTCGATGAGTCGTCTGGCGATCAGACACTGGCGGCCATAGTCTTTCGACTCAGCGCGATTCAGGCCGTACATTTCCTGAATGTGATCCGGCTCCTGCGCCAGATCAAAGGCCTCCGGTGCGGACGTCTGCATGCGATACGCCAGTTCAAACGATTCCAGCCGCGCGTTCAGATCACGGTCAAACGGACGAAGATCCGCGTGTTTCGCGTTGGCGGCGCTTAGTGCATCCAGCAGCGATCTCTGTGGTGCCCCCTTCAATTCGGCGGGCTGTTCCAGGTTGTCAATCGGTGTCGCTCCACGCGGGTCGAGAGCGGTGGCCTGATAGACCGACGGAAGGAATCCGGACGACCAGATCGGATCTCCTCCGCGCGGTTTTGTGCCGTGCATCACAACGTAGGCGGGCAGATTTGAATTCTCGCTGCCGAGTCCATAGGTCAGCCATGACCCCATGCTGGGAAACCCCTGGCGGATCATCCCGGAGTTGAACTCCAGCATCGCGGGTGTGTGATTATTTGATTGCGAGTAACATGAATAAACGAAGGCGATGTCGTCCACATGCCGTGAGATATTTGGAAAGATTTCGGACGTCCATGCTCCGGACTGCCCGTGCTGCGAAAACTTGAACGGCGATTTCAAACACTTACCGCTGGTCGTAAAAAATCCCGTTTTGGGATCCGCGCCAGCGAGCGACGTTCCATCGCGTTTCTGCAGTTCCGGCTTGTAATCAAACGTGTCAACCTGCGACGGGCTACCCGTCTGAAACAGCCAGATCACGGCCTTCGCTTTGGCGGCGTTCGGTGCCGGACGTGAGGCCAGCGGATTTGTAGATTTTCGATCTGCAGCAAGAATCCCTTCCTGATGCAGCAGATTTGTCAACGCGAGCGAACCACAGCCGAGGCCAGCTCGCTGCAGAAAATCGCGGCGTGAATTGAACGACATTTGCATGATGTGAGACATGATTGAGTTGCCTGGGAAAGACCTGATTTAATCAACGTACACAAATTCATTCATACACAAAACCAAATGGCAAAAATCACGCATTGCAAGAGATTCCGCATTCGGATCGGCACTGCGAGAAGCCTTCTGCCGCTGAATAAAATCGTTCATCGCCGCTTGTTCAGTATCCGTGGCCGGACGGGCCAGAGCCAACTGATACGTTTGGTCAATTGCCTGCGCGATGGATGTCTCGGAATTCGGTCGCACCTTCGCCGCCAGTTTTGCTGCAAGGTCGCGGATAATTGGAGAATTGAGAAAAGCCAGTGCCTGCGGGGCGACCGTGCTTTCTTCGCGCGATGCGATCGCCTGCATCGTGTCCGGCGCGTCGAAGAGTTGCAGCAGCGGGATCAACTGACTGCGTTTGACAGTGAAGTAAATGCTGCGGCGTTTGCTGTTCTGATCCAGGGTGCCTTTCCCAAACAGAGTGAGATCCAGCTCACCGCTCACGGAGAGCAGTGAGTCGCGAATAATTTCCGCTTCCAGACGACGCGCGGCGCGTCTCCAGAGCAGCAGGTTTTCGGGGTCGTATTGTTTGCCGCTGTCGGTAACCTCGTCGGCCTGCATGTAAACGTTGCTGGTCATGATAAGCTTGTGAATCGGCTTGAGTTTCCAGCCGCCACGGATCAGCTCCGTCGCCAGCCAGTCCAGTAATTCCGGATGAGACGGCTTGTCACCGCGCGTTCCAAAGTCACTCGGCGTCGCGACGATGCCCTTGCCGAAGTGGTGATGCCAGAGTCGATTTACGATGACGCGTGCCAGCAGGTGACCGCTGCCGTGATCCACATCCGTCAGCCAGTCGGCCAGCCCCAGACGTCCGGGACGCGACTTGTCGGCGGTCTCAGGATCCGCCAGCCATTGTTTTTCTTCCTTGTCGGTTCGCATGAGTACACGCGGGAATCCCGGTGTGGCTTCGTCCTCCTTGTTGTCCGCGTTGCCGCGCCGTAACTGGTAGACCTTGTACGTGTCCTCGCCAAACTGGTACGTCGTCCCGCGAACACGAGCGGCAAACACGCTGGTCTGATCAGGTTTCGGGGACTGAGTGTCATGCCTGGCAACCGCCTGATTCAGATGCAGCCAGTCAAGATCGAAGCCCTTGTACCATTCAGACAGTTTCTTCTTTTGTTCATCGTTTCTCTGGTCAGTTGGCAAGGCGATAATTGCTGCAACGTCGGCGGGCGGTGCCGCTGTAGTCGCGGCAAAATAGAAGCCAGTCGCGCCTCCGCCGTTCACGATCTTCATCAGCACTTCGTTCAGTCCCGCCGCCAGCTGGATCGTGGCATTTTCCTGACCGGCTGCGGCGACGTTGCGACCGACCTTTTTGGATAACACCTCGCGACCGTTCACCCACAACTTGATGCCGTCGTCACTTCCGAGCGACAGCGACAGCACCTGCGGCGTCTCCGATTCGATCGTGCGGAACAGGTAGTTCCCACAATTCGTCCCCGTCAGCTTGTCGTTGTAAGCGGTGCCGTCTTTCCATTCCGACTGTTCGGTCCATTTGAGTTTCCCCTCTTCGAACGACTTGCTGAGATCGGTGTCGAGTTCCGGCGGAAAGACCTGCTCAAACGCCTTTTCAAAGCTCTCCGCCGCAAACGGCCCGATATGCCGCCACACATCAAGTGTCATTGACGGGGCCTCAGTCGCAGTCGTTGGCGTTTCAGTCCATACGGTCAGCCAGTCTTCAAGGGCACCGGGCAGTTGTTCCTGTTCATACTTTGCCCGAGCTTCAACCAGTGGCAAATGGACCGCGTCATATTTCGCCTTCGCCACGCGAAACACTTCGGGTTGCATATTGATACCGGTGTCAGCGAATCCAACTTCGGCGAAGCAGGATGCCAGACGGTAATAGTCATGCTGCGGCAAGGGATCAAACTTGTGACTGTGGCAGCGACTGCAGCCAACGGTAAGGCCGAGCATCGACGTGCCAAGCGTGCTCACGATATCGTCAAGCTGCTCGTAGCGACTCCGCTCACGTTCCTTTTGCGTTTGCTGTGTCGTATAAGTCCCCGCGACGAGTAACCCGGTCGCCGCAACGGTGTCGACAGCGACTCGGGCTTCGTCCGCTGTCTGGACTTCCAGATTCGTCAAAAGATCGCCAGCAATCTGCAGTCGCACAAATTCGTTGTACGGCATATCGGAATTCAGAGCCCGGATGACGAAATCACGGTAGTGCCACGCATTGGGGCGATCGAGGTCAAAGGCGTAGCCATTGCTTTCGGCAAACCGAGAGATATCGAGCCAGTGACGAGCCCAGCGCTCACCGTAATGTTCATTGCTGAGCAGCGCGTCGATCAGACGGTCGTACGCTCCGGTCGGATCGGTTTCGGATTCCCGGACAAACGTTTCGACTTCGTCAGGTTGCGGCGGCAATCCAATGAGATCGAAGTAAGCTCGACGAATTAACGTTCGCGGGCCGACAGTCACATTTGGAATCACGCCAGCGGCTTCCTGTCGTGCCCGAACAAACTGATCAATCGGCGTTCGGACCCAGGCTGAATCGATCACTTCCGGAGGCTGAGGCTGCGTCAGGGGCTGAAACGCCCAGTGCTTGCGGCCAGCTTCCAAATCAATCTCGGAAGACGCCACCACCGCAGTCTCGTTACGCGGATCCGGAGCTCCCATTTCAATCCATTTTGAAAAGTGCGCGATCAACTCATCGGGCAACTTGCCCGCAGGCGGCATTTTGAGCGAATCATATTTCAAGGCTTCAATCAGCAGGCTTTCATCCGGTTTGCCAGGCACCAACGCCGGTCCGCTTTCGCCACCCGTGAGCACGCCGTCCCGAGAATCCAGCAGCAGCCCGCCTTTCAGCTTCTTCTTAGCCATTGCGCCAGCGGAATGACATTCGTAGCAGTGTGTCACCAGCATGGGCCGGATTTTAGACTCAAAGAAATCCAGCCCTTTGCGATCAGGTTCTTGTGCTTCAACGATCGTCGCACTGAACAGCAACAGGACCAGAAAGGGCAGGCGTTTCGCGTACATCGGGGCAGTCCTGAACGTCCAAAGCGAGACTTTGAATCGCGGGGCGGGAGACGACAATAGACAGCAGCAATTGGGCGAGCGCGGGAGCGTCGAACAACCGTGGGTTGTAGTGGGGCTACTGCGAAAATTCTAACGACATTTGAAGGTCGAGTGACTGTTGAAAAGAACATTTTTCTGGGAACGTCTGTTTGTTCGTCGCCACAATCGCTCCATTGGTGCTCGTCGCCAATCACATTGTGACTAGAGACCGCTCGATCAATAAGCGAGCATGCGTTTGCTATTCCGTCTCCGACTACGATGAGAGTCACCTGATGTCTGCTCAATATCTCCGCCGCTTCATACCGTGTTGCTGTATCTTCGGGAGTCTGGCCTGCGCCAGCACTGCTGACTCCGGTGAGCCCGTGGCACCCGCTGAATTCCGACACGCCCGCATCGGCGAAGCATGGGAAAAGTATGCGAACGTACTGACCTTCGGTGAAGGTCAGACCCTCGCCCTGATCGACGACGGCTGCAAATTGTCGATGCCGGAGTGGTCTATGTCGGCGGGGACAGTTCCCAAAGTTCGCGTCTCTCGTCTCGACGTCACTGCCGCGCTCGATTACGTGTTCGAGAACGCAAATAAGTAACTGTGAAATAGTCGTCGTTCGCTCTGCGAACGAAACGCAAGTCTTCTCACACGGTCCGTCTCGTTCGCAGAGCGAACGACGACTATGGAATACAACCCTCGCTGTCAGTGGCAATCACCGTGAGAAAACGACACACTGCGGAACCGCAAATTCTCTTTCCCGCCGTTTGTTTTCTCCACCGGAGATTTTCATGTTTCGCCTGAACCCCAACTTCGCTCGATGTGTTGCTTGTTGCCTGACCGTGTGGGCATCACATGCGTTTGCACAAGATAACGTCGTTATTGATCCGGCGGATACCCGTCCATTGACTTTCGAAGGCGATCTCGCCTCGCAGATGGTGGATGGGATCGATCGATTCCTGCTGAATCAGATTGCAGCGGATGCCGCGTCGCGGGCGGAACGGTTTGTGGTGAATACCTCTTCGGTTGAAGCATACGAAGCCTCGCTGAAGCCGCATCGCGAGAAGCTGGCGAAGTGCCTTGGGATTCGCGACGCTCGACTGCCGTTTGCGAGCCCGGAGATCATCGTCGAGGTCGGTGAGAACTCTGTGATTGCTGAATCGGATAAGTTCACAGTCCAGGCGATCCGTTGGCCAGTGCTAAGCGATCCGTCGCCACAGGGACAGGGACTGCCGTCGATTTACGGCGAGGGATTGCTGCTGACTCCCAAGGGAGACGTCTTCGCAAACGTGATCGTGCTGCCAGATGCGGATCAGACTCCAGAGCAAATGTGCGGGCTTACGGAAGGAATTGCGGAAGAGTCGCAGGTGGCGCGTTATCTTGCGGAATCCGGTTGCCGGGTCGTTGTTCCGGCGATCATCAGTCGCCATCGCGAAAAACGACTGGGGCGCGCTGATTTGACGAATCGTGAATACCTGCACCGAGCCGCATTTGAACTCGGTCGCACTTTGGCTGGCTACGAAGTACAGATGTCGCTGAGCATTGTGGACTGGTTCAAAACTGCGTCACCGGACGTCCCCGTTGGTATTTTTGGTTACGGCGAAGGCGGTATGTTGGCGCTGTTTGCCGGGGGATTAGACACTCGCATCCAGGCCACTTGTGTCAGCGGGTTCTTTGGACCTCGCGAAGAGAGCTGGAAAGAACCGATTGCTCGCAATTTTTCACGTCTGTTGCGAGACTTTGGAGCTCAGGAACTGGCGATGCTGGTAGCGCCGCGTGGTCTAATTGTTGAACTGTGCGCTGGCCCTTCAGTGCATTTGGAAGGAAATGGTGGTGGGCCCGCAGATTTGGGCGGTCGTGGGATCGAAGCGGCGAAGTCAGAAATGTTTGCCTTGATGAAACGAGTGAACCCGATCGCTCCACCATTCTTTGGAACGCAAACTGATGGAGATGGCGTCAACTTCGGGTTTGCGCATACCAAGCGGCAGGTTCTCAAGCTTCTTCGTCCTGACCATGCTCAAGATACAGCGAACAACGAATCGAGTCCGTTGAAGTCCAATGAGGCACGACACGGGATTCGCAACGATGAACGCGAAGCACGCCTTGTCAAACAAATCGACCGCCACAACCAGTTGCTTCTTCGCGAAAGCCCTTTCGTTCGCAAAGAGTTCATGGCAAAGCTCGATACAAGTTCGGTCGATGCCTACAAGAAATCCGTCGAAGACTATCGCACGATCTTTCGCAAAGAGGTCATTGGCGAATTCGATCAGCCGCTGCTGGAGTTTGATGCTCGATCACGCAAGTCATGGGACACCGAAAAATGGACCGGCCATGAAGTCGTGCTGGATGTTTTCCAGGATGTGTTCGCCTATGGAGTGTTGTTAATTCCAAAAGATCTGAAGCCAGGTGAAAAGCGACCGGTTGTTGTCTGTCAGCATGGACTCGAAGGCCGTCCGACGGACACGTTTCTGAACGATCATCCAGCCTATCACAACTTCGCCGCGAAACTCTGCGAACAGGGATTTATCACGTTTGCACCGCAGAATCCGTACATCTTCACCGATCGTTTTCGCACGCTGCAGCGCAAGGCCCAGCCGCTGGGAAAATCACTGTTTTCGATCATCGTGCCGCAGCATCAGCAGATCGCCAACTGGCTCAAGACTCAGCCTTTCGTGGATGACGATCATATCGCCTTCTACGGTCTGAGTTACGGTGGCAAGTCGGCCATGCGGATTCCGGCACTTGTGACAGATTACTGCCTGTCGATTTGCTCGGCCGACTTTAACGAATGGGTTCTGAAAAACGCCAGCACGCGGCACAACTTCAGCTACATCTGGACCGGCGAATACGAAATCTTTGAATGGGATCTCGGCAGCACGTTTAACTACGCCGAGATGGCGGCTTTGATCTGTCCCAGACCATTCATGGTCGAACGAGGCCACTTTGACGGAGTCGGAGAAGACGATTGGGTCGGCTACGAATACGCGAAAATCCGAAACCTCTACGCGGCCAGGCTCAACATCGGTGATCAGACAGAAATCGAATGGTTCGTAGGTCCTCACACGATCAACGGTCAGGGCACGTACAAGTTTCTGCACAAGCACCTGAACTGGCCGGAAAACAAGGACCGTGCAGCGAAGTAATCTACAATTTGCAACCACTTCGAAATTCCAATGAGGCCGCACTGCGTTCACATTTCTTGCATGACGTGAGAATACGAGCCATCCTGAACAGATCCAGCCTCAATACTCAATCCCGGCGACTGAACATCAACAGCGCCGCCATTGCGTGACGGCAGAAACCGTAGGATGGACATCCCTGTCCGTCCCGGACCAAACGGCGTCAATAGGGCCGCCGTTTTTTGACGGCGGAAACTTCATCAGGCCCAAATACACCTCAGGCTGGTGTGACGATTGTAAACAATCGCGGAAGGGGTGAACTGGGGGGATTGCTCTGGTGACAAATGAGAGGATTCGTTATTTGGAGCCTAATGAGTGCTCTGGTCGTTTCCACTGACGCAGTTGTTGATCAACTTCAGTCGCTGAAGTTGGTGGGGAAAGAATTGCGTCGAGAGGTCCGCGATCTTCAGGCAGAAAATGCGATCCTGCGGCAGGAGAATGCCGACCTTCGCCAGCAGGTTCGCGATCTGACGCGCGAGCTTGGCTATTGGAAAAGCCGTCACGCCGATGTAAAGCACAAGAATGTTCTGTTGCAGGCTGAGCTTGATCAGGCCAACGCAGAGATTCGACAACTCAAAGCCGAACGCTTCGGGAAGACATCGGAAAAACAAAACAAGGTCGATCGATCGAACGATCTCGCCGATCCCGAAAGCCCAAGCACACAGCCAAGTACGCAGCCAAACGCGGAGCGAAAGAAGCGAGGTCAGCAACGATGTTGTTCTCGATCTTTGCCACGCTGGCGATCTGGAAGATCAATCCCAGGACGTGGCTGATCTGGTACTTCGACGCCTGTGCAACCAATGGCGGTCGGGCTCCGGAGAATGTGGAAATCTTCATGCCGTGGAATTTGTCGGAGGAACGACTGGCA
>Ga0154020_10005964_pt1 | contig 14277 bp, 11 predicted proteins | sample Klosneuvirus_201_FD_109709 | JGI IMG/M metagenome (GOLD analysis project Ga0154020, IMG submission 109709) | Active sludge microbial communities from wastewater, Klosterneuburg, Austria - Klosneuvirus_20160825_MG | ecosystem: Engineered > WWTP > Aerobic digester > Activated sludge | place...
AAACCGATAGTTCAATGCGTATGGACAATCAGCACGAGTTTTATGCTTTAGGTTTTGATCAAATTTTTCCAATAGCTTCCATTTCAGGATTTGGAACCGGTGAAATTTTGGATGAAGTAGTAAAACAATTACCGGAATTACCAACGGAGGATGAAGCTGCTGCAGCTTTGCCAAAAATAGCCATGATTGGCAGACCCAATGTGGGGAAAAGCTCGCTTTGTAATGCCTTGTTAGGGGTTGAAAGAAATATTGTTACCGATATTCCGGGAACCACAAGAGATAGCATTAATACCCATTATAATTATTATGGAAAAGATTTCGTGCTTATCGATACCGCCGGTATAAGAAAAAAAGGCAAGGTGAATGAGGATATCGAATTTTATAGCGTTATGCGAAGTATTAAGGCTATTGAAGAAACCGATGTGGTGATGCTTTTAATTGATGCCAAGGACGGATTGGAAAGTCAGGATGTGAACTTATTTCATTTGGCTCAAAAAAATGGAAAAGGCATTGTGATTGTTGTAAATAAATGGGATTTAGTAGAAGGAAAAGAAACCAATACCACCAAGATTTATACCGAACAAATCTTACGAAAAATTGCCCCATTTACCGATGTGCCCATCATCTTTATTTCAGCACTTACCAAACAACGCATTTTTAAAGCAATGGAATTGGCATTGGAAGTTTATGAGAGTATGTCCAATAGAGTTCAAACTTCCAAACTGAATGATCTTTTGCTACCAATTATTGAAAAGACACCACCGCCTGCCACCAAGGGAAAATATGTTAAAATAAAATACATAACTCAGCTTCCTACTAAAAAGGTGTGTTTTGCTTTCTTTTGTAATCTTCCACAATATGTTCCCGAGAGTTATAAAAGGTTCTTAGAGAACAGATTAAGAGAACATTTTAACTTCAAAGGTGTACCGCTTTTTATATTTTTTAGAAAAAAATAAAATATTTCTTGTATTATTAAAAAACGATGCATATTTTTGCGGCGTTTAACTGAAAAAATAACACACAAATGAAAAAATTTATTGCAATTTTCGCTATTATCGCTACTTTCGGATTCGTAGCTTGTAACAATGCTGCTGAAACAACTGAAGAGTCTACTGATTCTGCTCAAGTTGAAGCTACTACTGAAGTAGAAGCTGCTCCTGTAACTACTGACACTGCTGCTGCTGCACCTGCTGCTGACACTGCTGCTGCCAAGTAATTATTAGTAGATTAAAAATCTTAACTAAAAAGGTCGTTCATTTGTGAACGACCTTTTTTATTTTTGGGCTATGAAAACAATACTATTGATTTTTACATTTATGTGTGTGGGTTTATTCTCTTGTCAAAGTGATAATAAAGAACAGGAAGCCACTACTCAAGAGGAAAAATCTGAAATGCAGAAGGTTGAAACCATGCAGAAATCAGACAAAGAAAAGGAAGATTCTGTAAAGGCTTATTGGGAAGAGAAAATGAAAAAATCCAAGGTAGAAAATGGAGAGTAACTCCACAGAACATACTTTTAACTGTTAGTTGTTAACTTTTAACTTCCATGACCGGAAATCTCAGAAATATACTCTACCTACTCAGTCTTTCGCCTTCTATTTTGGTGATAGCCGGAAATTTAACCGGGGGTATTTTTACCCTTAGCAATTTGGTTTATTCCTTAGTTTTCCTTGCAATAATTGAATGGCTCACCCCGCCATTATTATCCAATAAGCATACCAAGAAGACAGACATTATACCGCAGTTTATAATCCTACTTCATATTCCGGTTCAGGTAATTTCGCTTGGTAGTTTGTTTTGGGGAATTCACGAAAACATAATTCAAGGACCTTGGATTTTTTGTGCCGCCTTAAGCACAGGATTAACATCGGGTACATCTGCCATAGTTATATCTCATGAATTGATACATCAAAAAAGTAAAGCCTATCAAGCTTTAGGTAGATTTTTGCTTTTTACTGCAGGTAATATTTACTTTTTTATCGAACATTTAAAAGTACATCATAAATGGGTTGCAACATCTAAAGATCATTCTACAGCCAAATTGGGAGAATCCATCTATGCCTTTTTTGTGCGCTCAACAGTTGGACAAATAAAAGGAGCTTACACCATCGAAAAAGAACGTCTGACTAAGGAGAATGCCTTTCATATTTCATTAGAAAATTATGTTGTCAGGCAAATTTGTCTGCAAGTGTTTGTATTAGCTATCCTATTTATTACTCTCGGAATCTATGGCCCGCTGGCATGGTTAACCCAGGCATTTTTTGCCAATTTTTTGTTGGAGTATGTTAATTACATTCAGCATTATGGTTTAGTAAGAGATGAAAAACAACGGCAATCTGATGAACACAGCTGGGACAGCGAGCAATTTGTCAGCCGGTTTGTACTTGTGGATCTTTCCCGACATGCCAATCACCATACTTACGCATCCAAACCTTATCACACACTTACCCATTCCGAAATATCACCCAAGCTACCTTGCGGTTATGCGGGTTTGTTTTTTATAGCCGCGACGCCACCACTTTGGAGAAAGGTGATGGATGCGAGGATCCCGAGAAATAAGTAATAATTAACCTAATCTACTATTAATACCCTTTTTTCTTAAGTTTCTCTGCAAAACTTTCACCAATTTTGGCACCCCAAGCTTGTCCTACTTCCATTGATTCCTGAGTGATTAATGGAGTAGATTGAGCATATTTTTTACCAACCGGTGAGTCATAAAATTGGATAATCTGCCCAAGGTCTTCCTTGGTCATGTATTTTTTGTAAACCGGTGCCAGCATTTCTACTAATTCATCTAAGGAAGTCTTTAAAAACTCTTGCTCAAATTCATCCCAAATAGTTGCAGGCACTTCTGTTTTTTGAGCTTTAAACATTACGATCATTTGTTTGATGGCAGCTTTATAAGCCTCTTCGGTTCCCGATACCTCAAAAAGTTTTTTTAATGACGACTTGTATTCCTTGTCGACTTGCGCAAACGAACTTACACTAAAAGCTAAAGCTAAAAACAGGGTGCAGATTATTTTTTTCATGTGTTTATTTTTTTCCAAAAGTAGAAATTAATTGAATATAGTTTATGTGTTTTTTTTGGACTTTTTGAGATGCCTTCGGTTATTACTTGCGCATTTTACCAACAGAAATTACCGTTGGCAGTCCGTCCATACTTTTAAGATTGTGATCCTGTATGTAATTTTCTAAACCATAATCCCCTTTTTTCTCCGCCCAATCAAAGTGTATGCTTCTATCCCCTTTAAATTCATACTCCGGAACTCCATATCCGCAAGAGGTTTGGATTTTATGTAAATCGGCAACAATTATTTGGCGGGTACTAGGGTATATGGTAAAATGAGCGCTTAGTTGTTCCCATTCGGGGTCGTTTTTCAATACAGTGTATCCTTTGCCGTATAAGCGTAAAATATTTGGCACTTTTGCAAACGAGCAAAACATAATAGTGATTCTTCCATTTTCTAAAGTATGAGCAGAGGTTTCATTTCCACTGCTTATCAAATCCATATAGGCTACTTTTAAAGGATTTAACACCTTAAAACAATCGAGTCCTTTGGGTGAAAGATTAATATGACCACTGCCACTTAAAGGCGCAGTGGCTACAAAAAACAAATGTTGTTCCTCTATAAAAGACTGAATATTCGGAGTTATCTGATCATGAAACTTTGCCATATTTCATTATTTGAAACTTGGTTAATCCATTTTAAACAAACGATCCAAAGAAAATTTACCTCCACCGGTTACAAATAGTAATGCATAAACCAAGGTGTATTGAATAGCTCCTTCCCTGTCGCTGAATGAATCACCACTGTGTACAATGAGCACAGCCACAAGCATGGTTATAAATAAAGGAATTGCAAAAGCGCGGGTCCATAAACCAAGTGCTATAAATACTGAACAAATTACTTCGGCAAATACAGTTAAAATTAAGGATGCCGGCATGCCAATATGAAGCGGATCGGGAAATGTTATTGGACCTTCCCCCATCAACTTCATCATTTTTGGCCAGCCATGTGTAATCATAGACGCTCCTACACTGAGTCTTACTATCAGTAGGATTATATCCGAAAAGGTGGGTCCTGGATGTATTTTATTTAAAATCTTCATAAAGCGAAGATACTTGACAGTTGATACTTACCCGAAATTTATGGAAATACTTTGTCGGTAATACCCTAATTTTTACACTACCAAGACTTTATACCAAATTGAAAGGATGTTAGAAATTGAAGAGCTAAATCAAAATTATTTTTATTACATGGCATTAAAAATTCCTTTCTCGCCTATCCTCGTTTCAAACGTCTTGCCGTTACACAATTCGTGAATTCATGGCTTTCTGTTGAAGTTATGAGTTCTGATGTTATGAGTTAGGATGCCAAGAAAATTTGTGAATTCGTGGCTAGAAAATTAATGGCAGAGTGATGAATCGTTATCTTATATGGAATTAAAAATTCATGTCTCTTTAATCCTATTTTCAAACGTCTTGCCGTTACACAATTCGTGAATTCATGGTTAAAAATTCAAAGTCACTTTAACAATAAGTTGTTTCTAAAACCTTGGTGCTTTAAGAATAAATAGTGGCCTCTTTAAATTAGAAATACTCTAAGGCTGCATTCCATGTTTTTTTTCATTTATTTGCAGTGTGAAAACCTCCGAAAGAATATGGAAGATGATTCTTCTTTACGGCACCTTAGCATTAATTTTTACAGGTGTGTACTTTTTTCAGGAACTGGAAACAGGTTGGCTGGATAAAGGAAGGAGTTTCTTTTCAAATGAAGAATTTGAAGAAAATGATAGCATAATTGATCTTTCTTCTGCAAATATTGAAGACCTATCTTCTAAAAATACAAAGGAACCCAGCAACAAAGCACTCGACAGTATTTTCAGCTCGTTTAGAAAGGAATATGATTCCATTCATGGAAACTCACTTTATTTTGACAAAATAAAAAAACCTGATAATTGGGAAACCGGGGCATATCTTTATATTGTTAGAAGCAACAACGATATTGAGCTAAGAATAAAACTAAATTTAATAAGTAAAAAAGCATTTGGGTTAATTGGCTGGAAGTTGGTTTCCGATGATAAAGAATTATTACTTGATCCAACCAATCCAATAGTTGACGAGAAGAAAAAGGACAAAATAAGGGAATCGTGCGATATGAGAGTTGGCGGCCAACAGGAAGCCTTTGTGTTGGCAATAGTTTCGGGAAGTAAAAACAACCTATGGTTTATTTCTGAAACCGACCAATGGAAATTAAACCTCACCACAGCACAAAAAGAATCTATTTTTAGAGTATACAATGCTTATAATCGAGGCATGGAGAGTATGCTTAAATCACAATAGCCTTGGATTTGATAAACAATTGGAATGAGTTAAAGGTTTCAGCATTATATCTCTGTTAAATTTTATTTGAATTATCCAAGTCAAACAAACAGTCTTTATATTTGTCAACCCCAATTCATGCCTAGGACAAAAAAAATCTGCACATCCCAATTGTTTCCGGGTATTTTCACATATTGTTATTCAAATCTTTTGATAACCATGCGATTAAGTGTAATTTTTGGTATTGTTTTTTTCTTTTCACCTTTTTGTGTATTTGCACAGGTTTTTGAAGAAAAAACAACTTCTGCCTCCAATGTCAGACTCAATGTAACCAATGTGGGTACACATGGAAATGCGTTTCGTGGTTATAAAGATGGATCGGGCAGACCTTCCTGCGAATATCCTGCCGGAAGCGGAATCGAACATATGTTTGAAGGCGGTTTTTGGATAGGAGGTCTTATCGATGGTGGTCAGGTAGCCGTTTCCACTTCTGCGTATGATGCCAGTTCGGGATATTCTACCGGCAAAGGTGGTTTTGAATTTACAGCCGAGCCGGGTTCAGGTATAATTACGCGAAGTACACGCGCCGATGACCCTAATTTCAGTACACAAGCTATTTCGCATGAAGATTTTTCATCGGTTATAACTGATAGAAACCTGATTGTTCCCGGTACCAATATTCCCATTCAAAGCCATTTACAGCCTTTAAATGTGGAAGTAAAATTTGAAACCTACAACTGGGATTATTCGTTCAGCAATTTTTTTGTTACTCTTAATTACATCATTACCAACAAAGGCAGCAAACCTATCGACAGTATGTATTTTGCTGTTTGGCAAAATAATGTGGTGCGTAATATCAATATAACTCCCGCAGGCTCCGGTGGCGCAGCTTTTTACAACAAAGGAGGCAATGGCTATCTCGATAGTTTGTATATGGGTTATAGGTTTGATGCTAGTGGAGATATTGGCTATACTGAAAGTTATATAGGCGAAAAGTTTTTAGGTGCCGAGGATAAATTCGGTTTTCATCACCCGCTTACTGATAAAACCTTTAAGGTGCATTACAATGTTTGGGAATTTAACAATACATCCAATCCCGTCTTTTTTTTACCGGGATCTGATCAGGCCCGTTATATTAAACTTACCAATGGTTTAAATTTTGACCCTTGCTGGAAACAAAATGGTAATCAAAACCCTGATTGTGGTGCCCAAAGTTACAGCGATCTTATCAATGTATCCGGAAATAGGGCAGATTTATTATCAGCCGGCCCGTTCAGAGATTTTAAACCCGGCGAAACCATCCGCGTAGCCTTTGCACTTGTATTTGCCAAAAAACTGGAAGATGGTAAACCTACAGCCGAAAATAACTACACCCAAAAATTCAATTTCAGGAACAATGCCTCCTGGGCTCAAACAGCTTACAATGGGGAAGACGGAAACTTCAATGGAAAATTGGATGCCGGTGAAGATGCCGACAACGATGGAAAAATTACCCGTTTTATTTTGCCAACTCCGCCTGCAGTGCCAAAAACATTAATTACAACAGGCGATAAACAAATAGATATTTTTTGGAGTGACAAATCCGAAGCATCTGTTGATCCTATTTCTAAGGAGAAAGATTTTGAAGGCTATCGCATTTATATGGCCAAGTTTGCATACGATGTAACTGCTGTCCCTGACTTACAGAAAAATCTGGTTAAGGTAGCCGAGTTTGATCTTAAAGGTAATAACCTTTTTAACGAAACATCCCTGGATGCTATTCGTCTTAAACCATCTGAGTATATTATTGACCCCGAAACGGGGGATACTTTTAAATACCATTACACCCTTAAAAATGTGAATAATGGCTGGCAATACGCTATTTCAACAACAGCATTTGATAGAGGTAATAAAACCAGCAATTTGGAATCATTGGAATCCAGCATTTTGGGTAATAATTACAGGGCTTTTCCGGGAAAAAGTGCCAATGTTGATATGAAAAATGATCAGCCCTTTGCATATCCCGATCCCTATTATGCCGGTGCTGCTTGGGAAGGAAAAAGTAACTTTCAGGAACAAAGTCGCAAACTGTATTTTGCCAATCTTCCTAAAAATTGCAAGATTCGGATATTTACCGCAGCAGGTGATTTTATTGATGAAATTATTCACAATGGGGATTACAACGGCACAGATACACGTTGGTTCAGTACCTTTGGAGCTGAAAATCCGGAGAAGAACGTTTTTTCCGGTGGTGAGCATGCCTGGGATCTGTTATCACAACAAGCACAAATAATTGCACGCGGCTTCTATATCTTTACTGTTGAAGATACAGATAGCGGCAAATCTTATAAAGGAAAATTTTTAGTCATTAAATAAAAAAACAAACTATGAAAAAAGGATTACTCAATGTGGCTTTCATGCTTTTAGCAGTGGTAAGCACACTTTACACTCAGGCACAGTATCAAAAAGTTTCCATCAGAGACGTACAATACGTAGATGCAGCTAAACTCGCCAATTGCCGTGATACGTCCATGTACCATGGCGACACAATTACAATCATTGGAAAGGTAATAATGGATGGCAACCTTTGCGAATTGGTTTCTTCTTCCGTTCAAGGAGGATTTCGCCCGGGTGTTCACCTTGTTGACACAACAAAAGGTGGGGAAATGGGAAAATTTAGCGGAATTCAAGTAATGGGAACTTATGTTTCCGGTTCAGCCACTTTGCCTATTACAGATGTTTATAATCTGGTTGCCGGCATGATTGTTGAGGTTACCGGAATAGTTGGAACGTTTCAAGGTGAAACCCAATTAACTCCATTAAATAACTCATCCATAAAAGTGATTACCACCAAAGCTGCACCAACTTTTATTACAGTGGATCTTGGAAAGCTAAACGATAATACCCGTGCCAATCAACTTGCTACAGGAGAAGAATATGAAGGTTCGTATGTTGAGCTTGAAAATGTTACAGTAACTGCTATCAGCTATTTTTCCGGCAATACCCGTATCAGTTTTGATGTTAAAGATTCTAAAGGAAATATGATTAATGTGTCGGATCGTTTTATGGCACAAAAATTAAAAACATATTCTACCTCAAGATCAACAGCTCCATATAGCAAGGGCCGTTTTACGCCACCATCAGTAGGAACTGTTTATCAATCGCTAAAAGGCGTGTTGCTACATTCTGCTAATGGTTGTTTGGGCGGTACCGGTAGAGGATATGAACTTAATCCGTTCGATTCAACTCATTATAAAATTGGTGATACTCCTCCAAACATTACTTCTATTGATAGAACTCCATTGATCCCAAAAGCCACTGAAACTGTAAAAGTAGTAGCCAAAATTACAGATGCCAACGGAACCATAACCGGAGCAAAATTATATTACAGCACTAACGTTAACGATCCTCAAGCCTCATTTACAATGTTGGCAATGACATTAAAAGTTGGTACCACCGATGAATTTGAAGCAAGCATTCCTGCCCAAGCTGAAAACACCTTGGTAAGATATTATATTGAAGCTACCGATAACGACAATAAAGTTACCATCAGCCCAAGTGGCAGTCCTGAACCTAACTATCTTTTTTACACCGTACGTGATGGCGGTATGACTATAGTTGATGTTCAAAAAGTATTGAAACCACAGTTGAATGACGTTTCACCATACCAAGGAAAAGTAGTTACAGTAACCGGTGTAGTGGTAGCTTCAGCTAAAATCTATGACCTTGGTTATATTTATATACAGGATCCAACAGCCACCGCTTATGCAGGGATTTATTGCACAGGAAATTCAGATTTGGTAAAGCTTTATCGTACGGAAGAAGTAACTGTTACCGGCACAGTGGAAGAGTATTTTGGCTTTACTCAGCTTAATGTTACCTCCGTGGTTAAAACAGGTAAACTTAAAAGCATTCAACCTATTTCAATCAATCCTTCCGATAGCGCTTTTTATGCCAGTCGCGCCGCAGAAATGTACGAAGGTATGTTAGTGCGTTACGTTAATCCGGCCGGAGGAAAATTATTTATTTCTCACCCAAAACCTAACAATTTTGCTGATTATATGATTGCAACCAATGAAAATAACAGCAGAGGAAGAAGCGGTTGGTTGCAAGCAGGCCGTCAGAATAGCTCTAATTTCTCTTCATTATATGTTTCAGTTGTAGCAGATACAGTTTGGAAAAAAACAGACGGACAAATGGAAGTTCCTGCTATTCAAGCCCTAAAAGGCCAAAGTTTGGATACCTTGATTGGTGTTTTAAACTATGGTTTTAGCGCTTATAAGGTTTTACCAAGAAACAACGATGATTTTAGAGGATTCAGTGTAGCATTGGAAAAAGCCAAGTATCCTGCAATACCAGGCTCAGGTTCTGTTAAGGTGTTAAATAAAAATGTGATAGTTAATGTATTTCCAAATCCCGCTAAAGAAAATTTAAACATTGCGGTGACCGGTTATAATGAAAGTTGGAAAGCATCTTTAATGGATATATCAGGAAATTTGGTATTAACAGCCGATTCTAAAAACCCACAAATGCTTATTTCTCATTTGTCTTCAGGATTATATTTAGTAAAAGTATATTCTGAAAACGGAGAGATGTTAAGTGTTTCAAAAGTTATAAAAGACTAAAATACATTTAATCCCTTTTTATAAATGTATTACAAGCCACAGTTAAATTCACCTACTATTAAAACACTTTTGTTTTGGATGGCAGGCACAGTTTTACTGTGGTCTTGTAAAAAGAGCGATCTTTTACCTAATCTACCTCCTGATACACATATTTCAATTGATACTATTGCCCTGTCGGGGCCAAATCGTTTATCAACCGAAGTAAAATTAAGCTGGTTTGGAACGGATGAAGATGGTTTTGTTACCGGTTTTGAAATATCGTTTGATAAGGCAAAATGGTTTTACACAACCAAGCAAGACAGTACCTTTAAATTTTCAATAGATCCCAATTCGGATTCATCGGATATACAATTTTATGTTCGAGCAATTGACAATAAGGGTTTAGTCGATATAGAACCCGATTATTTAAGGATTCCGATACGAAATACACCACCGGTTGCTCTAATTGATGACAAAAGCTTTCCGGAAGATACCACGCTTTTGGTGACCACATTTCGCTGGGGTTTTAATGATATTGATGGCGCATCTACAGTAAAAAAAGCATTTTTAAAAATAAACGGCGGCAACTGGGTGGAAATAGATCGGAGTAGAATCCTGATTTCTATTCTACCTGAAAATCCTCAAGTGGCCGGTGTAGGAAACGCACTCATCTATTATGACAACCAAACAAAACCTGCTGCCGAAAAACCGAGTGGCTTTGTTAATAATGGTTTAAACACATTTTATATTAAAGTGGTTGACCAATCGGGGGCAGAGAGTGTGGCAGATACATCCAAAACAATTTTTGTAAAACGCAAAAGTTCAGATCTTTTGGTTTTAGGCGGACAACCAACTCAGGTAAATGCCAAATACCAAAGCCTTATTCAATCGGTTTATTCCCAAGGGTTTGATTATTTGGATTTCACAATTACTTCCGGTAAAAATCAACCTAAATTTTGGTCACCCACCTTTAATTTGATTATTAACAGTTACACAAAAGTTTTTGTAAACACCGACCAAAGTTCGTTTACACACCCAACAACCGGAATAACGCTAACCCTATTGGAATTTATGGCGCCTTCCTTTCAACAGTTTAACAATGCAGGAGGAAAGTCATTTATAACAACAAGTTTTCAAAACAAAGCCGATATAAGTGGATTAAGAGGTGCATTCACAATTGATTCCGTTTCTAAGTCCAATGGTCAGGCTGTAATTAGCAGCGATAGTGTTATCTATTCCACGGATGCATCATATCCTGTTCTTTCACCATCCAACCTTTTGTTGGGAGCCGACCCTCATCAATTTGCTCCCGATGCCGAGTCGTTTTACAAGGCGAGGTTAACTTCTTTTTCAGGCTGGTCGGGACCAAATACAGTTGGTAGCAGGCGAATTTCAGGCGGCAAAGTAAAACAAGTTTTCTTTTCGGTAGAACTGCATCTTTTCGATAAAGATCCTGCATCACTCAAAAAATTATTCGACACCATTTTAAACAAAGATCTCAATTGATATGGCAGGCAGAATACTCGTTTATATAATGGTCTTTTTTCTTTACCTGTGTAATGCAAATGCCCAAAACACCGGTTCATTATCAGGAACTGTAAAAGACAGTAAAACCAAAGAAATTGTAATTGGTGCAACAATCAAAGTAGTAGGAACTTATATAGCCTCAGCCTCCGATGCCGATGGAAAATATATTATAAACGGTATAAAGCCCGGAGATTATACAATCAAAATAACGAGTATCGGTTTTTCGGAAGCCATATATACCGGAATAAAAATTGATGCAAACAAAACCAAAACACTCAATGTATTGCTTACCGATGTGAGTCAAAGTATTGGTACGGTTACGGTTTACGGTCAAAAAAACTTAATTGATTTGGAAAGTGGAGAATCAGGAGCCACCATAAAACGCGAAGATATTGCCCAAATGAATATGCGGGATGTAAAGGAAATAGCATCCTCTCAGGCGGGTGTTGTTAAAGGTCCGGATGGGATTCAAATTCGTGGAGCAAGAGTTTATGAAACCCAGTATGTTGTGGATGGAATTGGAGCGGCGGATCCTCTGGCCGGGACTGGTTTTGGTACCGATTTAAATGCCGGTTCGATAGGCGAGCTTAACCTTATTACAGGCGGTATTGGTGCAGAGTATGGTGACGGTTCTGCCGGAGTGGTTTCAGCAACCATTCGTGAAGGTGAAGACCGTTTTCAAATTTCAGGCAACTGGCAACGAGATCACCTTGCGAAAACTCGTCCAAAAAACGGATGGAATACAGACATTGGAGACCTCAGTTTTGGAGGGCCCGTGCCATTTACCAAAGGCCGATTATCTTATTTTAACAATGTAACCTTTAGCCTTACCGACGACTATTTTGGTCCTACCGCTAATCAGCTCCATAGTTCCTTGTTTACTAAAAACGATTCGTTTTGGGCACCCAGAAATACTAATAATTTTACTCATACTTTTAAACTTTCATATAAGCTTAAAAAGGGCACAAAAATCACCTTATCCAATCAGCACAGTCTTTCAATAAATCAGAGTACCAGAACCCTTCAGATCGTTGGGTTTGATGCCGTAATGGTGCCCGGGTATCAGTTTAACCGTAGTCTGAATTTGGATAACGCCAACACATATACCCATCAAAGTAATTTAACTGCATTTAATTTAAAACATTCCATCAACAAACATTGGTTGTACACACTAAGCATTGGCCGATTGTTCACCAATTTAAGAGCAGATGCCAATGGTCGTCCCTTCCGCACACGTTCAGTAGATCAATTGTTTGATGAAAACTCAATTGTAACGGATCCGGTCTATATTTTCAATCCGGGTGATTCGGTACAATTTGTGTTGCCGGGACCGGGCTTGGTAAATAATGGCGGAATTGCTCCCTTATGGCACGATCATTATGCTAAGGAATGGACGTTGAGCCACAAATTCAGATATTATCCCACCAACAATAAACATCAATTTTTGTTTGGATGGGAACACAAGCAAAACGAGTATCAATGGGTGGATGTTACCCGCCCTTGGGTTGGAGCTCCAATTTATATCGATGATTCTACCGCCACACCTTCAATTAGTGTTGGTAGCAGCAGTGATATTTGGAAAGTTAGACCCAACAACGGAGGCTTTTTTGCCCAGGATAAAATTACATACAAAGGGATTATTGCCAATATTGGGTTGAGGGTAAACTACTGGGCTCCCGGTAAATTTGCCGATAATGCCGTAAATAATGAGAATTCACCGGTTTTGGATCAAATCAGGACTGACTATAAAAAGAATACCTTTGGTTTATTTGGTTTGCGATACAAGGCCAGAATTTTGCCCAAGATCAATGTTACGTTTCCTGTTACCACCAACAATACACTGTATTTTAATTACGGCCACAGTATGAAATTGCCTCATCCAAGGTTTTTATATGCAGGCTTAGATCCCGATTTCCAAAATCAATCGTTTTTGGCTAATCTCGGTAATCCTGATCTTAACCCGGAGGTAAATGTGAGTTATGAGGTGGGAGTGAAATCCATGGTTACCAAAGATTTTGGAGTGACTGTTTCTGCCTTTAACAACAACCGTTTTGATTATATTGTAAGCAGACGGGTTATTGTAAAAGATGTTACAGGAAGACCTGTGAGTAAAACAATGTACATCAATCAGGATTATGCTAAAATAATGGGAGTGGAGTTGGGTACACAATTAAGGGTGACCAAGTTTTTCAGAACTTACTTAAACATAACTTACCAGGTTGCACGTGGTAAATCCAATTCAGCTCGCGAAAGCCAGTTACAAATTGAGCAAACAGGTGAGGTTCCGATAAGTACAGAACAATATTTATCCTTCGACAGGCCTTGGAATATCAATAATGGAATGGTGTTTACAACCGATAGCACGTTTAGGATATTCCCCAAAATACTCAAAGACATGGTGTTATTTATTAGTAATAGCTACCAATCGGGTTTTAGATACACACCGCAAAAGCAGGAAGGAATTAATAGCCTGGGTCGCCCGCAGTATGCACCCGAAAACGATAAATTTTTAGAAGCCATAGCCTCTCCTTGGTATAATACGGATATAAAACTCAGCAAAATGATTAAAACGGGCAAACAACAGGGCTTGGTGCTAAGTGTGGAGATACGCAATGCATGGAACAATAAAAACGCTCAGATCATTAATCCCGTTACCGGCAGAGCTTACGAACCGGGCGACGATGTTCCTACCGGTTGGCGAGATCCTCGTTATGTTGGTCCGGAGGAAGACGGTCTGCCTCCTGATAATCCTGCAAGGTATTTGCCGCCAAGGCAAGTGTTGATGGGATTGAGTTTTAGGTTCTAATTTTTCAATTACGAATTTCGAGTATTCAATTACGAATT
>Ga0154020_10005965_pt1 | contig 14277 bp, 16 predicted proteins | sample Klosneuvirus_201_FD_109709 | JGI IMG/M metagenome (GOLD analysis project Ga0154020, IMG submission 109709) | Active sludge microbial communities from wastewater, Klosterneuburg, Austria - Klosneuvirus_20160825_MG | ecosystem: Engineered > WWTP > Aerobic digester > Activated sludge | place...
TATATGGGTGGGGGTATAGGTGGACTCTACCTTCTTCACTTTCAAAAATTGTTCTAGAATTTAGAAAAAAATTCTTGCTAGGAAAAGTTAAAGACAAGAACAAGTATAGGTATAAAAAAAGCCGACTTAAATAGTCGGCTTTTATTTTCCATCTGGAAATCTATCTTTGTCCCTAACTTTAAACTTCTGAATTGATTTAGTTAAAGCTTTGTTTGGATCAAAACCAAGACTTCTGGTAAAAATAATTTGGGTCTCGATTATTACATTAAAGATATTTTGTTCGATGTTATTGCTATTTCCTAGACAACAATAAGCAAACAAAAGATCACCCATTTCTACTTCAGCTTTTGCGAGATCGCCTTTTTCTATTTCAGCGTTAAGCTCAAAAGTTTCTTCTCTTATTTTTGAGAGAATTTTGTTTTTATCCCAATACTGTCAATTCATTTCATTCATGAAATCATCGACTTGTTTTTGTAGTGAATTCATAGTTTTTCTTTTATCCTATTCTTGTCTCAAAATTTGTCAAATAAAAAACCGGCGGTTAAGCCGGCTAAAGGTCTAAAATATTTTTTTCGGCATAGTCAATTAATTTTTCAATTTTTGATAACTGCCAAAATTTAAAAGAATCATTTTGAAAATCACCCACCTCTAATTTAGAACAAGTGCAGTTGTGAAGATGTCCCACTAAAAACTCAGCCCTTTCAGACAGGCTGGCTTTACCAGGGGTATGAATATTATTGCTAATGATTAAACTCTTCAATTCCGATATTATTCTGATGAAAACATTAAAAGAGTATCCATTGAATATTTCTGTTTCCATTTTGTTAAGTTTTAGTTTTGCTCACTTTACACTTCTAATATATACTTGTCAAACATGAAGATTTCTGAATTGAAAAAGTTTAAGTTACCTGATTTATCAGGCGTTTATTTCTTTAAAAAAGGAGGGGATTTGTTGTACGTCGGGAAGGCTACTTCTTTAAAAGATCGAGTTAAAAGCTATTTTTCGAAAGATCTAATAAACACTCGAGGGCCTTTGATACTTGATATGGTTTTCAAGGCTGACAAAGTAGATTTTATAGAAACTCAAAACGCACTCGAGGCATTGGTACTCGAGGCGGCACTTATAAAAAAAAATCAGCCATACTACAACACCAAAGAAAAAGATAATAAGAGTTTTAATTATGTTTGTATTACAGATCAAGAAATACCGCTTGTAGTAATTGAGCGTGGAAAAAATATTGATTTCAAAAATCTGAGCACTAAAGACTATAAAATAAAGACTTTGTTTGGGCCTTTCCCAAATGGAAACCAACTCCGTGACGCGCTAAAGATTCTTCGACGTATTTTTCCATTCATAGACAAGTCATCAATTCAAAAAGATAAAAGTGTTTTTTATCGACAAATCGGACTTAGTCCAGATATAGAAGATGAAAATGCTATAAAAAAATACAAGAAAAATATAAAAAATCTGGAAATGTTTTTGAGCGGATCATTTGGTGATGTGCGAAAAAATCTAGAAAAAGAAATGTTTGATTTTGCAGAGTCTTTAAAATTTGAAGAAGCAAATACTATAAAGAAAAAACTTTTCGCCCTTGATCATATAGAAGACGTGGCTCTAATAAAAAGAGAGAATATAAACAAAACAAATGAAAGAATTGAAGGTTATGATATTGCTCATATTTCGGGAAAAAATATTGTAGGAGTGATGACTGTTGTAACAGGGGGTGAGCCTGAAAAAAATGAATATCGAAAATTTAAAATTCAAACTGTAAAAAGCAGTAATGACACTGAGTCTTTAAAAGAAGTTCTTCGCCGAAGACTAAAACACCCCGAATGGCAATATCCTAAAGTTATTGTCGCCGATGGTGGAATCGCCCAAAAAAGAGCACTTGAGTCTGTTATAAAAGAAAACAATTTAGAAATACCCGTCGTTTCTGTTGTAAAAGATAATCGCCATAAGCCTAGAGCTATATTGGGTAGTAAAAAAATAGTAGATAAATATAAATTAAGTATTCTTTTAGTCAACCAAGAATCTCACAGATTTGCAGTAAATTTTCATAGAAAACTCCGTTCTAAATTGGTATAATGTTTCCATGTCATTACGAGTTGGAGTTGTACGAGGTGGAATTAGTCCTGAATATCAGGTTTCTTTGAGTACGGGAGAGGCAATTCTAAAAGTAATAAAAGAACTAGCACATGAAGCAGATGACGTTGTGATTACAAAAAAAGGAGATTGGATAAATCGTGGTCTTTCTGCTTCAGCTCAAAAAATCTGCCAAAAAAACGATGTCATTTGGAATTGTCTGCACGGTGAATATGGAGAGGATGGAAAACTAGAAGATCAAATTTCTGGACTTGGTGCAAAGATAATTGGAAAAACAGGTTGGGGAAGTGCTTTGACTTTAAATAAGGATTCAGCAAAAAGACACGCTGAGAGTTATGGCTTTCCTGTATTTCCTCATATTGTAATAAAACCAGAAGATGAAAACAGAGCTCGAAAAGTTCACAATACTTTTTCAGGTCCTTGGATAATAAAACCTCTTAAGGGTGGTTCGTCTTTAGGGATAAATGTTGCAAAATCATATCCGGAATTAGAAGAAAAATTAGCTGATATTGAAATAGAAGTAATCGTCGAACCATTTTATAAAGGTAGAGAAATAATAGTCGGCGTTGTTCCTGAACTACGAGGAAAAAAGTGGTATAGCACAATCGTTTTGGAATTAAAGAAAGATGGACATATTTTGTCATATGACGATTTGGAAAAAGGTTCATACAGATTATTGCCTTTGAAGGACTACGGAATAGAACAAAAGCATGCCCTTTCTGAAATGGCAGAACTTGTCGGAGATGTTTTCGGATTAAATTATATGTATTTGACTCAGTGGATAGAAACTCCACGAGGATATTTTTTGATAGACATAGATGCTTTGCCGGCACTCGATGACAATTCTATATTTAGAAAAAGCGCAGAACATTCCGGAGTAAACCTAAAAGAAATAGTTGAAAGTATTCTAAAAAATATATGATGCAAACAGAATTTCCAAATAATTTTGGTTTTATGAATTTTTCAGGAATTGAATTTATGCCTTTGATAATGCAGTTCGCATTTTTTGGAGTTTTGCTTTTTACATCTGTTAGTCTTCTTATCTCATTTTTGCACTTGATATGGTACGGGTCTAGTAGCACTAGATCTTTTTTATCTTTGGCTATTTTTGTTTTTGTTGCTGGGCCACTTTTTATATTTGCTTATAAAATAATGCCAAGTGTTTTATTTAGATTAAATATATGAAATTTTTAACACAAGATGAAAAAGTAATAAAATCCGTCAGAAAAAGTTGGCTTGTTTTGTTTTTTGAATTTTTAAGTCTGGTGATTGCCGGAGCACTACCATATTTTATGTACAGTTTTGCGCTGACTCATGAAATGAATAAAATTCCCGGTTTTGTTTTGAGCCCAGAAACTTTTGAATTTTTCTTTTCACTTTGGGTTTTGATTTTGTGGACTTTGATGTTTGTCCGATACGTAGATTTTTATTTGGATCAATGGGTGCTTACAAATGAGAGATTGATTGATATAGATCAAAAAGGATTTTTTAATAGACAAGTTTCGACGCTTCATTTGGATGCCGTGCAAGATATAACAATCGAGTCAAAAGGTCTTTTCCAGACAATGTTCAATTTGGGTACGATTACCGTTCAAACTGCTGCGACCGAAAGGGAATTCGTCATTCGAGATATTCCAAACCCTGAAGGGGTAAAATTTGCTATTAGTGAACAGGTTGAGGTGATGAGAAAAAGAATTTAAAAATCCCCACCAAGTGGGGATTTTTAAATTATTGCGAAACCTCACTGAGTTTGTTTTGGGTCATCATTCCCGCAACGCCGTCAATGGGATTAAGATTGGTACGATCCTGAAAAGCCTTAACAAGTGTTACGGTTTTATTTCCGTATATTCCATCAATTATTATTGAACTATAATCATTACCACCGCCAACCATATTAGCAGATTCTCTTACATAATAATTCTTAATTGCTTGCTGAAGTGCTCGCACATCATCTCCTCGCATTCCATATTTTAGAGTATACCCGACTGGGGTATAACCCGTTGGATTTGGTAATGGTGGGTTTGGGTTTTGCCCTGTTACAAGTGAATCATATGCAGATTGCGCTTCAGACATTGTGTTGTAACCTGTTGAAAATTGGTTACCTCTTTCCACGTGTCTAATTACAAAGGCGTCATTTGCCGGAGCAACTACAACATAGTATTTGTTTGAACTGAAATCAAGTGCGGTAGTGCAAGATGTGCCATTTCCTTCTAGTACAACATACTGGGTTGGAATTGCAACCGCCGTCATGATCACTGGGTAATTTTGAACCATAGCAGCTACGACTTGCCCCGAATCCATTGGTTTAACAATAGAAATTTTTCCTCCTGCATTTAAAACTTCTTGGCGTGTGATCGGTGGTGGTGTTCCAGGAACAAAACTACAAGCCTCTGCTTTTTGAGCAGGGAAGCTACTAATAATAAGTCCTATAATCGCAAATAAATAAATAAATTTTTTCATATATAAACTATTAGACGGATAATAATCAATTATATTACAAAAACAGATAAATAGTGTCTAGTTGCTAAAAATTCCAAATATGTTTAGAGTGGTAGAAAATGTACTAACCTTAAAACTTAATAATTATGAGCTTACAAAAATTGCCAACCAGAATCTTAGAAATAGATAGATCTATTTCTGAAAAGGAAAAAAATATAAGAGATATTTATCAACATTTCACAATGCACAGATTCGACGCAGCCGTGGAATTTAGAGAAGAAAAAACAAGTGAATTTAAAACTGCGCGGGTAACATTCTTAAATGCCGGACCCCCACTTTTTTTAAGAAAAAGTTTTTTAGAAATTTTCCCTGAGGGAGAAGAAATTAAAGACAATTCTTTTGAATATTTTATTGTAGACAATATTTCAAAAGAGGAATTTTTTAATATTTTGGATAATAGGTTCGAAGTTGAGTTAAGACTGCTTTCTGAAGAAAAGACTTTACCTGTTTAAAAGTTAAACAAAATTATAGCCATAAAGAATTACCTTTATGGCTATTAATATTTAAACAGAAAATGCAAAGGCCGTAAGGTTCTTCTTACGGCCTCGTTTCCTCTCTAACACATGGTTAGACAGGTAGTTTATTTTCAGGCTTGTGCCTATGATGGTCCCACCTCTTGGTGTGTTGTATAGAATTAAAGTAATGTCTGCAGGTATAATAATCATTCTAGATATGGGTGTCAAATATTGATTTTTAGGTATTCTGAATGACGCTTTTTAAAATTGTTTTGTCAAAAACAAAGTTGCCAAAAAACATAAATATATATAGAATGGGGAAATATTAATTGGGCCGTTAGCTCATCTGGTAGAGCACCTCATTTGCAATGAGGGGGTGGCAGGTTCGAGTCCTGTACGGTCCACGCGTTGAAAAAAGAGCCTAACTTTTGTTAGGCCTTTTTTCTTGCGTGGACCGTAGGTGAGAGTCCTGTGCGGTAAGTAATATTGACTTTTATTTTTTATATGTTAGTCTGATCCAGATAATTGTTTTTTGTCATACGGTTGATTGGTGACTTTAGAAGACAACTAATGTCTTTTGTGGTCACCAATTTAAACCCATAACAATGAGAAAGAATAGCTTAATAACTCGCAATGGAATTATAAACTTAAAAGGCCACCAAGTAAGTAACCAATGTGCCAGAGAGGGCCATGAGGTTTATCTCTATGAATTAAAAGTTTTATTTTCTAGCGATATCAAACTAAACTCAAAAGGTTGGATAATTGATCATCAAATCTTTGACGACGCCATCCAAAAAGTGCAGGTAAATAGTTGCGAGATTATGTCAGACGATATGCTGGATAGTATTGAACAAGTTTTGAATAATAACAACTTAAATTGTATTGGTATAAAGTTAAAAATAAAACCAGCATTTGTTGTTGAAGAAAGTAGTGCTTACTTTCAGGAATTCCGTTGTCATGATGATGTGGGACTTGCATTAGTATTAAATTTGTAAACCAAAAATCTTTAATTTATATGCAGGAACTAAAAATTAATACTTGGCTTATTTGTATTACAGTGCAAGCAAGTCAGGAGCAATGGGCTCAGGTATTTAAATTCCTTGAGTGGAAGAAAAAAACTGTAAAAGAACTACTATGTATCACAACCTCGGGAAGAAAAGATTATCAAAAGCTTGGAGAGATAAGGGATGCTCTTTACGAAAAATTCCCAAATCACAAATCCTTCGGCTTGATGAGCAAACCTTTGCCTGATATTCCAGCCACTTATGTAAGGCTTGAGATGGCCTTGTCGTTTGAAAACAGGGATAACGGGGTTTTGTTAATCTCTGAAGTACCAATTGAAGAGTTATTCAAACCAATACAGACAAATTTGCTGTTTGGTGACGAGGACCTGTTTGAAGATGGTAAAGATAACAATGACTACTTGGCTGAGTTTGTGTTGTCAGTAAGGAGTATTCCTGATTTGATGATTTATGATTGTCAGACCATGCAATTTGTTAAGTAATCTACAATTTCACAACCCCAAATAGCGGACAGTTATAATAACTGATTCGCTATTTTTTTTACTGTTTCTTTTGGTAAATATTATAATTTTTATAATAAAGATTGTGCGAATTTAGGTGGAAATGTGTCTGTTGTGGTAGTAGGGAGTCCTGTATTACTTTTGTCACCAAAACCCCTTAAAAATCGTTGTTTTGTAAAGCGATTTGGTTTACTATTAATTTAGTCCTTATTCTGTAAGAATATAGCCTCGAAATCGTCATAACCTATGAGCATTAAAAGACAAGATATACACGACCACTTTATTTCTGTTTATAACGAGTATAATCAGCCTATTTTCCGATATTTAGCCGTGAAGATATTCGACAGAGAGATTGCCAAAGACCTTTTGCAGGACGTTTTTATGAGGTACTGGACGCATATTGATGCTGGTGGGGAGGTTGAAAAAATAAAGCCATTTTTATACAGAATTGCACACAATTTGATGGTAGATCAAATTAGACGCAAAAAACCTATTTTTTCACTCGATAGTATATTAGAAGAAGGTGTAGATTTTAGTGAAGGAGATAATCCCGTAAAATCTCATGAAGATAAAAAATTTGCTGAAAGTATCATTCCGCGACTTGATGAATTGGACGATGATTACAAGCAAGTTTTGATTATGAGATATGTTGACGATTTGTCGATTGGAGAAATTGCTGACATTTTAGAAATTCCTGAAAATACAATTTCAGTAAGGTTGCACCGTGCTCACACAAAGTTAAAAAATATTATTAAAAAAGATGAATGATATCGAAAGACAATTTAAATCATTTGCAAGTAAGGTAAAACTTTCAAGCAATGAACAAGAAGAAATAAAGGCAAACTTGCTTCGCCAAGTATTTGCTCGTTCTTCTATGCACACAGAAAGACCAAGAGTTTCTCCGCTTTCTATGTGGTTTAAATTTGTTCCAACAGCTCTTATTGCAATATTGTTTGTTGGTGGAGGAGTTTCATTTGCCGCAAAAGATACATTGCCAGGAGATTTACTTTATCCATTTAAATTAGGTGTTACAGAAAAAGTTCAAGGTCTTCTTTTGGTCTCAACAAAAGAACAAGCAAAATTTGAAATAATTTTAGTTGAAAGGAGAACAGAAGAAGCCATTAAACTTGTTCATACAGGAAAGTTGGATGAAAAGAAAAACGCAACCCTTACACAGGCTATAGAAAAACACACAGATTCGATAAATCTAAAAGTTGAAGAATTGAAAACAACAGATAAAACTGCAGCAAAAGATGTTGCTGGAAGTTTTGCGGCCTCTTTGACTGAGCAAGTTGAAAATATTGCAAAAGCAGGAGAGACACAGGCAATAGATGCTACTGATGTTTTGCCGTTGGCTGTCAGTATGCAAGCAAAGGCAAAAGTTGCGACTGAAGAAAAAGCAACTATTGAGACAGAAATTTTACTTGACCCAAAAAGCCCTGCTCTTACCGAAGAAAATGAAGAGACTATCGACGACGCAATGCTTGATGTTGATTTATCAGACGAGTCAATTTTTGATGAGCTAGAAGATCCAACATCTCTTGATGTAAAAAAAGAAATTATAAAAGTTGAAGCTGTAAAAGGTACAACTGCAGAAAATCCTCAAATAAAAAGTGAGCAACCTATAGAAAATATTGATACATTAATGGAGTTTGAATTTTAAAAACACTCGAGAGAGTGTTTTTTCGAGTTCTTTCAAAAAGATAAATAATTTTGACATATTCATATATGAGTGGTAGGGTAGTGTGGTAAATCACTTAAACAAAAGAATATAACTATGAAGAAAATCAAAGTAATCAAACTCAGGACAGTTTGCACAGACAAAGCAACTGAATTACCAGGGACCCTTACTCATTGGATGTATAACATGGGCGGATCTGTAGATTACCTATTTCAACCCAAGGGATTGAATGAAGAAGGTCAGCCTGTAAAAAAACTTTACCTTGAAGCTGAAAGGCTTGAAGTTGGGCCGGAAGATTTTGAAGAAGTGGAAGTTCCAGATGAAATTCTCGGTACTCAAGTGACTGATGATGCTAGTGGATTTACCGGTATGGCCATTTCTTTCATGAGACATGTTAATGGGTGTTTCCATGTTTTTATTCAACCAAAGGGATTGAACAAAAAAGAGGGTGCACCTATTCAAAGGAATGATTTTGATTTACGGGGTTGCTCAGGAAAGATGATAAGTAAATTATCGGAACTTGAGTTGAAGAAAAGTGAAGCAGCGGTGCCGTCTCCGGAACCAGCCACTTTCGAAAGAGAACCCGCGTCTGAAGATTTACCTGGAAAGCACTTTTGATTTTTAATTGAGAACAAAAAAGCCGGAATAATTTCCGGCTTTTTATTTTTGTGTGGACCGTACCGGGATTGAACCGGTCGCCCCTTCCATGCCATGGAAGCACTCTACCAAATGAGCTAACGGCCCGATGTTAAATATACAAGTGTTTGTAGGAAGTACTACAAATTAGTTGGTAACCTGTAAATAAAATTAAAATATTTATTCACGAGATTTTAGCATATTTTTTTATTTTTAAAATGTTATAATTTTCTCATATGTTTGACCCAAACAAAATAACGTACTTTGGCGAAACTGATTTTCGTGGAGCCCGAACAAAGTTCGGCATTAAAGCGATTGATCGTACTCGACATATGTATGTAATCGGAAAGACGGGTATGGGTAAATCTACTATTTTGGAAAACATGGCGATTCAAGACGTTCAAGGTGGTGAAGGTTTAGCGTTTATGGATCCACACGGAGGTTCAGCGGACAAACTCCTTGAATTTGTTCCAGAAGATCGAATTCGTGATGTTATATATTACGCGCCTTTTGATTCTGAATTCCCAATCGCTTTCAATGTTTTAGAAGATGTAGGCGCAGACAAAAGACCTCTTGTGGCTTCAGGGCTTATGAGTTCATTCAAAAAGATTTGGGTGGATGCGTGGAGTGCTCGTATGGAATATATCCTAAACAATATTTTACTCGCGCTTTTGGAATATCCAGACGCTACACTTTTGGGTGTAAACCGAATGCTCTCAGATAAAGATTACAGAAAAAGAGTTGTTGAAAATGTAACCGACTCTTCTGTAAAAGCTTTTTGGGTGGACGAGTTTGCAAAATACTCTGACAAATACATGCAAGAAGCTGGAGCTGCGATTCAAAACAAAATCGGACAATTTGCTACAAACCCGCTCGTTCGAAATATTATCGGCCAACCAAAATCTTCTTTTGATATTCGTCGCATAATGGATGAAGGGAAAATTTTGATCATAAACTTGTCCAAAGGACGAATCGGAGAACAAAACGCAAACCTTCTTGGTGGAATGCTTATTACAAAAATCTATTTGGCCGCGATGTCCCGAGCCGACGCAACTCCACAAGTTTTACAAGCTCTGCCAAACTTTTATCTATACGTCGACGAATTCCAATCTTTTGCGTCGGATTCTTTTGCAGACATTTTGTCTGAAGCTCGAAAATATAAATTAAATCTTATTATTGCTCACCAATACGTAGAACAAATGTCAGAAGCCGTTCGAGCGGCAGTGTTTGGAAACGTTGGTTCTATGATTATTTACCGTGTTGGTTCATATGACGCACAAGTCTTTGAAAAAGAATTGGCGCCAGCTTTCAACGCTGAAGATATTGTTAACTTGGGAAAATACCAAATGTATTTACGGTTGATGATAAATGGTGTTGGTTCGAAACCTTTTTCAGGTACAGGTATGGCGCCAATAAAAGAATCACACCGATCTTTCGCAAAAGAAATTATTGAAAGTTCTAGATCTCAATTTGCTGCACCAAGAGCACAAGTCGAAGAAAACATTCGTACTTGGTATAACGACGGTAATACTCCAAAAAAAGAACCGGCAACTGAAGGTTCTCAATCGTACGAAAAACCAAACAAACCTTTTGAAAAAAGTTTTAAAGATTTTGGAAATAAAAAAGAATTTACTCCGTCTACAAATAATTCATTTCAAAATACAAACAGAGAGCCTAGAAAAGAAAATTTTACACCAAGACCAAATCCGCCACAAAATCAAAATTATTCTGCCCCAAAGCCAGCACAGCCTTGGCAAAATAATGCACCTAGACCTGTACAAGCTCCGGTAATTAATAATGTTGCGCCAACTGCCTCACCTGAGCCTGTTTTGAAACAAGAGATAGTTCAAAAACCAATTTCTAAACCAATTCCGCCAAAAACACAAAATATTTTTGTTCCACCTAAAAAAGAAGAAGTAAAAATATCTCCATCATTACAGAAAATTTTATCAACTCTTGAGGGTGACAATCCAGAAAAAGTAGAATTACCAATTGTAGAAGTTCCAAAAACAGAAATACAAAAACCATTTTCAACTTTTGTTAAAAAAGAACCGACAAGAGCTGTTACCGCAGAATCGAGCTCTCTTTTAAAGAGTGCCCTTGAGAAAGCTTTAGCTAGTAAGAATAAAGAAAGTGTTGAAACTTCAAAACCAGATACAGTTGAACCAAAATTTCAGCCAGAAAAACCAAAAGATGCAATTGCAGATACTTCTGTTTCTAGTCCAGTAGCGCCGGTTGTAGAAGATAAATCAATACCTGATATTCAAACACCTCCGCCAACGCCTGAAATTAAAAAAGAAGAATACGCCTTACCAACACCACAAAAAGATGTTCCAGAAGATGTTTTAAGAGATTTGTTAAAAACTGAGAATGAGCCACAAGGTTAAAATAATTTTATTTTTTGTTTTGTTTTTAACGCCCGTATTTGCGAGTGCGGCAGATGTGTCTATTAGTGAAATAATGTACGATCCTGCTGGGACCGATACTGGTCACGAATGGATTGAGATTTACAATTCAGGTAGTAGTGTAAGTTTAAGTGGTTGGAAATTTTTTGAAGAAGGTTCAAATCATGGGTTGGCGGAATACCAAGGCGGGTTAACACTTGGTGAAAATAGCTATGCAGTAATTGTTTCGGATCCAGTAAAATTTTTAGAAGATTATCCAGGATTTTCTGGGATCATTCTCGATTCTTCGTGGTCTTCTTTTAATAATACAGGCGAGAGTTTGGCGATAAAGAATAATACCAATAGTGTGGTTTTTCAAGTGAATTACACAGGTGGAGGGCAAGCTGCTGGAGATGGTAATAGTTTGCAGTTTTATTCAGGTGGTTGGACTGCAGGTATTCCAACTCCTGGGGCCCCTAATACTGATGAAGTAAATGAAGGGGACGATCAAAATGCTGGTGGAGACAATAATGAAGATGAGGAAGAAGAAGTTGAGACTCAAACTGTTTCTGGTGGCGAGAAAGAAGAGTTAGTAAAAATTTACAATGGAACAACAATAAAAATACAAACTGATCAAAATGCTGTGGTTGGGGTTCCTTTTAAATTCAAGGTAAATGTTTTGGATGAATATGGAAGAGAGTTAAAAGTGGGAATTTTTAAATGGAATTTTGGTGACGGTATGACTTCGGAAGAAAAAGACGTAGTTGAATTTTTGCATATTTATAAAAAAGCAGGGAAGTATGTTGCGTTCTTGGATTATTTTGAAAAATCAAGAAATGTTGTTCCAGACGCTACTTTAAAAGTTGTTGTTACGGTTATTGAGCCTGGGCTAAAGATACAAAGTATCGATAATGATAAAAATATAGAAATAAAAAATGAAGGATCGACAGAGCGAGATATTTCTGGATGGATGTTATTTTTTGGAAATCAAATTTTTACGCTTCCTCCACATAGTATAGTTCTTGCGAAAAGTTCTATTTTTTTAAATCCTTTAGCGCATAATTTTTCAGGATTAAATTCAAATTCAAAACTTGATTTATATTTGCCAACCAATGAGTTCTACGCAACTTATCCTGAGTCAGTAAAAGTTGCGCAGGCTTTTTCTTCTAGTACGACCCAAAGAGTTGTTAAAAGTAGTGTTGTTGAAAAAGAGAGTGTTGAAGTACCGAGTGATTCACAACAAGCTTCAGTTGTACTGTCACAAGACTCAAAAGATAACACCGGAGTAAATCCAAAAATATTTATTGGTGCATTTGTTTTGTTTTGCCTTGTCGCAATGTTTGTTTTTTATCGTTTTGGTAAGAGTAAAAATACACAAGAAAACGAAGCGGATGATTACAAAATTTTGTCTTAACTATATTTCTGTTAGAATAGAATGATATATGGCAAAAGAAAAAAGAGTTTTAATCGTTGGAGGTGGATTTGCTGGTGTGCAAGCAGCTCTTGATTTATCAAAGAAAAATTTACCAAATACAGTTATTACTCTTGTTTCTGATAGGCATCATTTTGAGTACACGCCTCTTTTGTATCGCGCTGTGACTGGACGAAATCCTATGGAAGTTTGTGTGCCATTACGAGATATTTTTGAAGGCAAAAATGTTGCCATCGATATCGATACAATTATAGGCGTAACTCCAGATCAAAACACTGCAATTGGATCAAGCGGAACAACTTACGAGTTCGACTATGCCATTTTGGCTCTCGGAAGTGAGACTATTTTTTATGGAATAGAGGGGATGAAAGATTTCTCTTTTTCTTTTAAGTCTATAAACGAGGCACTTCGTCTAAAAGAACATCTTCATAGAATGTTTGAGGAAGGAAAACGCGCAACTGAATCAGAGAAAGATTCCTATTACAGAATAGTTATTGTTGGAGGTGGTCCTTCTGGGGTTGAGCTTGCAGGAGAGCTTGCCGTCTATACAAAAAACTTTAGTAAAATACATAAAATAGATCGAAATAAAATAGAAATAGTTTTAATAGAAGGATCAGATCGAGTTTTGGCAATGCTTTCGCCAAAGGTTTCTGGTTTGGCACTAAAAAAATTAAAGGAACTAAATGTTAAGGTGTTATTGAGTGAACGAGTAAAGCAGGTTGAAAAAGAAAAAGTTTTACTTGATAACGATGAAATAATTTCAAAGACTATTGTGTGGGCATCAGGAATCAGGCCAAAAGAATTTTATTCAACTATTCCAAATACCGAAAAAGATCCGAAAGGAAGAGTTGTTGTAGACGAGCAACTTTCTATAAAAGAGCATGAAAATGTATTTGTTGTTGGTGATGGGGCAAATACAAAATATTCAGGAATGGCACAAACTGCAATTGTTGACGGTGCATTTTCTGCAGAAGTTATCGCTTCCAAAATACAAGGCAAATCTTTGCCAAAATATTCTCCAAAAAAAGTTGGTTACTCTGTTCCGGTTGGGCCAATGTGGGCTATATTTACATACGGTAATATTTCTTTTTCGGGACTTTCTGCTTGGATTCTTAGAAAAATAATTGATATAAGATATATGACAAGTATTCTTCCTTTTTGGAAAGGGCTTATCGCTGTAAAAGAAGGCGCAAGACTTTGTGAATCATGCCCAACTTGTACAAAGTGTATAAAAGATAATAATAACTAAATCTTTTTTAGAATTGCCGGTATTTTTTTAAAATCTTTTAGCAAGGTCTCTCTAAGTTTTCCATTATATAAAGCAACTGCTGGATGATAGAGTGCCAAGAAATTTTCTGTTTTTAAATTTGGAAATTTATTTTTCAAAAGTTTTCCGTGAATTTCACTAATTTTAAATTCTGGAAAAAAGTCATTCATCGAGTGCCTTCCCAAGAAAACAATTAGTTTTGGTTTTATAAAATTTAGCTCATCAATTAACCATTCGCGACAATCTTCTTTTTCTTTTGGCAACGGGTCGCGATTGTTTGGTGGACGATATTTTACA
>Ga0154020_10005966_pt1 | contig 14275 bp, 18 predicted proteins | sample Klosneuvirus_201_FD_109709 | JGI IMG/M metagenome (GOLD analysis project Ga0154020, IMG submission 109709) | Active sludge microbial communities from wastewater, Klosterneuburg, Austria - Klosneuvirus_20160825_MG | ecosystem: Engineered > WWTP > Aerobic digester > Activated sludge | place...
GCCGATTGGGAGAATGTAGATCGCGATCTCTTTAACTTGTTGCGCACAGAGCGCTACAACATTGCTATCGAGCAAAATGTCCCCGCCTACGTCGTTTTGCACGATTCCGTCCTGCGCGACCTCGCTCGTCATAAACCGTGCGCGCAATCCCATCTGCTCAAAATCCCCGGCATCGGTGAACGCAAGGCCCAAGCCTTCGGCGACCGCCTGCTCCGCATCATCAACACTCACTGCCGCGCCGCCGCTTGAGAATGTCCCGCATTTCCGGTACATTCACTGTATAAGGAGGCACCATGAAATCACTCTTAGACTCAACCGCCCGTCAGCAAATCCTGACTCGCTTTGACAAGTTCACCGACTCATCCACGCGTCAATGGGGCAAGATGACAAACGGGCAAATGCTCGCGCATCTCATCGATCTCTTTGAAGTCACCTTCGCAGAACGCCCCGTCACCGAGCACAAAGGGTTTATGAACTCCTTTCTGGGCCGATGGATGCTGTCCACGATGCCACTCCCCAAAAACTCGCCGACCGACCCCGAATATCTCAAACGACCAGTCGGTAACTTCGCCGAAGATAAGGCTCGCGTCATTGACTACATCAAACGCTTCGCCGAGCCAGACAAACAAACCTTTGGCGTAAGTCCGTGGGTAGGGAAGATGAGTCCTTCACAGTGGGCCAAATCCCACTACACGCACTTGGATCATCACCTTAGGCAGTTCAGTTGCTAAAAAAAGAAACCCGCAGTCACCTGCGGGTTTCAAATCAAAACGTGCTAAGTACGAGTGCTACTGCATCAACTTCCGCGCAATCTCTTCATACGCCGCCGCCGTCTTCTTCACGATATCGCTCGGTAATTCAGGCCCCGGCGGAGTCTTGTCCCAATCAAGCGTCTCAAGGTAGTTCCGGACAATCTGCTTATCGAAGCTCTTCTGATCACGGCCCGGAGCATAATCATCAGCCGGCCAAAAGCGCGAACTGTCCGGCGTCAAGACTTCATCACACAAACACAGTTCGCCGTCAATAATTCCAAACTCAAATTTCGTATCTGCAATCAAAATCCCCCGCGTCTTGGCGTAGTCTCGGCCCGATGAGTAAATCTCAATCGAGAGATCACGCAGCTTCGTTCCCATCTCCACTCCCACAATATCGCACATCCGCACGAAATCAATGTTCTCGTCGTGACCCGTTGCGGCCTTCGTCGCCGGAGTAAATAACGGCTCAGGGAATTGCGCGCAATGTTCGAGTCCCTCCGGTAACTTGTGTCCGCACACTGCCCCCGTCTTCTTGTAATCCTTCCAGCCCGAGCCGGTAATGAATCCGCGCACCACGCATTCCACTTGTAGCATCTCCGCCTTCTTCACTACTTCCACCTGACCCGGATCCGTATTCTCAAGTGATGCCGCGAATTCTTTGACGAACTCCGCGTGCTCCTCGCGTGCGATGTGGTTTCCGCACAGCGATTCAAAACGCTTCATCCAAAACCGCGTGAGTGTGTTCAGCGTGGCACCCTTGTTCGGAATCGGAGTCGGGAGAATCACGTCGAAAGCCGACACCCGATTCGACGTCACAAACACCAAATGACGCTCGTCAAACTCGTAAATATCACGGACCTTGCCGCGACCCAACAAAGGAAGTGCAACTGTGTTCATAGATTGAAAAGAGTAGGGGAGAGAGGGAGGCAGATTACTTGAACAGCATCTTCACCGCAACGAGCACGAGATACGCGGCGAACAAAATCCGAAAGACTTTCACACTGCCGCCTTGATTGAGCTTGCTGCCAATCGGGCCACCAAGCAACGAGCCAACCAAAATCGGCACGGCATAAACCAAATACACATAGCCAAATGTCCACTGCGGCAAATCCACGGCATTCCAACCGAGAGCCACATATCCAGCCACTCCGGTTAATGCGGTCACAATTCCGACCATGCTGCTTGTGCCGACCGTGAACTCAGCTGGAACCTTGATCAAGAACAGCATCACCGGAACCATCAGCACACCACCGGCTACGCCGATAAAAGCAGACAGAAATCCTGTTGCGGCTCCCAAGAGCAAAAACGGCAGCGCACGAAAATGAAACTCACCCCCCGGATGACCCTTGAGAGGTGAAACAAAAATAGCTGCGCTGATTAAGGCAAAGATCGCAAAAAAGATTCTCAGCACATCAGGCGAAGAATTCGCCGAAGCCCACGAACCGACAAACGAGAAAAATAACGCGGTCGTGGCAATCGCTTTGAAGCCTTGCCAATGCACACGGTTTGCGCGCGCATAAGTCAATCCTGCCGAAGCCGATGTTCCCAAGATAGCAAAGAGCGTCGAACTAAAAACCAACGGATAGCGCACCGATTCGGGAATCTGTTGAGCCGCGCTTAACGCGAGCAGCACAGGTGTGATAATCAGCGCGCCGCCAATGCCGAGGTAGCCACCGAGTACCCCGGCCACAATCCCCAACAAAAATAGCCCGCCGACTTCAAGCAGCAAGTGCGATTACTCTCCGTTCGAATTCGTGCTGTCGCTCACCGCAAGCAGCTTGCCGTATTCAATGCCGTTGTTCAAGACTTCTACCGCGCGCAGGATCTGCGGATCGCTGTCGAAGCTTGCTTCAATACGGCCCGTCGTACCGTAGAGCGCGTTGCCTAATTCCGTTTCCAAACTGTTCTTGATAAACGGACGCTCTTTTTCAAAGTCGCGGTCGCGCACCATTTCGAGATAGTGCTCAAGATGCGCGAAGTCACCTTCAGCCTCTTGTTCCATGTCGAAGGTCTTCAGGATTTCGCGCAGTGCCTTAATCTCTTTTTCGCCGTCAACCGCGTAGCTAAAGCCCTTCTCCACCAGCCAATCGGCAAACTCAGTGATCATGGCATCCGAAACCGTGGCGTCCGTCACTTCGGTATGCTGCGACAAATACTCAGTCACGAAATCAAAGAACGTTCCCTGTCTCCACAATTCCACACCAAGCTGCTCGGGCTGCGGAGTCTCGACCAGAATGTCCGGCTCGATTCCGCCGCCGCCAATCACTTTGCGGCCATTGCGAGTCGTAAACGCGGAATCCGAAGACTCTTCAATCGGAGAAATTACCAGCAAAGTATCTTCTTCACCAAAGTAATCGACCTTCTGAATCAAACGACCCGACGGCGTGAAATACTTGGCGGTTGTAAGCTTTAGGGCTTCACCGGTCTCAAAAGAAATCACAGACTGGACAAGTCCTTTGCCAAACGTTGATTCTCCAATCAAAACACCGCGATCCAAATCCTGAATTGCTCCGGCGACAATTTCCGAAGCCGAAGCCGAACCGCCGTCCACCAAAACCGCAAGCGGCAAGTCTTTGGCAACGGGATCACTTGCAAGCTTGAACGTGCGGTTGGCATCCGGCGTGCGGCCCTTCGTAGATACAACAACTTCGCCTTTGTCCAAAAACTTCTGCAAGACTCCGACCGCCGCGCTCATCAACCCACCCGGATTGCCGCGCATGTCAAGAATCAGCGCTTCCATGCCCTTGCTCTGCAATTCAGTCAAGGCCACGTCAAGCTCGCCTTGTGCGCGTGTCGAAAAATGCGCGAGCTTAATGTAACCGATGCCCGGTTCGACGAATCCGCTATAGGGGACGTCTTTAACGTCAATCACTTGGCGCATCAAATCAAATTCAATCGGTTCCAACGCGCCGGGGCGTTCGACTATAATCTTTACATGTGTGTCCGGTTCGCCGCGCAAAAATCTCGAAGCGTCACGCGTGGTCATGCCCACAGTCGAGTGGCCATCCACTTCAATCACTTTGTCACCGCTGCGAATGCCGACGCGCTGGGCCGGGGAATCATCCATCGCGCTGATAACGGTCAGATATTTAGCCTCACCACGCACGCCGATTTCAATTCCCACACCGCCGTACTTGCCGTAGGTGATCACGTCGAGATCGTCCGTATCCTCCTCGGGAATATACACCGTGTACGGGTCAAGCGTCTCGAGCATACCGTTGATTCCGGCTTGCACGAATTCATCCGGATCAATCTGATCCACATAGCGCAAGCTGATTTCACGATAGATATCACCAAATAATCCCATGTTGTGATGAATCTTCGCGTAAAGTTCATCGGCAGACATGGAGCGCGCTTCGGCAAACACCGAGAGCGGCATGAGCGACACCAGCAAGAGCAGCAATCGTCTGTGCATTATGGCACGTCCTGTTACAGTGAATTAAACCGGCAAGTGTGCGGCAATCGCCGCCTTGACCTGCGCAAAAACTTCGTCTTCATTCGCCCGTGCGTCAATCCGTTTTACCCGCGCCGGGTGGCGGTAACACAGGTCCAGATAGGCCTGCCTGACCGCCTCGAAAAATTCTCGTGGATTCTGCTCCAATCGGTCGGGCGCCGCACCTGTTGCCGCGCGCCTTGCCACCGATGTTTCGTAGTCCACATCCAGATAGAGTGTCAAATCGGGAGTTAAGTTCCCGGTGACAAAAACGTTCACCGCTTCGATCTCCTCGACCCCCAGTTCGCGGCCCGCCCCTTGGTAAACCGTTGAAGAATCTGCATAGCGGTCCACCAGCGCAATCGCGCGCGGTTTTCGAAGATGCGGAAGCAAAATCTCTTCCACAAGCTGAGCACGCGAGGCGGAATAGAGCAAATACTCCGCTCGTCCGGTCAAATGGCTGCTGGGATCGAGCAACAAATCTCGAATTTTTTCACCCGCCGCCGTTCCTCCCGGCTCGCGGGTCAGCAATACATCGTACTTCACGCTGGTCAGCCACGCCACCGTTCTCGTCAACTGCGTGGATTTACCCGAGCCGTCAATGCCCTCGAAATTAATCAGCATGGGCGGCTGGCGCGTCCGGCGCGCTCTTACGAGTAATCAGGTAGATTCCGATTATCACCATCCCGACCGAGATGATTCTCGAAAATGTAATCAAATGCAGGCCGATGTGCCCAAAGATCATCCCCTCTTCGTACCATCTGAGTCCTTCGACAAAATATCTCCACACGCCGTACAGCGTTAGAAAATATCCCGTCAAGACTCCCACTTTGAGCGTAATCTTGTCGCGCCAAAGCAGGAAACCGAACAGGACCAGCATCGCGAGTGTTTCATAAAGCTGTGTCGGATGAATGTGCTGGCCGGGATAAACTGAACCTGCCAAACTTGAGTCCGGAAAGACAACCGCCCACGGTAAATCACACACGTTGCCGAAACAGCAGCCATTCATAAAACAACCCAAACGACCAAATGCAATTCCCAACGCAAGCGACGGAATCATAATGTCGGTCACATTCAGAAAACTTGTACCGCGCTTCTTGGACATCCAGTAAGCGCCGCCGAATCCTGCCACGACTCCGCCAAGCAGCACAAGCCCCGCGATTCCGATAGTGCCGTCACTTTGAATCGGCGAGATGATATCGAGCATCCGGCCTTCAAACTCTTTCCAATGTGTAATCACATAGGCAATGCGTCCGCCGCCTAAACCAAACAGCAGCGATGCGACCGCGATATCGACAATCGAATTGCTCGGCACACCGCGCTTGGGCGCGCGCTTGGACGCAATCCAAATTCCAAACCCAAACGCCAGCGCCAGCATCAAGCCGTAGCTGTGCAGCGCAAAGGGACCAATCTTAAATAGTTCTGGATGCAAAGGGGAAAATCAGAAATAGGAAATTTGAAATAGGAAAATCAGAGGGGTTCTTCACTACGCTTCACTTCGTTCAGAATGATGACTCATCTGAGTCATCATGTGAACTATCATCCGTCCCTGCCACGACCACGACAAATTCGCCGCGCGGCTCGTGTTTTTCAAAATGCGCAATCGCGTCGCTCAGGTTGCCGCGCACGATCTCTTCATAGACCTTCGTGAGTTCGCGGCAGACGGCGACCTTGCGGTTGCCTAAATACTCGTGCAGTTCTGAAAGCGTCTTCTGGATTCTGTGCACACTTTCATACAAAACAATCGTGCGCGGCTCGGTGGCCAGTAGCTTGAGTCTGGTTTGTCTGCCTTTCTTGTGCGGCAGAAAACCCTCAAATACAAACTTATCCGTTCTTAGCCCTGACAACACCAGCGCGGGAATCAATGCCGCAGGGCCGGGAATTGTGATGACGTTATAACCTGCCTGAAGCGCGGCGCTCACGAGCAATGTGCCCGGATCGCTGATGCCCGGCGTACCCGCGTCACTGACCAATGCCACACGTTTGCCCAGCGCAAGCTGTTCAACAATCCAAACTAACTTTGTCTTCAGATTGTGCGCGCCGTAACTCGTCGTCGGCACCTGAATCGAATAGTGGTCGAGCAGCCGTTTTGAATGCCGTGTGTCTTCGCACAGCAGCACGTCTGCCGCTTTCAATATCTCAATCGCGCGAAACGAAATGTCCGCTAAATTGCCGATTGGAGTGGCTACGACCGCTAAAGTCGCGGCGGGGAATTGCGAAGACTCGCTCACAACGAAAAAAAGACAAGGCCGGGACTCTCGCACGAGAGTCCCCGGCCTGTTGTAACAATCAAACTAATTGAATTGATCAAAACCAACATCAAACAGGTTGAAGATGGACGGACTCGAGAATCTCACCAGTACACTTGCGGATGACGTCCACGCCCATCGCGACTTCGGATTCGGAGATGTTGAGCGGCGGACGGAAGCGAATCGAATGCGTTCCCGAAGGCAGCATGCATAGCCCGTTTTCGTAGAGCGTATCCACCAAACGGTTACGCAATGACGTGGACGGCAGATCAAACGCGCACATCAAACCCTTGCCGCGCACATTGGAAATCATCTCGGGATAGTTTTCGGCAATGCTCTGAAGCATGAAGATGGCCTTTTCGCCCGTCTTGGCCGCATGATCCACGAGATTCTCGTCACGGATGATTTCAAGGTACGTTTTGAAGCGTACCATGTCAATCAGATTGCCGCCCCACGTCGAGTTGATACGCGACGAAACGGCAAACACGTTGTCTTCAACTTCATCAATTCGCGGACCCGCAACGAAGCCGCATACTTGCGTCTTCTTGCCGAAGCAGAACATGTCAGGTTCAACATTGTGATGCTGCCAACCCCACATCTTGCCTGTCAAGCCGACACCGCACTGCACTTCGTCAAAGATGAGCATCGCGTCGTTTTCGTTGGCCAGATTCCGCAGAGTTTGCATAAACTCCGTACGGAAATGGTTGTCGCCGCCTTCACCCTGAATCGGTTCAAGGATGATGGCGCAAATTTCGTCACGACGCTCCATGAAGTGAGTCTTCATTTGCGCAATCGCGAGCTTCTCACGGCGCTCCACATCTTCCAAATGACCTTCTGTCAACGGGAAACGCAGTTTCGGATTCAAGACACGCGGCCAATCGAACTTGGCAAAGTATTTATACTTGTTTGGATCTGCCGTGTTCGTCATGGACACGGTGTAACCCGTGCGACCATGGAAGCACTCGTCAAAGTGCATCACCTGATTGCCGATTTCGCGGCGATAACCCTTAGCGAAATTCTTCCGCACCTTCCAGTCCATCGCGGCCTTGAGTGCATTCTCGATACCGAGCGAACCACCCGCTACATAGAACGAGTGCTTGAACGTCGGCGGAATCGCAATCTTGAAGAACGTATCGACAAACTCTGCCATCTCTACAGTGTAAAGATCGGAGTTCGTGATGTTGTTCACCGCAAGCTTGCCCATCTTCTCAATCATCTCAGGAGTCGTTAGACGCGGATGATTGAAACCAACGGGGCTTGAAGCAAAGAAGCTGAAGAAGTCCATGAACTTGCGGTTGTGGCGCGAGTCATGGAAAAATGTGCCTTTCGAATTCTCAAGGTCAAAGACCAGATCGAATCCGTCGGCAAGCATATATTTCGAGAGCGTCTCATGGACGTTTTGGGGAGTAATGTGCGACATGGCAAACCTACCTTTCGGTTAAATGGTAACAGATTTTACAAAACAAACGTCACCATTCACTGCGGCGGGTCCGTGGAGCCTGTGTTGCGCTGTGTGCGCGCGCGATAATCTATTAGTATGAAAGTCATAGTCCCAAAAATTCTGTCATTTCAGTTGTAAACCGTTCAGGCTGTTCCCACATCGGGAAATTTGCCGCATCGTGCCAGAGCACGATTTCCCGCCCCTGTGCAAACTCCGCCGCGAGTTTTTCGTCGTACCCCACGGCATTTGCACCCCAACCCAAGAACACTTCGCCGTCAAATTTCCGCAAGCCATCGCGGTAGCTCGAAAGCTCTGCATGAAAAACGTTGCTCGGGAATTCCGGCGAGCGCTCGGTGTGCCAACCTCCTGCAAGTAATTCACCAAACATCGGCTTGACAAGCTGTCGGTTGCTCTCCGAGAGTCCGGATTTGTCTTCCAGCCACTTACCAAGTTTGTGCTTATCCCAATCCGTCTTGTGCCAGGGCAGAAATCGTTTAGTGTCAATGCGGTGTTTTAGCGGTAAGTTCAACAGCCCCAACCGCCGCACGCGCGCAGGCTCCATAAGCAGATAATCAACTGCAAGCCACGCGCCATCACCCAATCCGACGATATCCAGCTTTTCGCACTGCTGGGCATTCACCACTTCTGACAACCATTTCCGCAAACCTTCGCGCGAAAGCGCAAACTTTTGTGGCATTGTGCGGTTGTGCGATCTGCCCCAGCCCGGGAAATCCGGTGCAATGACTCTGCGTGATCTACCGACTGCGTTGATTGTGGTGGACCAAACAAACGACGCGCCCGGAACAGAGTGGAGGAGAACCAGGGGAAAACCGCTCGCTCGTCCTTCCACGATTGCAAATGTCCGCACGCCTCCGGCGGAGAACTCCTGAAACCCAAATCCTGCGACGTCAAACCAGCTTGCCACGCGCGCGGTCAGGCAAACAAGGTTTCAAACGGATTCTCGACGGTCAATTCGCGCACCGCGATAAACGGCGCCGAATCCACCGTCACAATCGTATTCACTCCGTGCGCTAAAGCTGTCGCGGCGACATGCGCTTCGTGCAAATGATCTTTCAGCGACTGATGCTTGTCCACGAGTTTTAGCGCGCGCTTCAAGATATTCTCATCCCCGTAGAGTATCAGTGGTTCGCGGCGTTTCAGCATTGCTTCAATTGCGGCTTGCACGGTCGAAGCCTTCAGCGGAGCCTCGCAAAACTCACTCGATGTAATCTGCTCGCTCCACTTCAACAAACTTGCATAGCACACACAACTCACCCACGGCTCAGCGGCACAAGCTTTCAAGTATTTTGCCGCACGAGCTTGCAGCGGGTGTGTCGTATCGGTTGCCGCTAACAGCAGTGTTGTGTCAATGCACTTCAGCACCTTAGTTGCTATCGCGTAGTTTTATCGGAGCCGCAATCTTCAGCAGGTCGTCGTAGCCCGAGCGTTTTGATTTCGCGCCTTCAGATTTAACCGTCGCTTTGTTCCGCGCCGCCGCTTGTTTCTGTTTGTACATCCACAACTCAGGAGCTTCGTAAGGAATCCGCCACTGCTTGCCAACGCGAATTGCAGGAAGTCTGCCTTCGCGCGCCAGCATGCAAACGGTTCCTCTGCTCACTTTGAGCAGCTTTGCGGCTTCGGCGGTCGTATGATATTCTTCGTTTGCCATAAGATTACAGCGCGGCTTTCTTCAGCAAGCCAATCTGCCCGGCATGATAGATATCGTGCTGCATGATTCCTTGCAAGACGAGATAGCGCAAGACTTTTCCTCCGGCGACCGGTGAACCAAGTTGCTCATCGCGCAATGCACTTGAAGTGCTGATTAGCTCGGCTTGAATATCGCGAAGTTCCTGCACCGTCTTCTGCCATGCGGCTTCACTCGTATCAGCGGGCTTTGGCCAATCAATCTCTTCATTCATATCCGAGCGCTGGTCACGCAGACGTGTTGCAGTGTAGCGTTTCCACGCGATAATGTGCAGCACAAGCTCCCAAATTGTGTGTCCGTCCGGCAGTGGGCGATGATTGGCGCGTGTGCTATCCACGTCTTTCAGCAGATGCATCAAAGCCGGGCCAAAGCGGGCTTCGCCCGTTTCATCCCCGTCAAAGGTGAGTTTCATCAACTCGATCTGCCGTTCGACTTCGCTCACTTCACTCCCCCGCCTGTCATTTCGACTTGCGCGGCCTTTTTCAGCAAGGCGATTTGTCCCGCATGATACAAATCATGATGAACGATGCCAAGCAAGTAATCCGAATAGACCGTCTGCCGTCCCGGAGGAGATTCGTAGAGCTTCTCATTGGGTAAACGCGCAACCACCGCCAAAAGCTCCGCCTGCGCGACCTTCAGCACGTTCTGCACGTGCTCCCACTCGATGTCGTCGCCTTCCTCGGGCTTGGGGAAATTATCGGCCTCTTCAACCGTGAACTCTTTGCTTTCCAGCCAATGCGTCACCGCTCGCTTCCAAGCCACCGTATGCAGCGCAATCTCCCAAATCGAGTGGACACCGTGGACGTGGCGACGCTTGGCCATGTGGCAATCCACTCCGTCCAAAGCTTCCAGCAGCGACGGCCCGTGCCACGCTTCGCCTTCAAAAGCTTTTTGAATCTGTTTCAGATGCGATGCAAGTTCATTCATAGCTTTAGAACCTGTAGGTTAGGTGCAATGCCATATTTCGCTGATGATCAATTTCTGAATCTCCGCTTGACGGCAGTTTCGTCATCAGCGGCAATGGATTAAACTGGAAATCAAAATTCTCGGCGTGGCGAATCGTGCGCGCTGACGCGCTTGCCTCTGTGTATCCGACCAGAAATCCGAGCGTGCCGCCGATTGCAGCGGCTGTTGTGTAAGCGCCGGACTCTTCCTCGTCACTGATAATCACCATCACGGCTGTGGTGGCTGTTGCCAGTCCCAATTCCGTTAGCAGTACGGTCATTCCCTGCGAACTTGAAAAATCTTTGTCCTTCAGCAGGTATTGACCCAAGCCAAGACTTAGAATTGCGCCTCCCGTTGCAAGCGTCGAAGCGGTTTTGTCGTCGTTATCTGAGCCGTTATCTGCACTCAAGTCAACAATTGCCGCAGGAATTCCTGCTCCAAGAAAACCAAGACCGCGCAAGACATAGGCGTCGCCGCGCGTGTAATCGCCGTGATCGGCCAATTGCGCTCCGGCAAATAATCCGAGCGCAGAACCCCCTAAAACCACCATCCCGGCTTTAGCTTGATGTTGTTCATTCCAAAGTTCATGTCCGGCCACAAGCGCGGTGCTTAAAGCCAACCCGAAATCTCCACCGACACCAACTACCGCCGCCTTGCCAATCGTCATGTGCGTGTGTGTGGCCCATTGATTCAGCGCTACACGTTCGGCCAGACTGCCGATGATACCCCAACCGAGCGGGGCGCGTTCGCTGTCCTCTTTCGGATCAAGAGCATAATACATTGCTATGCCGTGGGCAATTCCGCGCGAGCCGCCGTAGAAATCCATCATCGCCGTGGCGCGAGAAATATTCGCGTTCGCCGTCAAGAAATACGGGACCATAATACCCGCGCCCGTGATCAGGAAATAGACCGCCGGACCTTTGTTGTCTTCCACTCTTGCTACGGTGGGATAGGCCCAACCGTAATATCCACCTGCGAGAATAGCGCTATTGACCAATAAACCCGCGCGACCGCTCTGGTCGAACATCGTCTGTGGCGAGCGCATTGTGATGGCGGTACTAACTTGCTTGCGCAGTTCTGCAACTTGCTCATCGGTTTGTGGAACGCGCTTGCGCACGACCGTGGAATCCCGCTGCTCCAGCACTTCAAGAAAATATGCACTGTCGCTGTCCTGATAGAGCCGGGCTTCCATAAATCCCGGAAAGTCAGGAAACAAGTTCAGCTTCTTCTCCAACTCAATCGTAATAACAAAGATCTTGCCCGTCGTATCGAGCGGCACGGAAACTTCCTGTGCCTGTGCGCTGAGAATGCTTAGAAGCAGCCCGCAGCAAGCGATGAATATGCGCACGTTTAGTGCCTTTAATATTATTTATTCACGAACATACTCAGCAAACCCATACCCTGCTCTAATGCGCTATTACTTTTGTCATTCACTTCGCCATCCGGCGTCAATTTATCAATAATCAGCGGTAAAGCCGCCGTCAATATCGGCAAGAACTTTTGCAAGTCCATGCCGGATTTATTCGCCAAGTCATCAAGTTTTTCATGTCCGAAAACTTGCAAGAGTTGATCAGCAGAAATCGGCATGTTCTCGCCTGTGCTCACCCACGATTTAGCGATGTCACCGAGGCCGTTGTTCTGAAATTGCACCAGCAAGCCGTTAATGCCGCCTGAATCTTTCGACATCATTCCCATTACGGATCCGGCCAAACTGCCTAAATTTACTTCACCATCGGTTTTGCCCAGAATGCTGTTGGCACTCTTCATTAAATCAAACATATCCATTGTAATTTTCTCCCTGTTAAATCTGCCCGCGATTCGTATCTCTAACCCAGCGATTGTACCACGTAAATGCCGGTTCGCCGCCTGATTGCCGCACCACCATCGCAATCTGTCCGCGATGATAGGTCCAGTGATCGTATGTGTGAAAGATCAACTCCGAAATGGTACGCTCAACTCTGTTGCCCGAGAAATCTATAAAACTGACCATTGTGTCAAGTTGTTCTTGACTCTTGCCTTCGATGAGCTTCTTATACGCAGCATCAATCTTGGGAATCTCGGCGATGCTTTCCTCGAATGTATAATCCGGCGTGTCATACCACCGCCGTCCATCGTCATTACCCTCAATCAAGTCCAGCACATACCAGGTGGTCTGCAGAAAATGCGACAGCAACTCGAGACCTTTCGGCGGCATCTCCGGACACGTCTTGAGCGATTCAGCCGACCTGTAGGCCGCCCATGTGTTGAAGGAGATTAAGTTGGTTAGGAAGGTATGCATGGGGGTTATGTCAGTGAGGCAAAGTACTTTTTCGCATTGTCACAGATTGCGCGAATTGCAAGAAGATCGCTTGTTTCAATTAGGTAAAGCGAGACTCCTTGACCAAACCCACATCTAGCAAAAGCTTGCTGTTTTTTCTCTACTTGAAAAAAGCCAATCCTAAAATTGTCCTTGGTTGTGAATAGTACTTCAGTGTACTCTCTTGATTGACCTTGCCATTCATCAGCAACTTGTTTGGTATAAACCATTGCGCTTGATAAACTGTCGATTTCGTCAATATCAAGAAAGACGTCTTCTTGACGTTCATACTCTGCTCGAGACGTAAGAGTAATTCTTACACCATTCAATCGAGACTCAAATGTTCCAGGTGAATAGATTGATATTGCGTCAAAATCTGCAGAAGTTTGGTAGAGTCCATTTAAAGAACCAACTTTGCGGAACTGCTTTACAACTAATGTTCCACGCTTCGCGAGAAAGGCGCCAAGTTCAGTTCTAGGAGATTCATTTTGTGGTTTGTCCATTGCGCTCATTTCTTAGAAATCATTAGTATTACTTCATTGGACTTTTACCAGCATCCACGAGTTTACTACTCAACTTGGATTTGCGTTCGGCCCGTTTTGCTGGCTGAACAAAAACGAAATCAAATACATCTGCCATTATTTCAAGGCACCACTCGGCTTCGTGTTTTTCGACATCAACAATTGAACCCGTGCTTGCGCTCTTAAGTGGATGCGCGGCAATATTTCCAGAATGTCTAATTACATCGAGTTCATCAGAAATCTGTGATGGAAACTGGTGTGTTGCTACAGCTTCCTCAATTTCTTCAAACAGGTTTGCTTTCTTGATCCCCAATACATTGTGCAGTATTGCTTGCAGGCATCGGCGACAGAGCGCGGCCGCTGCATTTGGGCTAATTCCAATTACGTTGCAGGCTTCACGATAGTCGTCAGCATAAACATCCGGCACTTCTTCTGACGCGCTCGGGCGGGCTTCAAATTTCGGCCATATTAAGACATTGTTCTCTATGGGTATCCAGCCACCATCATCAACTCTGTCTTGTCTCATCAAGAAGATTATCAGATTCTTACATGATGGGCATGTGCCATGATTGGCATACCACTTATGAGCATCTGCATTGCTTGTCCCGATATCTCGAATCGTTGTATTCAAGTGAATGCTTATTAGACAGTGCGGGCATTTCAAATCCATCAGAATCTCCTGATTTGCTTATTTGCGGTGATTCCTTTCAATAAGCAATTACTGGTCAGTCGTCAATCTGCGCTCTCTGGAGCTTGCCTGAATAGTCAATGTAGCAGGCCTTGGTCTCTGAATAGAATTCATAGACTTCCCAGCCGCCTTCGCGGTGGCCGTTGCCGGTAGCTTTCATGCCGCCGAACGGCATGTGCGCTTCGGCGCCGATTGTTGCCGCGTTGATGTAGGTGATTCCGGTTTCGATATCACGGAAGGCA
>Ga0154020_10005967_pt1 | contig 14273 bp, 15 predicted proteins | sample Klosneuvirus_201_FD_109709 | JGI IMG/M metagenome (GOLD analysis project Ga0154020, IMG submission 109709) | Active sludge microbial communities from wastewater, Klosterneuburg, Austria - Klosneuvirus_20160825_MG | ecosystem: Engineered > WWTP > Aerobic digester > Activated sludge | place...
AATGATTCATATTCTGGTGTTACAACTTTGAGCATGTTACCATCGATTTGAATATCACCAGATAATATATTATCATTAATTTTCGTCTCATAATCTAAACCATAATCAGTAATCTTAATATTATTTGGCATCAAGAATCCACAAATGATTATTTGAAGCCATTTTATATAAGGCACCTCATCACCCTTTTGTGATTCAATTTCTGCCTCAATTGTTTCATAATTTTCAATAATCCACGGACAAGGACCATAATCTTTGTCAAATATAATAGAACATTGATTCATGAATTCTTTAAATTTTTCAGTTAATTGATCATTTGATAGATTATCAGGCAATTGGATATAAATACTACCATAAAAAGAAGTTTGACTCATTGATTAATTTGATTGAATAATATAACTAAATATTTTATTGATTTAGATCATCAATTTTTATTAAATAATAAAATATTGAAATAAACAAATAATACAATATAATTATTTAGTTAAGCTTAATAAATGGCAGATAGCGAAGAAGGATGTTCGGGTAGTTATTCAGAAGAAAAATCATTTGATGAAGAAGAATATAAACAACAGTATATAAAAGCTTTTGAAAAAGATGGATATACAATTGAAAATATTAGTGTATGTAGAGACACTGATGAAGTTGAAATTGAAACGACTGATGGATGGAATTGGAACTTCGGTATAATTACTGGAGTAGGAGGTAGAACACATCATAATGATGATATACCAGAACGCTATAAAGATTTTGACGATTATAATCCTTTTTGTGTTATTTTATAAATTAATGTTCTTCCATACACTCAAAAACCCAATAATTCTTTTCTTTATTGTATTCCAAACATCTAAGACCATTATCAGTATAATCATTTATAAAAAGCAGTGGATGGAATAAACAGCTTGGTTTTTCTGGATTTACTTTTCCATCATCAATATTATAATTGCTGAAAATATAATAAAGCATATGAAATCGTTCTAATGCTTTTTTCATTAATTCATGACGTGTAAAACCTTTTATTTCATCATCGGCTGGTATGCGAAAAGTTGCATGTTCTTTCCAATTTGGAGTATCATAATGAATATTAACATAACTACAAGGATGAACAATTATATCTGGATCTTGTAACTTATAAGTTTTATCCATATATGCTTTATATCGAATACCACTATCTTCATCATCAGATGAGTCATTTTCTGTAGGTGTTATAGAAGGTACTGATTCGTCAATAAATGATATAATCTGTTTATCTTCTAATAATTCAATTGTTTTCTTATCACGACAATTAATATATTTTAATTTGTAGGTAAGTTCAATACTACCGGCATTTGCTATACCAGACCCTTCCAATTTTCCATTTTCATCATAACTAGATATCCAATTATCAGTTCTTTTAATTGAACCTTCTGGTATGACGCCAGATTGTTTGATAAATTTAATCAAGTCAGATTCATAATCTTCTGAAGCAGGTGTCATAATTGATCGTATAAAATTAGCATCTGGTCCGTAACCGGCGAATTCATCGATTTCTTCTTTATCCATTGGTATAATAGTGATTATTAATACATTATTGATATATATTGATTTAATCAGTTTTTATTAGAAAATTGAATTAACATATAAATAACAAAATATTTAATTATCATGAATAGAATTAAACTATGAAGTTTTTTGATTGGACTAATATATTGCCTCCATCATCGATAGAACTTGATGTTTTGCAAGATGAATATATTCTAATCGCCAAAACACAAAAATTTTATAAAGAAAATGCTTCTATTATTGAATTATATTCTCACGAGAATAAAAGTCGATTTCCAAAACAATGGCATAATTATGTATCATTAGTATGTGAACAAGATGTATTTTTAACGGATCAAATTTGTAAGGCAATGTATCCTAATAAAACTTTTTCCATTGTTAAATATCAAGATCCTAATAAAGAATATTGGTATCATTATACTGTAAAAGACGACGATGATATAATTTATGACCTTCAATTACATTATATGTCAGAAAGAAAAGAATGGCTAGAGAAAATGGTTCCGGTTAAAATATACAAAACAAGACAAGATAAATTAAAATTAATGGATTTTCATGGATTTCCATGGGAAGGTAATCATCGAACGATTTATTTATGAACAAATAAATTAATGATTAACCATACATTCAAAACGCCAATAATTATATTTTGTATTATATATAATAAAATGGAGACCATTTGCTTCATATTCATTATCACCATGTAATGCCGCGCCAAATAAATGACTTGAATTTTCGGGATTTATTTTTCCATCATCTACACTATAATTTTTATAAATATAATAGAGAAGATGAAATCTATCTAATGCTTTCTTCATTATTTCATGTCTAGTAAATCCTTTTAGTTCATCATCTGCTTTTATTTTAAATGTTATATGCTCATCCCAATTTGGATTGTCAAAATATAGATTAATATAACTACATGGTAATACAATAGTATCTGGATCTTGCAATTTATATGTCTTGTTCATAAACTTGTCATAACTAATACCAGTATATTCTTTATCATAATATTCATGTGTTGCAAGTTGTTCAGGATCAGATTCATTAACAAAAGTTATTTCTTGTTCATCTTCAAGTGAATCAATTGTATCCTTGTCACGGTTTTTAATATAGTTATATCTTTTATCAAATTCTTTTGAAAAATTGTTAATATATTCTAACATTTTATTTGAATAAGTATTTGTTGAAGATGATTGGGTGGAGTCATTATTTTCGGTAGATTTGTGGACATTACTATCAACATTATCTTTTTCCATATTATATTATGAATTGGATGATATATAATTAATATATATTGTAATATTCAGTTTTTTATTGACTTAATATTTATTACTGAATCATAAGTGCCACAGTTGATTCAATGGGATAACCTAATAATAAACCGGTTAATGCCAAATCTCTATTTGATTTTGGGTTTGCATAATCCCAATCTGTTAACCAATAAGCTAATGGTTTATTCTTAAGCGATAAAAAGAATTTTTCATCATTATCGGTCAACAAAGTACTATTTATAGCACAGCTTATTAATCTATAAGATTCTAACCAATTTTTGATATTAAATGTTTCACCGAAAGTCAATGATTGTGAAATATTAATAAATATATTATTTTCACCAAATATATGTGGTTCAGTTGTATAACATAATCCATATTGTTGAACTTTGTTAATCATACTTGATAATTCATTACGTTTTATAAGTGAAAAACCTAATGGTTTGCTTTTATTAATTACAGCATCAATTATAAGTTTTTGGTCTGAATAATTTTCTTCATTTGGTCCGGTTATGGAAAATCCTCCACAATAAAACAAATTCCACCAATTTACCATTTTTGATTTAAATGGTATATTTATATTTGGATAAGTATATGTTGTCATTTCATAACCTTTGTTTATAATTGTCGTATGAATATATTTTCCATCGTTGATATTAAATATTCCTCCTATTCTGTTACCATTTGAATCTTTATAAACATATTCATCAATATCAGACGAATCTTCCGAATTTACTTCATTGTTGCCAAATTCATTATCGCTAATTTCCAGGTCAGGTGAATAAACCCATCCGTTATAATTAGTATATAGAGTTTTGTAATATTTTCCATGTTTTGGATAACAAATAATTGGAAACTTCATAAATATATAAAATAATTAAATTATAGAGTGAATATCATTAATAAATCAAATTTTATTCCTTGTACACACTGAGTACACGCGCACTTGGATCAGATACATTTTGAACAAACTTTGGCATCCAAAAATGAGGAATAATCCTTGATTTTTCTTCACTATCACCAAAATATTCTACAAATTTTTTACGATAATAATATGATTCTTTAGTGAAAGGGGTATTGTGTTTATACTTATCCTTGTTTGATAAATATTCTTCATTAGTAATAATAGTATCAATATATTCTTGAATCATTTCAAACAACGATCTTTCTTTTTTGGAAACAGCATCACTAAAGGCTTGTTTAGTTCTCCAACACACTGATTCAGGAATTATATTTTTTCCAGAAAATGCTTTACGTGGAGTATATTTTTCAATTCCATTTACTGGTGCAATAAGTTCAGCGGGAAGACTAAAAATATAATCGATATATTCTGGATCGCAGAAAGGTAAACGTGCTTCTAAATTATGATGAGCTGGACACCTATCAGCCCGTTTACCATCAAACATATGAACTTCACGAACTAGTCGAATACCATCTTCTTTTGCGGCAAGTACCGATGGCGCATAGAGTTCGTACCGGTACCCAAGACAATTTTCGTCATGTCCGTCTCCGCCTAAAAGAACCCTAACATTAGTGTTTTCACTAACATATTTTGATATTAACCTGTTTACAATACTGGCGCGAATTGATGTAATATCGTATGATTCTAGTGCAAAAATTGTTTCATCTATCGCTTTTATAGCATCTGCTTCCTCGATTGTAACTATATGATGTTTAATTTTAGGGTGTTTCTTTTTAAGGAATTCGGCAACTTCAATAGCATATGGAATATCAGTAGATCCACTTGAAAAACCAATACTAAAGAAATGAATTTCTTTATCATGTAATTGAGGAAATTCGGTTTCAATTAGATGAATCATCATTCCTGCCACTAAACTACTATCAAGTCCACCTGATAAAAGTGCACCAATGGGTCTATCTGCCATCAAACGTTTGCGTACACAGTTTTTAAAACGGTTTCTTATTTCTTCATAAACTTGTTCAATCGGTGGAACTGGATCCAACTCCTTATACTCGTACTTATAGTAAGCTTCCAATTGCATCTTACCGTCTTCGTAGATCATAAAATGACCCGGAGGGAAGACATAACACTTATCGTAAACATCGCTCATACCCTTCATTTCTGATGCAAGACAAATACTAGAATCGTCCACTCCATAGAACATTGGACGTACCCCAATTGGATCACGTCCACAAACCATTTTAACATTACCATCCTTTGAAATATCAAAAATGATAAAAGCAAATTCACTACCTAGTAATTCACACAATTTCTTAACTCCAACCTTTTCATAAAGAGGGATAATAACTTCACAATCAGAATGAGATTTAGTTACAATGTCATATTCTTTCTTTAGCTCTTCATGAGGATAAATTTCACCATTACAGACACAATAGACACATGATCCGTCTTGTCTTACATGATGGAAAGGCTGGTTACCTTCAGCAGTCAAATCCATAATGGCAAGACGATGAAATCCAAGAAGAGTAAATGGGTTGAGTAATTGAAAACTACTGTTGTCTGGACCACGTGGTTGAATCTTCATAAACGCTTCATAAAGTTTGCCGAAGTTTTGGATCTTCTTTTGTGATAAAAGAGCCCAAATTCCGCACATCTCGTATTATAATTAATAGTTATAATACATAGTTATTAGGACAATATTAATTCAAATTTTTTTGAATGATTCAAATTTTTTTAGTAGTCCATGACATGATACCCCATTTACTAAATTCATATTTCTTATTCTTATTAACAATATTAATATCTGTAACAACATTAATAACATTATTGATAGTACCATTATTAACATTTTTGATATTGTAATCAGCGTCTAATTTGATATCAATTGTACCATTATTTTGAATATTGATATTATATTTAACTTTATTTGAAGTAACAAACATACCTGATTGGACATTGCTATATAATTTATGCATCAATGTAAATGAAAAAACAAATGAAGCTTGTGTACAAATCATAAGTATGATGGTATCAAGTCCAAGAACCTTACCGTATAAATTAATTTTGTAATATGCATATTTAAGTAATTGATCCATTACATAAGAATTATCTTTGATTAAGTCATTATTAAAATAGACAGTTGACCGGTCAAAATCAGATTTATATTGTTGAATAATAGAATAAAGATTAAAATTATACGATATGGCTATTTTTTCTAAGAATTGTTGTATATCAAATAAAATGATACGACCGTGTATTTTACTATCATATAGTTCATTTTCATTAACAATATCAATATCAACATAATCTTCTGTTTTCATTGTAGAAGCCTGTAATAAACTTTTATTAAGATCGTGATAATCATCAACAATATTATACTTTTTCATATATCTTTTTATACATAATTATAATATTTTAATTTCTGAAATTATAGGCAGATGATCTGAATAATTACAACTTATTGACTTATTATTTATATTACTTATTTTATCCTTAATAAATACCATATCAGTTCGATTAAATGGTGTAGTGTGAGTTAGATCCTGACAAAAAATAAATTCCTTATCTAATAACCATTTAAATTCTGGATCATTTGGTGTGAAATTAAAATCACCTACAATCATATCAATGTCGTTGTTTAGTAATTTATTTAATTGAATAATTCTATCTTTTGTATTATCTGATTCTATTTTTTTCCTATATTCATTTATTGGTAAATGATGATAACTCTTACCAATTTCCAGATGCACTGCTAAAATATTAATCGATTTGTATTTAACAATCAAACATGATCTTTTCCATCTGGCTATTGTAACATCTATTTCTTTCTTCATCTGAAACTTTTCTTTGCTTAAAATCATTATATAATCAGTTTTCATACTATTCAAGAAACACCCACCATTTGGTACACTAAAACTATCATTAAATCCTATTTTTTGAAATTCTTCTTTAATATAATTTTCGGTTAAATAATCTCTAAAACAAACTTCTTGCAAAACTAAAATATCAATATCATCATAATCTTGGAATAATTTTAGAATATTAGCGAAATTATCTGCTACATTAATTTTAGCATTGATATTGACCCATCCATGAACATTATAACTACATATAATTAAAGAATTGGATTCTTCTCTTAGATAATCAAGATAGTTATCAGGGTGATCAGCATAAAATTTAATTAATATATCTTTACTCTTTGAGCCCAAGTTTTTAGCTACATTAATAGACATAATAATAAGAATATAAATAAATTATGTTTATGTAAATTAAATTTCAAATTTATGTTATTGGTTCATTTGCAGGAATTGGCGCATGAATATTATATTTATTAAGAAGATCAATCAATCCAATGATAAACCCATCTAATTGAATTATTTCACGACGACCTTTAATTAACCGGTGTTCATACTTTGCAGCGATTTCAACGATATTTCTTTTTGATTGTTCGTTTAATATATCTGCTTTTTTGGTAAATAATTCTCTAACAATACTTTTAATAATATCTGTTCCAACAAAACCAGTTATCATTATATCGTATAATAACAGTCTGATTTTAGGAATGATTGATAAATCGTGTAATAATATTTTATCTACTACTTCTGTTACAGAAAAATCATACGATGTAAGTAGAGGTTCGTTAATTGATTTTAAATGTAATAACCATAATACTTTTTTAATATTTCCATTACTATTTTTAATAATCTGATAATAATCTCTCAGTGTTAATTTTAGCTTCTCATTACATGCAACGTGCGCAATTAGTTCAACCATATCTCCGTCTGAAGGTGCATTAATTCTAAAACAATAACATCTACTTCGAATAGGATCAATAACACGTGATAATGATTTACAATACATAATAAATCTACATGTTCCAGAATATTTCTCCATTGTTCGTCTTAAAGATGTTTGGGCATAATACGACATGTTATCAACATTATTTATAAGTACTGTTTTAAATGATCTGGCTGACGTAAAAACATTCAAAGGTACTTTTTTAGCATACTCTTTTACAACATCCTGGATTAAATATCGATCAAAATTATTATTATTTGGTTCAATGACAATATGATAATTACTTTGTTTAATAACGACATCAGTTGCAATATTACCACTACCATGAACTTTGTAAATTGAATTATTTAAGTTTTGTACTTCGTCATTATATAATAATTTTAAAAATCTATTGATTAATGATTTTTTACCAGATCCGTTTGGACCATAAAATATAATATGAGGAACTGAATCATCTTCTGCCATTTTTTTCAATATATCCAATTCTTTTTTATGAAACATAATTGTTTCTATTTTGTCCGGTGAATATTTATCTACAAAGAACATATGTATTTGATATAATATTTTATTGTTTATATATCTTCTTAATAACGTTGTTATATCAATTTTTTTCATTATTATATATATAAATGGAGCATTATTTTGGTGCTCATTTTGAATCTGATAATTTAATAGAGTCAGCCAAAACAATTAAAAAGGCCAGTGGTAATTTGATACAGTTATTTTTAACTTTACCAGATAGACAATTAACATCTTCAAGGTCTGATGAAGAATTAGATAATTTTAAGAAATATTTGATAGAAAATAATATGAAAGCAGTTGTTCATTCGGCTTATATACATAATATGGCTAGAAATTGGGATACTTATAGTTGGTGGCTTAAGAATCTAGAAATAGAGATAGAATATGCTCATAAAATAGGAGCTATTGGATTAGTTTTACATTTTGGTAAACAATTAGAACTTTCTATTGAGGAGGCTTATAATAATATGTACAGTTCTCTCATTTATATACATAATAAAACAAAACAATATAGTGATATTATTATATTATTAGAAACATCAACTGGTCAAGGAAGTGAAACCTGTTACAAGATTGAAGATTTGGCTCATTTTTACAAAAAGTTTTCAAAAAATGAGAATAAAGAAATCAGAGATAGGTTCAAATTATGTATTGATACATGCCATATATTTTCTGCCGGATATAATTTGAAAACAAAGAAAGATATTAAAAGTTATCTTGAAACATTTGAAGAATTGATTGGGTTGAGACATGTTCAATTAATTCATTTAAATGATTGTAAAGTGGAATTAGGATCACAAAAAGACAGACATCAAAATATTGGAAAAGGATATATTGGAGAAGAGGGTTTGACTGCATTTTATCAATATTTTAAAAAGTTAGGAGTGCCTATAGTTCTAGAAACACCAGGAGATGGTTATAAACATGAAATAAAAGAATTGAAAAATATATAACAAAAAATAAAATAATCCATAATATTATATAATATGTCTGGAGAATCATTTCCAATATCCGAGAATGATATAATGAATTATTGTAGCGATCATATGAATAAACAATTAGGACAAGTTGCAAAACAACCCGAAGAGGGAGGAATGGGTCTTATGATTATTGTTATTATCGCGCTTGTAATTATTTGTTGCATTTGCTGTTGCTCATCAAGTGGTGGTGGTGGTTTTTACTGGTATAAAAAGAAAAATACTACTTCAGAAACTAAATAAAAGAATTATTTAATATAATATGAAAATTTAAATATTAGATAATATATATAATATGTCAGATATATCAGAAGGCCCGCTTACTGCATTAGAAACATTAACAACTGCATCAGCAGGAGTTCCACAAAATACAATTTTAAAATGGTGCGCTGATCAAGCAGGTAAAGCTGCATCTGAAGGATCAAATAAATATATTATTATTGGAATTGCTGTTGTCCTACTTATTTGTTGTTGTATATATTGTTGCTGTTCTTCCAGTGGTGTTTACTATTGGAATAAACAACAAACTACAAAACAAGAGACTAAATAAATCAATAATTAAAATTTTGTCTAAGACTTATGAATTGTTTTACAAGTTCATAAGTTACAAGATCGGGGTTACCTCCAGTAGAAATGTATGCAAGCTGTACGATATTAGCTATTTCACGATTATTTAATTTATGGACTTTTAACCTATCCACATCAATATTTTTAATTTTATAACGATTAAATGATTCATTCCATACACACCCCCTTCCTTCTTCATCTAAATCTTTGTAATGTAACCGAATATGAATACGACTATCGAATGCAGGATCAATACTATGATGTCTATTTGTGGTTAAAAATAGTATACCAATATACGTTTCAACTAGTCTCAAAAAGACTGATACACATGAATTATAATTAATGTCATAATCGTTTCTGGTTGCCATAAAAACATCAGCTTCATCTATTAGTACAATACCTCCCCAATTACCAACCATTTCAAAGATTTTCTGTAAATTTGCATCAATTTCATCTGGATTTGTGCCAACATCACCAGAACTTACAGTATATAAAGGACGGTGTGATAATTCAGCAATACCATGAGCTGTAAGAGTTTTACCAACACCTGGTAAGCCATTAAGAAGGAAAACAAGTCCTCTTTTTTTATTTGCAATAAAATCACAACAATCTGTTTTATAAAAGTTAAGGACAAGATTTTTTATTAATGTCTTATAGTCTTCTGTTAAAACAGTTCTATTGAATGCAGTTTCATCAAACTTAATGTCTGTAATACAATCAACTGGAACTTCTCCCCAACGTTTATATTCAAAACTGTAAGCAGGGACACAAGGTAATGTAAAACCACACATGTCATCTGGTATAGTATCCATTGTTTTATTATTATGCCATTGATCTGCTTCCTGATATTTTTTATAACCTTCTGTGTCAACGACAATTCTGCTGTTTAAAGGGAGTCTTTTATGACCTCCCCATGTTGGTACGTACATATATCCATTAGCATGGACATATGTGGGTTTTTGTGTTAATTCTTTAAAACGCGCACCTCTCAATACAAATTTATCTACATTCTCCAGGTCAACAAACGGTTGCACAGGTAGATCTTTTAATTCTATTTTACCCATATATTGTTGAATTGCAATATTATGAGTACATTCAGTGTAAGTATTATTACCATAAGGGGCAATAAACTCAATCGCAACATTAAGATATGTCATGTTATGTCTAGTTTCATATGTTGGTAGTCCCCTACCAATCATATCCTGATCATGATATTTTGTTTTAAGTAAATCATATTTACCTAAAACCTCTGCTAATTCTGTAAATAAAAATTTACCAGTAAGATCATTTTGTGCCATGTAAAAGTATATGATAGAATTGTGTCTTATAATTTATTCATTGTACTTATCAAATTTTTCATAAATCTTTTATATATAAGCAATAAACATTATGCCTTTTATCCCCGCCCATGGACGAATCTACTACAAATCCATATTTCTTATAAAATTTAACAATCTTTTCATCTTTTGTATCACATGTTAATAATATATAATTTACTCCAATATTTCGACATTTTTTGATAATTTTATCCATTAAATTTGTTCCTAGTTTTCTATTTTGATATAGCTTAGAAATATATAAATAAGAAATATAATATCCATACCTATTGTCTGGAAAATTTCTAAAATCGCCAATTAAATAACCAATCAAATTGTTTTTATCATAAATCAAATAACATAAATTACCTTCCGCATTAAGAGTTTTAATTATTTCTTGTTTATTGTGCATTAATTCTGGAAATTCTGTTAAATAAGAGAAATTGTTAAATACAACATTTGCTAATAGTTCTGGATTTTTAATTTTTTCAACTTCTATACATCTAATTTTTGTATTAGTGTTCGTATTAATATTCATATTTATAGTCAATATAAATAAATTTTATAATTTACCATGATTCTGTTGTTTTTTCCACGTATCAAATTTAATCTTAAATTCATCGTTTTTGTTTCTTATAATTTCTTGTTTATTGAAATCTTCAAATTCATCCAATGTTAACTTTTGTCTTGTATACGGATTTTCTTCTTTGGTAATTAATTGTTTTAATATTGTTGTTTTATTGAAGAAAATATTACCATCTGAAAAACCTACCATGCCAGGAAGCAAGCATGGTTCTTCAATTGGAACATAAGTAATCGGATCAATAAATTCATCAGGTACATTTTCTAGTTCATCTGAATCTGACGTATTTTTCATTATATTATTAAGTATAGTAACTATTCCCTCAAATTCATTGTCGGTGTATGTGCTGAATTCTTTATACAATTCGATGTCAAATGCATGATCATCTGTAAATAATTTCATATCACAACCATTAATATATAGTAATTTAATAATATTAGTCAGAGCAACAACATACGCTCCAATATCAATTGGATCATTATCAGATCCAACGTATAATTCATCACTATAACATAGTTTAGTACTTAAAATTTTAATACTAAGATTAATAATAGTAATTAAAGTTAACAATATTTCCTTTGATAGGATGATATTATGTAAATCTTTATTTTTAAAGATGAGATCAAAGAAGCTGTTTATAAAGATTAGCATTTTAACATAATGAGTATAGATCGCTACTGCTATATTAATATGATCCTGTTCAGAGTCCGAATCAATATTAAACTTTTCAATTTGATCATTAAAATCACATAGATCCATCAAAATGATATTCATAAATTTTTTAAATATATCTAGATTTGATAACAATTCTTTTTCCATGATGTCATTGTTATTATGTTTAGAATGAAGATATAATATATTGATCAAATTATATATTTCTACTTTCTTCCTTAATTTATAAATTGGATGAATATTTTCTTTATGGATAGAATTATGTAACGATATGAACCCAATTGCAAGTGGTGTTAAATATTTTCGTCGATTATATTCGTTTAATAATGGGCTTTCAATCATCCGTTTAAATGGAATAATAGCATCACATCTTAAGTTAATATTATTTAAATATTTTCCGTTAATTGTATCAATCAATAGATTATTCATATTATCATTATTAACATCATAATCGTCAAAATGTGTAATGAAATACAATAGATCTGGAATGAAATCATCAATTGCTTTATTTTTTTGACGAAGAATCCATGTAATGCCAATCGTATAAAAATTATTTATCCATGTTATTAACAATTTATTGTTCATAATATCATTATCAATAACTAAATATGATTCTAACATTTTTTTTTGTTGTGTTAAAACTTTAGTTAAAAATCCAGACATAAAGACTGAATCAGTAGTTAATGCTTCAATTTCTGCATTAATTTTTTCTAAATATTCGGTCCATTTTTTGCTTCGATACATAGTTGGAACATAACCTACTCTAATGGCATGAAGAATTAAAAAGAAACATTGGGTTAAGAATGAATATTGTTTAGTATCATTTATGATTTTACTATCTAACCATTTAATAGTACAAGAATCAGAAATGATATAATCATAATCTACAGTATCAATCTTATCAATTGTCATACCCTCATTCCAAAAAGTTAGTAAAAGGCCAAGATAATTTGTAATTTCGTAATCATTTGGTAAAGTTAGATCTATATCATCGACATTCATATTGATTTTTTGGATACATATATTTAGAAATTCCGATATAAATTTAATAAAATTATATCTAGCATTTTTATTATCTTTATTTGTAATAATTTTTTTTGTGAAAACTTGTACAGCTTTAATATTAATTTCCCAATTATTATCCATTTTAAGATTAGTTAATAATGGTCTGAATATTATTTCAAATAAAGTGGTATCATTTTCAAAAAATTGTTTTGTATTATCTGATACAAATAATACTTTTGTTAAGAATGACAATAAAATGGACGTATCGTTTTGTTTTTTTGTAATATATGTAATGCTTTTTTTAATTATTTGCATGAATTCGTTTTCTGAAAATTCATTGACTGTATATTTCCATAAATTGATAATGTCATTATTAATAATATATTCCACATATTTTTCAAATGAATTTTCTTCTAATTCATTTTTAAGATATAATTTTTCATAAGCTATCAATTTCTCTTTTTCTTCAACTAATTCCAGAAATCCAGGACCCTCGTCTTGAAGACCAACAATAATAGCCAGATCATCCATACTTGTGTATTTCGGCTTTTAATATAATAAATATATAAAGTAGCATGTATAAAGTATGAAAATCAATTTTTCTAATGTAAATATATATCCAATGGTTTTATTATGGATTATAATTATGGCTATATTAACAATGTTTTTTATCTATCATAATAGATCAACTATAGAAGGTTATGATGCCCGTATTAAAGACACAGGATTTGATGAATGTGCGAAATTTTGTCGAACAACCGCCAATTGTCGTGCATTCGGATATGATAAAATTAATAAAATCTGTTATCCTTCACAAGTATTAATAACAGGAAGGCCACTTGATTCTATATTTAGAGATGAATATTTATACACTAATGCATCATGTAATAAAGAAAAATTTATTGAAGACCCAAATAAATACCCTGGATTTGCAGAAAGAAGGAGTAATTCTATTTTCACATGTACTGAAGATTATAAGAAGGCTCCACAGTTCTATTTGTATAATAAAGATAAGTTCAAAAATATAGGCGAAGGTAGAAATATTGATGATATATTTGATATTGATGTATATGAAGTTAAATCATTTAGTTGGCC
>Ga0154020_10005968_pt1 | contig 14270 bp, 4 predicted proteins | sample Klosneuvirus_201_FD_109709 | JGI IMG/M metagenome (GOLD analysis project Ga0154020, IMG submission 109709) | Active sludge microbial communities from wastewater, Klosterneuburg, Austria - Klosneuvirus_20160825_MG | ecosystem: Engineered > WWTP > Aerobic digester > Activated sludge | place...
CATCTACGCGCCACCGGGCGTGGCGACAAGAGGTGCGCAGGCGGGCACGCTGCCGATGTTCGCGGAGGCGGCCAGCAGTCGCTGCCTCTACAAGGGCTACCGTTACGAAACCGCGGCCGCCGGCCGCTGGACCTCACAAGGCATAGCCGCGCGCCAGGGCGGGAGCAATTTCACCGGTCAGCACTACACGCTGTTCAGGCACTTTGATCCCAGCCTGATGAGATTCACCAGCCTCGACCCGATCGCAGCCAGCCAGAACCTCTGGGCCTACTGCGACAACAACCCCCATGGGGCCTATGACCCTGATGGGCTGAGTTTGCTGATTCTTGCGGACTACCTGTTCAACGATGGTGAGGCCACACAGGCTTATTGGCGCGACCTTGGCTACGTAAAGGGTCGCGTTAAGCAGAACTTCAAGCGCTACGAGGAAAAGGGACTCGAGGAAGGACTGAAGCAGTACGGTAAAGATGTAGGCACGGCGAGCGCGGGCTATGTCGCAGGTGCCGCCGATTCAATATCGCCTCACGCGGGTAATTCGGTGTCCGAGCAGTTCCAGGACATGGGCGTTGATACCAAAGGCGACCTGTTTGGCTATGGCCGCGTCGTCGGCAACGTTTCTGCGAGCGTCATGCAAATGGCGCTCACCGGCGGCGGGTGCGGCTGGGCCAAGGCCCTGAGCGTGGGTCTGACGGTGAGCGACTTCGGCCATGCGGGCTATGCGCTGGCGACGGGGGATATCACCTCGGCGGTTTCCACGCTCGTGGGCCAGACGATTGGCTTTGGCGCGGGGCGGCTTGCCAAGGGCCACTGGATCTGCTTTGTCGAGGGAACGCAGGTCGCGGCTGAAGGCGAAGACGGCGCCATTGATGCTCGAAGCATCGAAACGATCGAAGTCGGCGATTGTGTCTGGTCGCGCAACGAGTTCACGGGCGAAGAGGGCTTCAAGGAAGTCGTGCAGGTCTTCCGCAACGAAGCCTCAACGCTGGCGCACGTCACGTACACAAGTAGCACGGGCCTCCCGGCCCGTGAAGAAACACTCACCGGTACGCCGGAACACCCGTCCTGGAGCGCCACGCGCAACGCCTGGGTCAACATGGGCGAGCTGCGCACCGGCGAAACGCTCTCGCTGGCCGACGGCTCAACGGCCACGGTCAGTTCATGCCGCGTCGAGTACCTCGCCAAGCCAATAAGCGTCTACAACTTTGAAGTCGCGGACTGGCACACGTACCATGTCGGCAGCACCGCCGGCTGGGTGTGGGTGCATAACCGGTGTGGACCGAAGCATAAGCGAGTGCAAAATCGAATTCTGAAAAGTGCTGGTGGAGATATCGGGCAAAGCATCAAACTCAGGAATGGTCGTCACCGCATCGCCGACAACATAGATGAGGCCGGTCGAATTCACCAAGTTGGCGACATGCGGACTCGCGGAGGATTCCGGCCAAGCGGCCGTGAACGAGCGGCCATCGAGGACATTCGCAAGGCGCGCCCGGATGCGACAATTATTTTTCACGATAAGCGAGGGCGGGCGCCATCGCTTGTAAATCCTGACTTGCAACCTAACTGGCGGCCTGCTCCAACACGGCGGAGGTATGACCCATGAGTTGGCAAATCAATTTGTTTGCACATCCGGACGATCTTGCCGTTGTCGAGGACTTGATCACGTCTTCGCTAGGTTCGTTTGGTGTTGTTTTGCGGGATCGTGGCACTATGACGCAGATGAACCCTGTGCGTCTGCCAAACCTAAACGGGTTGCTATCGCGAAAAGTATACTTGGTCCCCGAATGGGCGCCAAGGCTAGTACTTGAGCCGACCAATGTGGTCGACCAGTTCTATATTGATACGGACCGCAATCCGCTCGTCGAATATATTCTGCCGAAATATGATTTATCGAAAAATATCGCGACCGCCGGCCGACTGTTCTGGTCCTTCAAGCCCTCGCTGAGGATGGAGTATCTCAGGCAAATCAAATTGCTCTTCGACAGGCTTCGTCGCAAGTCAGTCAACGTTCCGCCGGGTACGGGGTGGAGAGCCTTTGCTGCTGCGAAGGAACAAGCGAGGGAATTTGTTTTTAATGAGGGCTTCTCCCCGAGGGCATCGCCCTTTAAATTGACCCATTAGTAGCGCCCATTGAGCCAACGCTTGCAGTCATATGCGAGGCAAAAAGTCTCGAGTGATTGCATCGCGACCGATTTTCACCCCGGACTGCCGCGGCTCACCGGCGGCGGGTGCGGCTGGGCGAAGGCCTTGAGCGTGGGTCTGACGGTGAGCGACTTCGGCCATGCGGGCTATGCGCTGGCGACGGGCGATGTGCCCTTGCGAGGCCCCACTGGAGCCTCGCTTCGGTCAGAGGCGCTCCGCGCCCCTCGGCAGTTTCCACGCTGGTGGGCCAGACGATCGGCTCTGGCGCGGGGCGGCTTGCCAAGGGCCACTGGATCTGCTTCGTGGAGGGAACGCAGGTCGCGGCTGAAGGCGAAGACGGCGCGATTGATGGCCGGAGCATCGAAACGATCGAAGTCGGCGACCGTGTCTGGTCGCGCAACGAGTTCACGGGCGAAGAGGGCTTCAAGGAAGTCGTACAGGTCTTCCGCAACGAGACCAACGAACTCGCGCACCTGACGTACACAAGTAGCACGGGCCTCCCGGCCCGTGAACAAACGCTGACCGGAACACCCGAGCACCCGTTCTGGAGCACCACGCGCAACGCCTGGGTCAACATGGGCGAGCTGCGCACCGGCGAAGCGCTCACGCTCGCCAACGGCCAAACGGCGACAGTGACATCATGCCGCGTCGAGAAACTGACGACGACGGTCAGGGTTTACAACTTTGAAGTCGCCGACTGGCACACGTACCATGTGGGCAGCGCCAACGGCTGGGTTTGGGTGCACAACAAGTGCGGACCTCAGCACCTAAAAAGACAGAAACACATTCAAACAGCGGCAGGTGGAGAGCTTGAAAAGGCAGTCAGGCTTTCAAACGGGCGCCATCGCATCGTAGATAACTTTGATGCGGCCGGTCGTTATCATCAGGTCGGAGACATGCGGGGCTTGGGTGGTCTTAGGCCGAGTTCACGCGAACGAGGCGCAATTGAAGATCTGAGGAAGAATCTTGGACCTAATGCAACGATCATTTTTCACGACAAGCGAAATCGGTTGCCAAGTCTAATCAACCCAGACTTACGAACAAACTGGAAGTCGGCGCCGAAGAACAAGAGGTACGACCCATGAGCCGCCAGCTTAACTTCTTTGCTCACCCCTTGGACTTGTCAATAATCAGGACAACTCTGAGTAAGACTCTTGGAAGCTACTCCGTCACGCCACGTGTGCGCGGACCTCGCGAACTCCTGGTACCCACTGTTGGTGAGATTCCAAACGAGTGTTCGTTGCTTCGAGACCAATGGCTGAACGACGGAACTATTCTGATTGTGCCGAATTGGGCTTCGTCCATGTTGCTGCCGATGCCGACCAAACGCGTCGATGGCGAGTTTATGTTGTTCACGGATGATAACCCCGTGGTGGAATACCGCTGCTCAGTGTTTGATCCACAGGCCAAGGTTGCGCATCGCGGTCGATTCTATTGGAGTTTCAAAGGCAGCCTGCAAGCCGAACAAGAAAAAATGGTCGATCAGCTGTTTCGTCTTCTTCGTGAGTCATCTGCTCGGTACCAAAGGAGTTTTCTTCGGATTTTTCCACATGCGAAAGACCTCGCACGGGCTTTCGTTGAAAATGAAGGTACGCAGCCAGTTTCCAGTCCCTTCACGAGTAAGAAACAAGAGTAGGCAAATTGCAAGTGAACATTAATATGGCAGTTTCTGGACGCTACCTATGGGCGCATCGACGGTGTCGCGCCTCACTATCGCTTCCTGCACGAGGACACGCAGGGCAACACGATCGCCACGACTTCGCACTGGGGTGATCGCCTTGACGAATACGATACACCGACTACGGCGTGCCGCTGCACGTTCCTGTGGCGCTCGATGGCCGCTGGATTCTCAGCGTTGCTTCAGGCGCGGCTGACATCAGCACGGTCACGCTCAGCAACTCGGACATGCTCGTGCCCAACGAACTGCTGGGTTGCGAGCTTCGCGTGGCGATGTCGGATGCGGCTACGGCCAAGACGGTCTTCCTTGCCGTACCTGTCCGAGCAAGCTTTCAATTACCCACAAGTATTCAACTTTAGTGTGTCCTGTGGCGAGGCCTCACGCGACTGACCGACATTCACTTGGGTTATCCTCTTGCTCAAACTCAAATACTTGTGGGTAATTGAAAGCTTGCTCGGACAAGTATGTTAAGACAACGATTTTGCCCCCGGCGAAGTAGGCGCCAGTTTCAGGGTCGAGCGGCGGCATTGCCGGACCGCGTTGCGGTGAAGCTTTATTTGTTCATTTCTTCTTTGGCGAGCAGCGCCAACGCGCGACGTTCGACGGGGCTGAGCAGCCTGCCCTGGGGTATTCCCTGCAGCCATGCGTCGAGGTCCTGCCAGCCCTGCTTGGTGCCGGTGTTACGCGCGGCCTGGACTCGTCCCGAGATCACGCTGCTGCGCCGGCGCGTGAAAGTTTCGCCGCTGATTTCGCCGTTTCTCAGCGCGTTGTTGAGCGCGTCGAGCGAGCCCTGCGTCCAGTTGTTGCTGCCTGAGTTGGGAATGGCAGAGAGCGTGTCATTGAGACGCTTGGTGCCGAGCTTGCGGTAGGCCTCTCCGGCGGTCTTTTCCAGCCCTTCAAGATAGCTGCCCATCTGGCCGACCACCGACTGCGGGGTGAGCTTCACGCCGCCGCGCACGGGCAGTGCCGCAAGCATGGACTCCGCCTGCTGCGGAGAAATCTTGAGATCGTCCACCTGGCGCATGATGTCGATGGCCTTTTCAAGGTGGACTGGAATGCCCGGCGCTTTCTCCAGGCTGGAGTACTGCTTGATGCGCGACACGATCTGGTTGTCCCACTGTTTGGTGGCCTGGCGCATGCCCTCGGCCATGCTCTTTCCGTATTCGGCGGCGTCATGGGAATAGCGCTCGGCGCGGTGGAACCAGTGGTCAGACTTGAAAATGAACGTGTCGCGGATATCGGAGGGGCGCGTCAGGGTCGGGGTTACGCCTCGGTCAAGGAAATCGCTCAGCGGCACTTCGCCGGCGTTGTAGGCCTCGGGATGCCACTTCGAGGTCACCATCTGGTCGTGCAGGTCAAGATTCTGGTCAAGCAGCTTCTGGCGCAGCGCGGGGTTTTCAACGTCGGGCAGTTTGCCGCCGTGGGTGCGTTTGAAGAATTCCTCGGCGTAGGCCGGCTTTGAGAGATCGTGGTGGATATCGATCTTGACCTTGGCCCCGTTGCCGTCCACACCCACGATCTGGTAGGTGACATCGCGGTCGCGCCCGATGCTGGTCTTGCTGCCGGGCTTGCCGCCGGTGTTGGACACGTTCATGGGTTCGACCTTCCAGCCGTCGGGCACATGTTTGCCGGTGGCGGGGTCGATTTTCGTATTCAGGCCGTTCTTGCGCGCGAGATCCAGCACGTCGTCGCTGGACTCCAAAGCCGCGTTGACGGCGCGATCCACGTCGCGGTACAGCACGTTCTCCATCTGTTCTTTCATCGCCTTGCGCGCCAGGTCAACCTGTTCGCCCGCCGCCTTGTTGAGCAGGTTCTGGGCCAGCTTGTCCTTCTGGATTTCCAGCATGGCGCGCTCAAAGCCCTCGGGGTTGAGAATCTTGCCGGTCTTGGGATCGATCGCGTCGGTCAATTTGCTGATGCGCTGTTGGGCGGTGTCGTTGGCCTGGCGCCACACCTTGGTGTCTTCGAGGCCGGCGCGTGAATACTTCCAGCCGATGCGCGCTGAATCCGCCGCTTCGTCGAGCGTGCCCATCAACTTATTCCGGTTTTTTCCAATCGCGCCGGACATGTTTGACACCGCGCGTGTCATGTCATCGGCACCCAGCCCCAGCGCTTCCAGCATGCTGCGTTTGGCAGAGTCGCCAAGCTGGGACATGCGTTCCACGACGGCGCTGAAGGCCTGTTGTGCGTCGGGGCTGCGCTTGAGGATTTCCTCGAGGCCGATCGGGCCCAGCACCATGGACGCCCGGAACAGCCGTCCCCAGATGCTGAGCGTTTCGCCCGCGAGGCTTTCGCCCGTGGCAATCGCGATGAGGTCAATGGCCTCGCCGACGAGCGGGATCGCGCTGAGCACATCCTCCGTCAACTGCTGGTTGGCCGTGATGGTCTCAACCGCGGCCTCGGCGTGTTCGCGCATGGCTTCGTCGAAATTCTGCAATGCCTCGGCGCGCGCCTTGAGGCCGTCGGCAATAAAGTCGGCGTTTCCTGAAGCGAGCAGTCGCAGCCACCAGGCCATGGCGCGCTCTCGCATCTGGTCGCGCCAGACTTCCAGTTCGGCTTTGCTCAGCCCGCTGGGCCGGGTCTTTACCAGCCCCAGCGATTCAAGGAACCCCGGCAGTTCGCCCGGCTGTTCCATGGTGGCGATACGGCGAAGCAGCGATCCCTGGAAGTTCTCGAGTTTCGATGTGTCGATGCCCTGGGCACGCAGTGCTTCAAGCAACTTCCGCTCGAGCTCGGTGAACTCCTTGGTGCCGGGGCGCGGCAGCTTCTTTTTGCGCAGCCAATCAGGCATCTGGAACTTAACGCCGATGTGCGGGCGGTTTGTGCAATACCAGCTCTGCTGGCGCTTATAGGCCAGAATCGACCGCGCCGGACGAAGGCTGCGCGAGCCCGCCGCCGCCGTGCCGCTCGCGCCGGCCGCGGTCGGAGCCGAAATCGCGTTGGCGTCGCCAAACGCATCGACGGTGCCAAAGCCAGGTACATCGATCGTGCCGTCCGAGGCTGCTACTGCGCTAGGATTCTCGTCAGCCACACTTCGGTCGGCGCCGAGCACCGGCACATGCTGAGTGGCGCGCACGCCATTGCAGTCAATCACTAGGGTCTCGATATCGGCATCGCCAAAGGCAACGGGTACCGTACCGGCTGCAACGTTGTTTTCGTCAATCGGCAGGCGTTTCCATGGGCCGCCGTTGACGCGCGCGGCCGCGAGTTTCGCCCCGGGCGGGGTGCGTAGCGCAACGTCGGCCTTACGGCCGCTGACGTTCGCTCCCTTGGTCGGCTCGAGCACCTCGAATTGGGGCGCCTGGGCCTTTGAGTTCACCTTGGCCGATTGCACCACCTGGTTGCCGCTGCTGTCTGTCACGCGGACATCCACCTGGTGCGGCCCGGGCTGAAGCAGCGCCTTGCCGCCATTTGCCGGATCCAGCGGCTGCCACAGGCCACCGTCTACGCGGGCTTCTACCTTGGAGATGCCGCTGTCGTCTCCTGTCACGGGCGTGAGCGGAAGTATGCTGCCGTCGATTTCGCTGCCGTCCGCGAAATTCAGTTTCAACGTCGGTTTGGCGTCGTCGCCCGGCACGCTCAGCGCGGCAATGGCGATGTTGTTGTCGCGGTCAACTTCGGGCAGCACGCAGTCAGGATCCACAACCACCTGCAGCGTGTGGGTGCCGGCGGCGACGGTCCATGGTATCTGGATGACGTGTGTGTCCGTTCTGCCGTCGTCTTCGATCCAGAGGCGCGCAAGTTCAATGCTGCGCTGGCCGGGCAGGGCGCGCATCAATGCCACGGGCACAGCCGATGCGTTGGTGGCCCCGAAGTTACGCACGGTGGCGCGCACCATGACCCGTTTGCCGGCGCTCCCGCCCTCGGGCATCAGGATTTCAACGTCGCTGGAAGAAACGCTGTAGTCCGTGCCGTCAAAACTGATGCCCTTGGCGCTGCGCGCCTTCTGGCGCGCTTCTTCCATATCTTTTGCGCTGACAAATACGCGTGTGCCGGTCAGCTTCAGCTTGATGCGGAAATCGCTGTTCACGACGTAATGGCCGCCGCGCAGGTGATCGCTGCAGATCTCAATGTTGGCATCGAGCGGCGCGCCATCCTCGTTGAATTGCAGCGCTGCGGGCGGAATACGGAAGGCGTAGTTTCCTTCGGGCAGGCTATCCTTGAACTCTCCGATCATCCGGCCATTCAACAACAGCTGCAGATCGTGTCTTTCGTAGTGGTCGCGCGACCATGGCAGGCTGAAGTTCGTTTCAAGCCACGCCTCGACGAGATTCGTCGGCTCCCAGCCTGTTTCCGTCCGCATGGAGCTGTGTTCAAACACGCCGTCGTAGCCGATGTCCGCGCTTACGAAATCGATTTCGCCGTCACCGCTGGTGTCGCTCCCGACCCACAGGATCCGGTCGCGTTTGTCGACTACTGTCCAGCGATCGGGGCGCCCGTCGCCGTTGGAGTCTTGCGGGTTCTCGCGTTTGGACCAGTCAACCAATTCGGGCAGAAGATAAGGGCCCGCCAGCGCCCGCGCGGCAAGCCGCGCGCGTTCGTAGTCGTCGGGGCCCGGTACGTTGCTCCCGCCCGGAACAATCGGTACGCCGTAAATCTGTTCGCCCGCGGGCAGCGCGACCTTGACAGCCGTTGCAGATTCCTTGCCCACAGCCGTCGCGAAAAGGCGCGCCTCGGCGGCTGTGAATCCCTCTTCGAGACTGGGCTGGGCGATGACCTCGATGCGCTCGCCCTGTTTGAGCAGCGCGTGGACGATGGCGGGGCTGACCACGATCGATTTGCTGTCGGAGGCGACATCGAGATCAGTGACCGTGTCGCCGCGGTTGACAAGCCAGAAACGGCGCCCCAGCCCGTCCTCGAGCACGCCGGCGTCCTGCCATTCCAGATTCACTTCCGGAAGTTTCACCAGCACTTCAACTTCGGCCTCGTCGGAATATCCGTTGTCCGAGGCAATCCGGATCGGGAGCACATGCCGCTCCGTCACAACGTCCTGGGCGCTCAGGCCCAGCAGGAATTCGCGCTCCTCGCCCGGCTCAAGCCGGACCGGCGTGCCTTCGGAGCCTTCACCCACGAAACCCGCCAGCAGCAGGCCTTCTTTGGGCGCGTGGCATTCAAGCCGCACGGTCATGGCTGCCTGGGCGTCGTTGCGCACTGAAATTCCGACCCGCTGGTCGTAGGCGCGCTTGATATTGGCGCCGTAGCGGGACTTCCCAAAAGCGAGCCCCTGCACACGCCGGAACACGCGCAGCGGCCCGGGTGTGTCGCCATCGAGGGGCTGGAATTCAAAGAGCCGCCCCGCGGGGATTCCCGTAAGCGCCACGACGCGCGCGCGGCCGTTATCGCCTTGAACCGTCTGCCACGCTTCCTGGCCCGATTCGCGGTAGCGCACGACGGCCGGGCCGAATTCAGGGCTGTACCACGAAACGCGGACCACCTTGCTTGAGATCTCCGCGTTATCCAGCGGCGTGAGGTCAAGAAAGCGCGATATCGACACTCTGCGCTCGGCGATGCCGGTCTCGCCGGCGTTATCGAAGGCGGTCAGCTTGAGAGTGTGTTCGCCCCGGCCCAGCGAGCGCCACGGCACATCAAGCTCGAAGGGCGCGCTGGTATCGCTTGCCACCTGTTGCCCATCGACTTCAAGCAAAACGCGGCTGATCGGCAGCCCGCTGTAGCTGACCGCAACGGCGCGGCATGGCCGCGCCTGATCGACGACTTCGTTGGCTGCGGGCCAGGCGAAACTGACATGCACGCCGCTGCGCTCACGCGCGCCCACGGCGCATATCCACATGCTGCCGCGGCTGACGACGCCGTTGGCGTGCTTCAGCTCGTAGTCAATGACGTGGTTGCCTTCATCCGCAACGCGAAAGCTGAGCGCGGGCCCAGAGCTTGACGCGTCAAGAGTGCCGTCACGGTTGATGTCCACGCCGAACGAGGCGACGGGCTCGCCCTTGGGCGCGGCTTTGCACTCAAAAGTGACAAGCGTAGGATCAAGCGGGTTCGTCGTGGGCGCGAACACGGCCGACGCAAAGGGCTTTTCGTCGCCCGCAAACATGACGAAACCGGGCGCCGTTGCACGCCCGCGGCCTTCCCGTGGCTTGAATTCAATGAGGTACTTGGCGGGGCCCTTGGCTTCGATCAGCGTCTTCAGGGCGCCGTCGTACATCCAGGTGTCAGCCAGGACATTGCCGCCTCCTTCTTCGGTGATGCGCACATACGTCCAGAGCGGGGCGTAAACGGACAGCCAGTATTTCCCGGCCTTGGAGGCCGTTGCGCGGAATCGGTCAAGGTCGCTTTCACGATCCAGGACCCACGCCTGCGCGACCCCCTCCTTGAGTTCGCGGATCGGGTCCGCCTTCACGTTTTCCGTTTCGCCCGGCTCGACGCGCTCGAGGCGCACGTCAAAACTGTAGGGCGCGGTTTCAAGCGAGCCGGCGTCGCGCTTCTCGATCGAGATCACGTGATCGCCGGCGGATATGTCTATCCCGATATCCCATTTTTTGCCGCCATATTCCCAACTGGAAGCAAGCTCGCGGCCCTTCGAATCAAGGAACTTGACCCGCCAGGAATGGGTGCACATGCCTGAGATCGCCAGGCGGCCGGCGGTTTCGGCGACCAGTCGGTAACAGTCCACATCCTTGGCCTGCGAAAGCGCACCGCGCACCGTTTCACCCGCCTCCACTGGTGCGGCGAACGCGGGCAGGTCATTGCATGCCGCGCGTTCGTGTTCGTCGCAAGGCAGAAACCACGTGCGCAGGGTGTAGGGGGAACCGGAAAATTCGCCGGAGTTGCGGTTCTCGACTTCCACGAAAATCGTCTGCGGGTCGTGAATTTCCTGGGTGACCCGGTGCTTGCGCTCAGCGTAGTCCCAGGAAGTTGCGATGGCGTCCCCGCGGGCGTTGAGCAAACGAACTCTGTGTTCGAAGGGATGAATGCACTCCACGTGCATCATGCCGGGGCAGGGCAGATCGACGCGCCAGCGATCAACGTCTGCGGCTGGGCATGTGGTCGCGCCCACCAGTGAGTCGAGCCGCAGTGGCCGGGCGGAGTTCTTTTGCCCCAACTGCGGCGATGCGTCGGCCGCAATCCAGTCGCACTCCAGCCGATAGGGATTCGTCGAGCCTTCGCCGCTGCGGCCGACCTGCACCGATAACAGAATCTCGCGCGGCTTGAGCGTGTGAACCTCCAGAATCACTTCTCTCTGCGCCCATTCGGAAATTGCGGCCAGTTCCTGGCCGGTGCCATCGCAAGCCTTGAGCACGACGTCTACGGGCGCTTTGGGAATACGAAAGCGCGCCACACCTGCCGCAGGAGCGTTCAGCCGGAAGGTATCCACATCATCGGCCGGGAACAGGCAGCCGTGCACCTGCTGGCGCGGGGCCACCAGCGAACCCATGGAGCCCGCTTCGTTGGGCTCGTGCAGATCCGGCGCCCAGGTGGCGTTGGCCCGCAGTGTCAGCGGCTGGTTGCTCGTGGCCTGCGGGCTGCGCGCGGAAATCTGAAGCAGATATGCTCCGGCACGCAGCGCGAACCTCTGCTTCAAGGTGCGGCCGCCGTACTCCCACATTTCCGAGACAAGCCGGCCGTCCGCTTCCAGCAGCGCCAGCTTGGTATCGATGGCGGGCAGGTCGATTTCGACTTGCAACTGGGCGTCATTTGCGAGGTTGACCCTGAACGCATCTACATCCTGTCCCTTGCCGATCTTCAGCGTTGTGGGTGCGCCCAAATGCAGCTCATTGGCTTCGGTGGATTTGTCGTTGGGTTCGCTTTCTTCCTGCGGCGCGTTGGATTGGAGCACGACGGTTGCGTCAACGCGGGCGGCGCGAACACAAATCGCGCAGCCCGGCGCAAACCCCGGCGCTTCAACGCGCACGCCAAATCGGCGCCCCAACAGGGCTGCTGCCTCGTCTTCAGCGCGAGTCACTTGTGCATACCGCAGTTGGGGAAACGAGGCTGCACCTTGATCATCGGTTTTCGCCCGCGCGTATTCAGCCTTGGGCCAGGCCTCGGAGAGCACGACGGTCGCGCCGACCACGGGCTTGCCCTTGGCGTCCTTCACCATGATGCGGGCGTTGCCTTCTTCGATTACCGGCTGAAGCTGCCAGTGGACAGGCGCCATGTTGGGCTGGATTTTCAGCTCGGCGTCCAACGGTTCCAGCCCGGCGGCCTTGGCCGTAACGCGATATAGCCCGACAGGGATGGCGCGCACGACAAAGCGACCCTGCCAATCGGTGTGAAAGTCGAACGCGCCGTGAACGGTGGCGGGCACGGTGACAGGCTCAAGGTGAAAGGGAATTCCTGCCGCCGGGGCCGAAGTGGCGCCGATTGTGACGAACCCGCTCAGGGTTGCCTCCGCCGCTTCCGCAAGCGCGAACTTCACGCCCTCGCGCTTTCCCTCAGGCAGTTTGGCGTTCCAACTGACGCGTTCGAAGCCCGGTGCCGCAATGCACGCTTCGTAATCGCCCGCAGGCAGGCCATCAAAGGTGGCAACGCCGTCGTGTTCCGTATAGGCCCACCGCGCGCCCACCCGTACCAGTACCGCCTTGGCTGGCGCACCACCGGGCAGGGCGACGCGCACACTGAAAGGGCCCGGAGGCACGCGCGTGGGAGATTTCGCTGCCTGAAACAGCTCACCACCGAGGGGCTGTGGCGATGACACATCCGCCTTGACCAACAGCGCCGCAGCAAACGTCACAACAAACACAAGCGTTACCAACCGGAGCAAGCGCTGATTTGCCATAGCGGCCTCAAGAGTTGTGCGGTTGAGAAGATATTAGCCGTTTTGGGCCAAAGAACTCACGGGAAATGACACTAGCACTACTACGCCACTTTGAAGTTTTTTGGAAGTTGGTTGAGGCGGATGCATTGGCCGTGCAGTTTTTGGAGCTGTTGTTTGCGGTGCGATTTCTGTGCGTTGGCGCTGGTGGTGCGCATTGACGCGGCCGACGTAATCGAGCCGGCGCAGAAGTACTTCCCTTGGTGGCGAGTCAATCTGCACTTCGATGTGCTGCTGACCGAAATCTCGGCGTGGACGATTGATTGGTCAGGTGGAGTAGCTGTTTTTGGTTTGGCGCGGCAGCCACGCCCCGAATTCGCTTTCAATCACTTGTTTAACGCCGCACACGAGTTCTTCATCAACATATGTAAAGGGCGGTTGAAAAGTGCAGCACCTTTGACCTGTGTAAGCCTCTCGCCGACCGTCGGCAATTGGTTGCTCTGACTCTCCTTGATCTCGGTGCTTTGCGTTGCTTGCTTGACCGGCTGAATTGCGGTCCTGTATTGGCCTGGGCGCTTTCGCGACCACCGCTGCGTTTTTCTGTCGTCCTTTTCCCGGGTTTTCGCTGCGTCATTCGAGCCCGCCGGGCAGCTGATTGCGCCAACACCAACCTGGACGGTATCAGCCTATGGGGTTGCGTCATGAATCCGGGTTCAGCTGATTTGAAGAACCGCAGACGCAAGGCTCAGGGGAACTTCTGCCTCTGGTCTAAAGTTCAATACCTGGCGTACCCACGGAGGCGTCCGTGTGCACCTTTCGTATCTGCCGGCTTCGGCATCCGACATGCCAACGTTCAAAGCAATGAGAACAAAAGTCGAGTTTTGTATTGACTCTGCTCAAAGCAAACTCATACTCTCGCGCCATGACAACGAATCTCCTCAACCTTTCAGTCATTATCCTCGTCCTTCAAGGCGGGGACTGTTGATTGCTTGGTGAGTAACAAAGCAACCGACAGGCCCCGCGAGAACGCGGGGCCTGTTTCTTTTCTGGCTGAGCTGACCGGATACTGAAAATGTCAACGTTGCAGATTACCCGAATTCTACTTGTCGTCCTGCTTTCGCCGGGGGCGCCAGGATAGGGTTTTTGAATTTCCCTCTCCGCTTGGCGCCCCGCAAGTGCGGGGCGTTTTCGTTTCGACTTACCACAACTTGCCGTGAGACTGCCATGAGTGCTGAAACATCTGATTCTTCGCCCGCCCAAACAAACCGCGTCATTGTATTTGATACGACTCTGCGCGACGGGGACCAGACTCCCGGCGCGGCCACGTCTCCTCGCACCAAGTTGAGTACAGCTCGCCTGCTGGAACGGCTGCGCGTCGATGTCATTGAGGCAGGCTTTCCGGCTTCATCTGAACAGGACTTTCAGGCAGTGCGCTCCATTGCGCGCGAATTGCGTGGCAGCTGCGTGTGTGCCCTGGCTCGCTGCGTTGAGCCGGATATCGCGCGCGCTGCATTGGCTCTGGCGGCGGCTGCGCGGCCCCGTATCCATGTATTCATCGCCACAAGCCCGATACATCGCAGGCACAAGCTGAAATTGAATCGCGTGCAGGTGCTTGAGGCTGCCGCCAAGGGCGTGCGCCTGGCTGCCGCCGCCTGTGCGGACGTGGAGTTTTCCGCCGAAGATGCCACGCGCACGGAGCGCCGCTTCCTGGCAGAGGTCATCGAAGCCGCGATTGAGTGC
>Ga0154020_10005969_pt1 | contig 14270 bp, 13 predicted proteins | sample Klosneuvirus_201_FD_109709 | JGI IMG/M metagenome (GOLD analysis project Ga0154020, IMG submission 109709) | Active sludge microbial communities from wastewater, Klosterneuburg, Austria - Klosneuvirus_20160825_MG | ecosystem: Engineered > WWTP > Aerobic digester > Activated sludge | place...
CCCGCCGGCAGCAATTTGCCCAGCGCGGCCAGCGTGCCGACATTGCTGACCACCATGCCGAGTGCGATCGGCAGCCCGCCGGCCGGCATCTCGGTGCCGAACAACGCCATGATCAGCATCCTCTCGGCACCTTGCGGATATTTGGTCGGCACGGCCTCGACGTGGATCTCGCCTTCGGCAAAACCGCCATCCGCGGTGGCGCCGGCAATGGCCTGGCGCAGGGTCGCCACCGCATCGGGCTTGTTGTCCTCGACGCCGATGATGGCGCGCACCGCGCCGGTCGCGCGCATCGCATAGCGGATCCCGGCGATCAGATCGTCGGTCTGCTCCACCATGACGCGGTGATCGCAGGTGAGATACGGCTCGCACTCGCAGCCGTTCACCACCAGGGTATGCACTTTCGCCTGCTTCGGCACCGAGAGCTTGGCGTGGGTCGGGAAGGCGGCGCCGCCGAGGCCCACCATGCCGGTATCCCAGATCGCCTGCAGAATGTCCTGGCCGGTGGCCTGCGACAGATCGCGCGGGCGGCCCCAGAGGTCCTCCTGCGTGGCGCCGGGATGGGCGCGGATCACGATCGACTCGACCCAGGTGCCGCGCATGCCTGGACGCAGGCCGATGAACTCGACCACGCCGGACAGCGGTGCGTGGTGCGGTACCGAAAGCCACTCGTCGCTCTTAGCGATCGGCTGGCCGCGCACCACCTCCTGGCCGACGCGCACGATCGGCCGCGGCGCCTTGCCGATGTGTTGCGACAGCGGCACCGTGACCCGCGGCGGAAACGGCAGGCGACGAATGGCGTGATCCGCCGTCAGCTTGCAGGACGCCGGATGCACGCCACGCTGAAAGGCGCCGCCGCGGAAGTAGGAGACGAGTTTCATCGCCGGATCAGTTGAACTTCGCCGCGCGTACCATCAGTTTTTCCACGCCCGGCTCGCCCATGTTCCATGGCGTGCCGGGATGGATGCAGCCCGCCGTGCATTTCTCGGCGGCCTTGACGATGTCGGCAAACTTGCCGCCCTTCGGGTTGATGACGATGGCGAGCTTCTGGTCGTTGTAGGCGAATATCTTCGGCGCCAGCGTGGTGCACTCATCGCAGGCCGTGCATTCGGGTGATTCGATCCAGACTGGATCGTAATCGCCACCGTTGCCGGACGCCGCCGTCGCCGTGTCGCCAGCGCCGACTTTTTCGCCTGCTTCGCCACCCAGCCCCAGGCTTGCCGTGATCCTGGCCAGCAGTTCGGTGCGCACCCGCTCCGTCACCTCGGTGCTGTCCGACAGATCGGCGTCGAGGCCGGCGAGGCCGCGCAACTGGCGCCAGAAATGCAGCCGTTCTTCGGACGAGCGCACCAGGTCTTCGGTGACCAGCAGGCGCATCAGGCGATTCTTCTTGTCCACCGACCAGATGAAGGGGAACTTGCCCTCGCGCTCGTCCTTGTCGAGTTGCAGGAAGTCGGCCAGCAGGACCATGTCCTCGTTCCAGGTCTCCGGCGGCGCCTTCCTGAACTGCTTGAGGAAGCGCGCCTCGGTGGCGGCGAAGTCGGCGAAGGTCATCGGCAGCGTCATGCATTGCTCGGCGCCGGCGTCGTCGATGTACTTGAGGCTGTAGGTCGGCCAGTCGGTATCGAGCGAGGGGTTGCCTTCGAGGCTGACGCATTCCCTGAAGGTGGTGCCGGCATCGGGATCGAAACGGAACAGTGGATAGGCGCGGCCCTCGACCGCCAGCTTGCTCTGGTCCACGCTGCGGTCGTCGCCGACGCCGTGTTCCGGCGGGCAGACGGCATAGATGTTGAACAGCGCCGGACGCCGGCTGTTCAAGCCGTCGATGTAGCTTTCCAGCAGGTGATTGACGTGGGCGATGGTGCTGGACATCACATATGAAGTGCGGTGCGCCATGCCGATCAGCGAGATTTCCTTGCGCGTTTCCTGCTTGCCGCGCGAAGCCGCGCCGAAGGGCGCCATGTCGGATACCTGGCCGATGAAGCCGGAGGTGCAGGCCTGGCCGCCGGTGTTGGAATACACCTGCGTATCGACCACCAGCACCTTGATCGGCATGCCCGACATCAGGGCGCGCGACAGATTCTGGAAACCGATGTCATACATCGCGCCGTCGCCGCCGATCGACACCACCGGCGGACAAAGCAACCATTCGTCGGCGGAGAACTTGCTCCAGGTGAAGCGGCGGAAGAAGTCGTCGTCGCGGTCGGGCAGGTAGTCGCCGGCCAGTTCCATCTCGGCCATGCGCACCGCCTTGAAGCCGTCGGCCATCTTCGCCATGTGGCCCTCGAAAATGCCCATCGCTTCCGAGGGCGAATCCTGGAACAGGTGCGAGGTCCAGGGGAAGGGATAGGGATGGAACGGGTAGGTCGAGCCCCACACCGAGGTACAGCCGGTCGAATTGACGATGCCCATCTCGGCGCGGCCGCGTTTGGTCGGGCCTTCGACATAGCGCCACTTGAGGTCTTTCAACTTTTCCAGAAGCTGCGCGGTGTTCTTGACCCAGGCCGGATCGAGCAGCTGCGAGGGCTTGTCGGCATTGAGCTTGTTGGCCAGGTTGGACAGCGTCAGGTCGTGCAGGCCGGTCGCATCGACGGCGCGCACCACGGCGCCGGTATCGGTCAGGTCGACCGCCGAGGCGAGCTTGACGCGCATGTGCTGCTCCAGGCGCACGATCAGGTCGTCGAGCTTGTCAATGAAGGCCTTGACCCGCGGCTGCATCAGCGCCGTCACGGTCGAGGTGAACAAGTGGATCGCGGTCTTCTCGCCGCAGCCGAGGCAGGCGCCGTCGCCGCAGTTCATCGAATTGTAGTTGTGCTTGTCGAGCAGCAGGGTTTCCAGCGCGCCGATCTTTTCGTCGAGGCTGTCGATGCGGCTGTATTCCCTGGGCGTGGTCGGCAGGTCGAGCCAGGTATTCCAGTCGCGGCGCAGTCGCTCGACCGAGTCCTCGGTCTGCGTCACCATCTTCAGCGCATCGTCCTCGCAGACCGTCACGCACAGTGCGCAACCCTTGCAGGTGTAAGGATTGACGGTGATGGAGAACAGCCCGCCGCTGCCCTTGGCCTTCTTCTCCTTCTGCGACCAGTAGGGCTTGGTGGCGGCGAACTGGAAGCCGCCCAGATGAATCTGCAACTGGGTGAATTCGGCGGCCAGCGATGCACGCTCGCCTTCCGGCGTTTCGCCGAGCACTTGATCCATGGCGATATCGATCAGCGGCCGCACGAAGCCGCCATCCTTGTCGACCAAGGCCCGCAGCTTTTTCTCCACGGCGCGCACGGCGCGACGCAGATGGCGGGTCGGCGTGCCGGAGGTCTCGATGCGGGTAACGGCCGCGTTGAAGACATCGCCAATCGAACTGACCAGGCCGGGGATCGCCGAGTCCGGGCACTGCGTGTAGCAGTTGCCGCAGGCCGTGCAGTTCTCCGCGATCCATTGCGGATGCTCGAAGCGGATGCCGGTCATGTCGCGGAACACGCCGGTCGCGGCCGGCACCAGCGACATGCCGATGAAGGGATCGACCAGATTGTCGGAGCCCTTGCCGGTCAGGTAGAAGTTGCCGGTCTGCTCCCAGAAGCGGTGGATGTCGGCGGGCTTGGAGAGGCGCGGCCCTTCCGCCGCCGGCAACTGCTTCAGCATGATGGGCAGGCCGGCGTCCTTCTTGGCCATCTGTTTCCGCGCCGCCCCTACTTCCTTGTCGGTGATCTCCGTCAGTTCGGTGAAACCGCGACGCACCACGCGCAGGTTGTCGGCCACCACGCGCGCGCCCTTGCCGCCGAACTTCGACTGCAACTGTGCCTCGATCGCGGTGAACAGCGCATCCTCGGTCAGGCCGGCATTGGCCATGGTCGGACTGGCGGCGAAGAAAGCGCCCTGGAAGGCAATGCCCTGCATGCGCAATTGCAATTCGGCCGCGCCGGCTTCTTCGCGGGCGATCTGGAAGGCGTCGAGGTAGAACACGCGAATGTCATTATCGACAATGAACTTCTGCGCCCAGAGCGGAAAGTTGGCCCAGGTCTGCTTGCCCAGATTGGACTGGATGATGAAGAAGCCGCCCTGCTTCAGGCCGGACAGCGGATTGCTGTGGCCGAACACCGCCGGGTCGGGCGAGAGCACGACATCGACAAATGCATATTCGCAATTGATGCGGATCGGCTCCGGCGCTGCCGAGAGGTAATAGGTGGTCGGCTGGCCCTTTTTCTCCGAGCCGTATTTCGGATTTGCCTTGATGTCCCAGCCGAGCAGCTCGAACAGGGTCATCGCCAGGTTCTTGCCGGTGGTGATGGCGCCCCAGCCGCCCACCGAGTGCATGCGCACCGTAATCGCGCCGCGGGGCAAGAGGTTGGGATTCTCCGAGCCGCGCACGCCCATCTCGCGAATGCGCGGATACTTGTCGGCGAGGTCCTGCTGATGCACTTCGTCTTTCGGATTGATCGGATCGCGAGCGAAATCAATCGACAGGTAAAAGAACTTGCGTTGCGTTCCGTCGGGCAACATGTTTTCCACGGTACCGATCAGCGCCTCGGGCTGCATGTCGCGGCTGCCCAGTCCGTAGCAGCCCGAATACAGGCGCGGCATGTCGCCGGCACCGTAGCTGGCGTAGTCCGGATACGGCTTCACGCCATCCGCGCCGGCCATGCCGTTCTCGATGCATTTCATCAGCACGGCGCGCACTTCGCGGATCAGCGGCAGGTCTTCGGCCAGCGGCTGGTCGGTGCGCTCCAGCACCGCCACGCCCTTCTTGCCGCGCAGCACATGGCCCAGCAGGTCGCCGGGGAAGGGGCGGAACATGGTCAGATTGACCACGCCGACCTTGAGCTTGCGCGTTTCACGCAGGTAGTCGGCAACCGCCTCGGCCTGCACGATCATGCTGCCCATGCCGAGGATCAGGTAGTCGGCGTCCTCGGCCTTGAAAGTGGCGACGCGCTGGTAGCGGCGGCCGGTCAGCCCGGCGTATTCGTCCATGCAGAGATCGGTGAGCGCTTCGATGTGGTCGAAGAAATACGGACGCTGGCCGGCGGTGGCCTGCATGTAGGCGTCCTGGTTCTGCACCGTGCCGGAGACCACCGGGGTGTCGACGTCCCAGATCGCCGGCACGCGGCGGCGTTTCGGCCCGAACAGCATTTCCTGCGCCGGCGTCGGCGTGTCGATCAGGTCGTCCGGCTTGCCGAGGTATTCGGCCACCAGTTCGCGTTCCGGCAGCAGAGCCGATTCGATCAGGTGGGTGGTGAGAAAGCCGTCCTGGCCGATGATGGCCGGCGTCAACGACAGTTCGGCGACCTTGCGCGCGATCAGGTTGAGATCAGCGGCCTCGGTGGCGCTCTTGGCCATGACCTGGATGAAGCCGGTGTCATCGACGCAGTGGTAGTCGTCGTGGCCGGCATGGACGTTGAGCGAGGCCTTGGTGATGGCGCGGCAGCCCATGTTGAGCACATACGGCAGGCGCTTGCCGACGGCGGCGTAGAGCGATTCGTGCATGAAGGCGACGCCCTGCCCCGATGAAAAATTGACGGCGCGCAAGCCCGTCATCGACATCCCCGCGGTGACGCCGGCGGCGGCATGCTCGGACTCGGGCTCGATGAAGATCAGCGGCTTGTCGGAAATATTCAAGTGGCCGGCAGCGACCTCCTCGGCCCAGTACTCGCCCATCTGCGTCGACGGCGTGATCGGGTAGGCGCCGGCAGCGTCGGAAGCCTCGCGCTCGACATGAATGATGGCGGTATTGCCATCGACCGCGTCGCGTACGCCGGGATACTTCACCGACTTGGATTCCTGGCCGGCGTTGCCTGACTCCAGCAGCGCGAACGAAAACATTTTCTTGATCAGTGACATGGACATGACGGATTCCTCAACTTTTTGATTCAGTAGCGCAACGGCAAGGGGTCGTTGCGCAGGATCTTTCGTGCAGCGGCCCCTTTCACGGGCCGGTCGGGCGTGTCGAACCAGACGATGGCGCCGGTCGGGCAGCGCTCTATGGGCTCACGTGTGGCCTGGTCGTTCCAGTCGTAATTGATGGCCGCCAGATTGCCGGCCAGTCGCATCAGTTTCAGGGGCGCATCGGCGACACACTTGCCGCAGGCGGTACACGCCACGTCGCAGGAGGCCTCGGCGGTATCGCCATCCGCCTGGTTCTTGCACGCGACCCACAGCCTGTGGCCCACCGGCTCCAGGCTGAACAGGCCCTTGGGGCACACCTCGACGCAGTCGTTGCAGGCCGTGCATTTATCGCTATCGACCACCGGCAAACCATGGGCGTCCATGACTATGGCATCGAAGGTGCAGGCCGTGGCACAGTCGGCCAGCCCCAGGCAACCCCAGGCGCATTCCTTGCCGCCGCCCGACACCACCGCCGCCGCACGGCAGGTCTTCAAGCCTTCATAGCGGGCGCGCAGGAAGGCCACATGATGGCCGCCACCACAGGCCAGCCGCGCCACTTTCTTCTCCACGGTGCCGGTGGCGACGCCGAGCAGGTCGGCAATGCCCTGGCGCTGCTGCGGCGTGCTGACGGTGCATTGCGCGGGAATGGTCGCGCCGCCGACCACCTTCTCGGCGAAGTCACGGCAACCGGCCTGGCCGCAGGCGCCGCAGTTGGATTTGGGCAGCAGCTCCTCGACCTCGCCGATGCGCGGGTCTTCAAAAACGTAGAGTTTCTTGTTGGCAAAGGCGAGCAGCAGCGCCAGGACGACCCCCAGCCCGGCCATGAATGCCCCTGCCACCGCGAGATTCTGCAACGACTCCACTGGTGCCTGCCTTCTCCGTAACCGGGCAATACCCGGATCAAGCCATGAGTTTGTTGCTGCATCCGCACAATGTCCCCGATCGCGGCAATCCGCGTTGACGTGGGACAAGGGATGAACTGCACTGCAGCAACGCAATGTTGAATCCAGCCGTCCGCAACCTCGGGGGCGCGAACGGCGGACTCGATCACGGCGTAGCCGGGAGTTGCTCCCGGCGTACAGGAAGGAGAAGCGCCTTAACGCCTCACCGAACTAACACGCAGGGCGGGGTGGTGCCCCTCGCGCTTGTGACCAGTCCACTATAAGACCTATAACCGGAGCGGCGGAATGGATTATTTTATTTCCGCATTCGCCGACTTCATTAACGTGAAACAACTCGTTCGGAGTGACTGGTAATAGTCGAGCGAAGCGAGCAAATCAGTAACCCCCCGTGAGGGGGGCATGGGGGGCGGGTCTTTAATTCGCCTTTCGCGTGTTTCATCATCGGTGGGTGGCGCTCGGTACCGTGAGCGTTAGCCGGCAGGTGGCTGGCAGCGTGCGGCCACCCACTCGAAAAGCTCCGCTGCCACCGCCTCCCGATCGAGGTCGTTGAGCGTCTCGTGGCGGCTGCCCGGCCACAGGCGCAGTGTGCGATCCGGTCCGCCCCAGAGTTGGTAAATCTCTCGACTGCCGGCCGGATCGGTCAGCCGGTCGGCGTCGCCGTGGAACAGATACACCGGCAGCGCAAGCCCTGCCGCCGCCGCGCGATTGGCCTCCATTGCCTCCAGCAACTCGGCCCCGGTACGCGCCGGCGGCGCTTCCAGGCTCACCAGCGGGTCATTCACATAAGCCGCCACCGCAGTTGCGTCACGACTGATCACCGCCGGATCAAAGCGCTTGCCGCGCAGGTGCGGCAGCCAGCGCGACAGCAGGGGCGCCAGCGCCACCAGCAGGCGCGGCACGTCGCCGCCGATCTTCAACGCCGCCGATGACAGGATCACGCCGGCCACCCTGGCCACCCCGGGCCCGCGCACCGCCAGCCAGCGCAGGGCAATGGCCCCGCCCATGCTGTGGCCCATGAGGAATACCGGGCGCCCGGAGGCCAGTTCCCGCGCCTTTGCCAGCAGCGTATCCACGTCCAGCAGATAGTCGTCGAAGCGCTCAACATACGAGCGTTCGCCCGGCGAGCGGCCGTGCCCGCGCAGATCGACCGACACCACGCCAAGGCCGCACTGATTCGCCCTCTCGGCGAGAAAGGCATAGCGTCCCGAATGCTCCGCGATGCCATGCACCACTGCCACGATGGCTCGCGGCGTTGCCGGCATCCATGCTCGCGCCGAAAGAAGCACACTGTCCGCCGTGCTCAAGTCGAAAGATTGTGGATCGCTCATGGCTAGCGGCGATCGCGAACCACGAAGGGCTCGATCAGGGCCTCCTGCACCGAATTGTCGCGATTGCGCGCCTGGTCGAAATTGGCGTTCCAGACGTCGGCGTTGGCGAGATCGGCGCCCTCCATGTCCGTCTTGAAAAACACCGCCTGACGCAAGACCGCCCCGGCCAGCCGCGTACCCTTGAGTTTCGCATTCGTGAAATCGGCCTGTTCCATCGCCGCGCCGGTCAGGTCGGCCCCGGACAGATCGGTGCCGATCAGCTTCGCCCCGGTAAACACGCCGCGAAAAGAGTAGCAGTTGCGGATCGAGCCGCCCGACAGGTCGATGCCTTCCATCAGGATGTCCTTGAGATAGGCCCCAGAAAAGTCCGCCTTCGGCGCCCGGGTGTTGATCAGGTTGGCGCCGAACAGATAGGCGCCCGCGAGGTTCGCGCCGGAGAGGTCGCCCTCGTCGAAGGTGGCGTGAAACAGGTCGGCATTGCGCAAATCCGCGCCGGAGAGGTTGGCCCCGGTGAAGTTGGCCCACTTGGCATTGCTGCCTCGCAAATCCGCGCCGGACAAATTGGCTTTGCTGAAATCCGTGCTCTCCAGCTTGGCGCCCGCCAGCCGCGCACCGCGCAAGTTCCGCCCCGCCAGCTTCTTGCGCGAGAAATCGCATTGCGAAAGATCGGTGGCGGCCATGGGCGCCGCGCAACTGCCGGCAGGCAAATCGGCGGGTGCCGCGATGCCGGCCAAGGGCACGGTCCCCAGCAGGAAAAGCATTGCGAGTGTCTTCATTCGGTATTCCCCTTCTCCTTGTCCAGCGGATGCCGGTAGATGTGAAACGGGCCGCCGGCAAATTCCAGTTCCCGCTCCAGCGTCGCCCCCACCGCCAGGGCCAGCTTGATCGAGGCGGTGTTGCGGCAGTCGATCAGGCTGATCAGCGACAGATCGGGAACGTACTCACGTGCCATATGCTGCACGGCGCGCACCGCTTCGCTGGCGTAGCCCTTGCCCCAGTGGCGGCGGGCCAGCGCCCATTTTATTTCCGGCTCCGGCCATTCGAGCGGATACCAGAGGCCGACGGTGCCCAGCACCGCCTTCGTCGATTTATCCTCGACGGCGTAGGGTCCGTAGCCACGCAGCTGCCAATGCCCGGCCATGCTGGCCATGGCACGCCACGTGGCGGCTTCGGTCAGGGCGCGACGGAAGGTGAAGCGCGTGCACTCCGCATCCGAATAGTGCTCATGCAGCGCACGCCAGTCGCCTTCGACGAACATGCGCAACACCAGACGCCCGGTCTCCAGCCTTTCCGGAATCCTGAAATGCGAAGCTGTCGCCAGGCTGCTCATGAACCAGTCTTTGTCATGGGAATTACTATCGATTTGCGGCCATGGCCCGGTTCGCCGTACGGGTACACCAGTATCAGTGCCGGAAGCTGTCTCATGATTGATGACTCATCACTTCCTGATTGCCTCGTTGGCGATCTCGTAGCATGCGTCGACATGCGCGTTACCCAGGTACATCATTGCCGCCACACTGAGCGCGACTGCTGCTGCCTGCCCGGCGAAGGGGACGTATTTGAGCACCTGCTTTGCGGCCATGCGCCCCGACACCTTTTTCAGCGCAGCCACCACCAACCGCTGAGTGATGGCGCGGCCCACCAGATCGCCGCCGACTTTTTTCGCCATCGCGTAGATCAATACCTTGTGCCGGGAATCGAGCTCTTCGATCTGCTCCGGCGTCAGGCCAAACTTCTGGTTGATCGCCGGGATCAGTTGCAGCAGCATGGCCACATCACCCGCGATATCCACTCCGGGAATCGGGATCAGGGACATGCCCCCCGATGTTGCCGCGCGCCGCTTGACCATTGCCTTGCAGGACGCGCGAATCCTGTCCAGTTCCGCAATCGACTTCGGCAGCGCTATGTTCCTGCGCACCGCCGATTACCTTTTGCCCGCGGCGAAACGCGGATGCGTGTCGTTGAAATCGTACCAGGGCGCCTTCGAGTCGACATGGATGTGAAAGACATCGTTGCACACAAACGGCGTTTCCACGGTGCCCAGGCGCAGGCGCTTCACCTCGGGCCGGTCGTCCTTCGCGCTGTAAATCGGGCTGCCACAGTTGGCGCAAAACGCCCTTGCCTTGTCGCTTGAGGAGCGGAACTCCTTGAGCAGATGGGCGCCCGACACCAGGCGGAACCGGTCTGCCGCGAGCGGACTCACCGCCGCAAAGGCCGAGCCCTGAGCCTTGCGACACTGTGAACAATGGCAGATCGAAATCTCTTCGATCTCACCGTCATACTCATAGCGGATTCCCCCGCAAAGGCAGCTGCCTTCAATCACTTCGGCTCCTTCCATATTTGCCGCCAGCGACCGCGGCGCCGCGGATACTAGACCTCGGCCGTGTACTCCCCGCGTGCCGGATAATCCTTGGCAATCGCGAAGTCGATCGCCCCCAGCAGATCCTGAAATTGCGGACGGGCAAAGGGCATGGTCTGCACGGCACCGTAATACAGGCTGCCGTCAGGCCGGACGATGAACACGCCGGGCTCGCTGAACAGCGCCGGCTCCTCGATGCCGATCGACGTCTTGCCGCGCGAGGCACTGATGTAAAGCCCCCACTGGCGCGCGCTCTTGAGACTCAAGCCATGGGCGAACTTCACCAGGTTCGCCTGGACCTTCTCCGCCATTTGTTTGCATCGTTCCTCATCGTCGCTGCTGACGGCCGTGATCTGCACGCCCCGTGTCGCGAATTCGGCTGCAAGCCGCTCCAGTTCGAGCAGATATTTCGCACAGATCGGGCAGTGCAGGCCACGATAGAACACGACGAGGTCAAATCGCTCGCCGGGCGCCGCACCGAGGACAAAGCGGCCGCCACCGACCAGCGGGACATTGAGTGCGGGAACTGGATGCCGCGGCAGTAGCGCCTGCACGAACATGAGGGGCTCCTTTCAGGTGGATGCGTCGAACAACGTCGGGCCATCCTTCGCGCGACAACGTGCGGTGGGACCCGGACTGCCGCTTGAGTTTCCACCCGATACCAAATAACACCGCCAGCAAACGTTTGGCCTTGACGGACGGCCAATTGCTCATGCTGCGAGGGGAAGAGAGATATTAATCTCGACGGGACGCGACTCGTTTTGCTCAAGGCGCTCGGCCATGGCACGAAGGGCAAGCACCTCTGCCTTTGCCATGGCGTCATCGGCAGTTTTGCCGTAGCACAGGACACCAGGAAGCTGAGGAACCTCAGAGATCCAGCGACCATCAACCTCTTCCTCGCATTCGATACTGAAATTCATGATTGGTCTCCCGGGCGGAATGAGCAGAATTGTAACGCGCCATGGTCTGTGACGCCGAACGTCGAAGTTCAGGGACGCGACGCGGCTTCATCGCGGCGCGTCCCCTGGAACGGCGGGTTCGGCGTCTTAGGCGGCAAGCTTGATGACCTTGAGGGCTTTGCGTCCTTGCTCGGCATGCCACAGGTCGTATTGCACTTGCTGGCTAAGCCAACTCTCAGCGCTGGTGTTAAAGGCGATGGATAGGCGTATCGCCATTTCGGGACTGATGCCCGAGCGCCCATTGAGAATTGCCGAAAGGGTTTTACGGCTTACGCCCAAACCCTCCGCAGCCTCGGTAACCGTAAGACCTACAGGCTCCAAGCACAGAGACTTGATGATTTCACCCGGATGGGGGGGGTTGTGCATACGCATGGCAGTACCTCAGTGATAGTCCTCGTAGTCCACCAGCTCGACATCCCTTCCCACGAACTGAAACGTGACCCGCCAGTTGCCGCTCACCCACACCGACCACACGCCTTTGCGCTCGCCCTTGAGTGCGTGGAGGTGACCGGCGCTGCGCGGCTTCATCGCGCAGCGCCCGGTGGAATGATGGGTTCGGCCACATTGCTACTACGCGTGCCGTTCTTTGCGCCCGAGACCTTCCGCGATGAACGTTAGAACAAGAGTATTTAGTGACACACCCTCTGCTTTTGCGCGTGTAGCCAACCGCGCGTGGACCGTCTTTGGTACGCGGGCGACAAACTTTCCGGATGCGACACCTCCGCTATTCGGGGCTGGAATTGGTAGCTCCTTTGCCTTGAGTGCGGCAATCGTTGACTTCAACGCGCCCTTCCCGTTTGCGAGCGCTTCCTCGACTGTTTCGCCATCAGAGATGCACTCCGAAAAATCAGGGTACGAGATTAGAAAGCCACCGCCCTCCTCGGGCGACAGCGGGCGGATCTCAAACGGGTAGTCAATTCTCTTTCCCATGGTTCATGCTCCTTCAACGAGTTCCAGGAACTTCCTGACGTAGATCGGCTTGATAGGACGCCGGGCTGGAACGGGGAGTGTCTTGCCATCAGCGCGCACGAAGACGCAGTGACTCGTTCCTATGTGCCGCCAGTCGATGCCATTCTGCCGCGCTACTGTTTGAAGCTGCGCAAGCTTCCAATCGAGCGGATTACTACGCATGGCTTGAAGCAATTTGGCGGCAGTATTCATGTCGCAGATGATACTGCGGGCAACATCACTGCGCAAGTGGCGTAATGGCATGAAACGATGCGAAGAGCGGAACGGAACTTGAGCCTCTTCTATGGGGCCGAACGTTTGAAATCACCGGCGCCGCGCGGCTTCATCGCGCAGCGTCCGGTGGATTGATGGGTTATGCGGCATTTGTGCATATGGCACTCGCATGTGGTGGTTGGTACTACACACGCTTCAGGATACGGAGTCATCGGTTAATACCGTCAAAGATGAATGCGGACGGGCTAATGACACTGTCCACATTCACTCCGCATGCGCGATGGTTTAGTCGATCCACTACATAAGTTTGCACACCGAGAACCGCGCCAGAACGCCGGTCAGTCAACGTGATCCGGTAACGGATTGCGCCCTGTCTTATCGGCGCTTTGCGGTACTCGTCCGGTTTATCCACATCGAGGAATGCCTGAACATCGGCACCCAGTTCGTTGACCCCGTAGTACGGCTGCTGAGCAGAAGGGAAACGATAGTAGGGGGCAGATGGGTTTATCGTTGCAGCACCAGCGCCGTCGCCCGCTCGGCGTTCCGTAAATTCAAAACTGGCTACCTTTGTTGCTTCTGTGGAGTTGCGTTTGCTGAATCCGCCAAAACCCAGAGTACGCCCGTCTTCATCTACCTCAACTCTCCAATAGTCCAACCACCTCGAAATACGCTTAGGATCGAAATCATAGGCAATCGACCGCACAGGAGCCACTGGTTTTTCAAGTAGCTTGACCCCGACCTCTTTGCATAATGCTGTGAATTCGGGCGTCTCATGGCTAAGCAGTTTGATCGGATCGTTTGGGGCGTACTTGAAGGAATCAACTCTTCGGAATGCAAGAAATGGAGGGGCAAAGTACTGCTCCTGCAAATACGACCCTTCAAATAGGCGTTTGCCATTCTTGTCCTTTAGATTCTGTATGCTCGGATCGTGATCGCTGATACCGTTCTGTGAATACACGAACTTTGCAAATCCTGATTCCGCACCACACAGTGCATATACCTCTCCACGAGCAAGTAAAGGCATCGAGGAGAGATATTGTTTCGAGTCGCATCGCTTTGCCAGGTAATCAAACTTGAACTCTCCTTTGGCATATTCAGTAACGATGTATCTATCGCCCTTAGGAACGATGTAGATTTCGAGGCTATTGGCCTCAGCCGGTGGATAAGGTGGAAACTCCATGGGCAACGACGCAAATTTTCCAACAAAGGTGTCATTAGCAGTTGCATGGTTGCTGAATGCCGCGACAATGACGGCAAACAACACTGTGTATGAGTGACGGCGGTGCATATAGCTCAAAAGCATCTGGCTAACCTCCAATAGTTGCTTGCCTCAGGCGCTTTACTGGCGGTCCAAATTTCTTTCCGCATAACGAGGCTGTAGAAAAAGTTCATTCACCAACGCATTCTGCTGTGAACCAATCGGGATATCAAGTGTCATAGAGGCATCGCGTTTGGAACCAATCCCATGGCCCGCTACAAACCCATCGACACCAGTCCGCGCTTCATTGCCGTCGATCTTGAACGGCAACTGCACCCGGGCACCTTCGAACACGCCCTCAACTACCTGGTCGATCACGAACTGGACCTGAGCCGGTTCGACGTTCGCTACAAGAATGATTTGACCGGCGCCAGCGCCTACCCTCCGGCCATGCTGCTCAAGGTCGTGCTGTTC
>Ga0154020_10005970_pt1 | contig 14268 bp, 13 predicted proteins | sample Klosneuvirus_201_FD_109709 | JGI IMG/M metagenome (GOLD analysis project Ga0154020, IMG submission 109709) | Active sludge microbial communities from wastewater, Klosterneuburg, Austria - Klosneuvirus_20160825_MG | ecosystem: Engineered > WWTP > Aerobic digester > Activated sludge | place...
AAGAGGCCGACCGTGAGGCGCGCGCCGCGATGGGTCGGGCCATGAACCGGAAAGATCGATGAGCATCCGTCTGAACGGCAAGCCGAGCACCGTCCTCTCGTTCACCGGCGCGCAGATCGTCCTCACCGCCGAGAGCCCCTCCCCACCGGGTGCGCGCCTCGAGGTCGAGGTGGACGACGAGGCGGGCGCCCCGCAGGCCTTCCGCGTGAAGGTGCACGGCTGCAAGCGGATTCCCACGGGGTTCATGGTCCTCGGCGGCCTGATGGACCTGCGCAAGGAGGGGCGGTCGGCCCTCGAGGCGCTGACCCGACGGGAGGGCACTCCTGCCACCGTCAAGGGCTTCAGCTGACAACCGGCCAGAGCCGGTGTATGTGCCGGCCCCGAAAAGTTCGACCCGACCGCAACGCCTCGGCCACCCGTCATGGGTGGGTGTGGGACCGCCGGTCGCCGAAGGAGGTCCTCTCATGCGTCCGTCGATGTCCTGGTTCGCTATCGTCGCCCTGGCGTTCGCCGTCTCCGCGGGTGGTTGCTCGAAGAAGGAGGAGGCCTCCTCGGACGACAAGTCCGACAAGAAGAAGAAGGACGACGACGACGGCGACAAGAAGAAGAAGAAGTCCAAGGACGACGACGACGACGGCAAGAAGAAGAAGAAGGACGACGACGACGGCGACGGCAAGAAGAAGAAGAAGGACGACGACGACGGCGAGAAGCCGAAGAAGTCGGCCGGCGGCGCGCTGTCGGGCACCTTCGAGGGCCAGAAGCTCGAGTTCAAGTACGGTCGCACCAGCACCTGGGGTGGGCTCCACCTCGAGCTGTCGACGGAGAAGGTCGCCTGCAAGGGCACGCTCCCCGACGAGGCGTACACGATCGGCTTCGACGTGCCGGCCGGTCCGGGCGGGAAGTTCTACGCCGGCGGCGACATCGGCGTGCAGCTCTACCTGAACAACCAGCGCATCAAGCTGAAGCAGACCTACGTCCCGGCCGCCTTCACCAAGATCCACCTCGAGGAGTTCAAGCTGAAGGACGGCGAGAAGATCAAGGGATCGCTCGAGTTCGACACCAAGTACATCGAGATGAAGGGCGACGACAAGAAGGAGTGGAAGTACCAGGCCGGCGGTGATTTCGAGATCACCATCTGCGAGGACTACGACAACTTCAAGAAGGTGAAGGGCGGCGCGCTCGAGGACAAGGCTCCGAGCGGCGACGTCTCCGGCGAGCACGGCGGCGAGAAGTTCGAGTACAAGACCGCCCTCGTCATCGTCCAGAAGGACTTCAACATGAAGAAGGAGTACGTGTACTCCGTCGAGTTCTACCCGGACGCCGACGTCTCCTGCTCGTCCCGCTGGGACGACCAGAAGAAGCACGCGTACTTCTTCGTCGACTACCTGGGCGGCTCGAGCGTCACCTACAACTTCAAGGGCTCGCCCCAGCCGGCGACCGCGCACATGTCCTACCCGAAGAAGGGCGGCGGCCTCTCCAACTGGAAGTCGTTCGGCTACTCGGGCGGCGCGCGCGCGGCGATCAAGTTCGACAAGCTCTCCTTCGAGAACGGCGACAAGGTCAGCGGCTCCGTGTGGGCCGAGTCCTCGTCGGACGCGAAGGCGGACGAGAAGGGCAAGATCGGCGGCAAGTTCGAGGGCAAGGTCTGCAACTCGGGCTTCTAGGCTCTTTCGTCGGTGCGGTGGCGTGCGTGCTCGTCGCGCCCGCCGCCCACGCCGACGACGATCCGTGGTGGGGCCGCGACAAGGCGCTCCACTTCGGGATCTCCACCGGCCTCGCCGGCGGGATCTACGGAACGGCCGCTCTGCTCGGGGCCTCGCGCCCCGGGTCGGCGGCCGTCGCCGCTTCCGTCACCTTCGGGATCGGCATCGGCAAGGAGGTCGCCGACGCGTTCGGGCTGGGGCAACCTTCCTGGCGCGATCTCACCTGGGACGCCGCGGGCACCCTGCTCGGCGTGGGAATCGGCCTCGGCCTCGACCTGTTGCTGCGAAAGGACCGGAGCGTCACGGTATCGCCTCAGCTCTCGGGCATCTCGTCTCCCCGAGGCGAGCCCCGCAGCTACGGGCTCCTCGTGGCCTTCACCCCATGAACGCTCCCCTGCCGACCGCCCGCTTCAAGTCCTCCCCCGAGGACTTCGTCGTCGACGAGATCGACGCGTACCCGGCCACGGGAGACGGGCCGCACACCCTCGTGCGCTTCAAGAAGCGCGGCCTCACGACCGACGTCGCGCTCGGGCGCCTCGCCACGGCCCTCGGCGTCGACAAGCGCGCCTGTGGTCACGCCGGCCTCAAGGACAAGGAGGCCGTGACCACCCAGCGCATCAGTTTGCCGGAGGTGGCGCCCGAGGCTGCCCTCGCGCTCCGCTGGGACGACCTCGAGGTGCTGGAGGCCGCGCGCCACCGCAACAAGCTCAAACCAGGTCACCTGCACGGCAACCGCTTCGACATCGTGCTGCGCGAGGTCTCCGACGTGCCCGCCACGCTCGCGGCGCTGGCGGCCATCGGTCGCGACGGCTTCCCGAACGCCTTCGGCCCCCAGCGTTTCGGTCGCGACGGGGACAACGCCGACCGCGCCCTCGCCTTCGTCCGAGGAGAAGACCGCGGGCCCCGCGACAGCCGCGATCGCCGCATGCTGTTCTCCGCGCTGCAGTCCCGATGGTTCAACCGCCTGCTCTCGGCGCGCGTCGCCGACGGTTCGTACCAGGTCCCCACCCTCGGCGACCTGCTCAAGAAGCACGACACCGGCGGAATGTTCCTCTGCGAGGACGTCGAGACCGATCGCGCCCGCGCCGCACGCGGCGAGCTGTCGCCCACCGGCCCCATGTTCGGGAGCGAGATGACCTGCCCTGGGGGTGAGGTCCTCGCCCGCGAGCTTTCGGTGCTCGCCGAAGACGGCCTCGACCTAGAACGTCTGCGTCCCCACCGGGCACTCGGGGAGGGCACGCGTCGCGTGCTGCGCATCTTGCCCACCGAACTCGTCGCGGAAGAGCAGGGTGAGGGGGTCGTCCGCGTGCGGATGACGCTGCCCAAGGGCGCCTACGCCACCACCGCCCTCGCCGCCGCCGTCTCGCTTCTCCCTGGCCGTTCGGCTAGGGACGTGCCGCAACCGAACGACGGTTCCGGCATCGATTCACCCGAGCCCTCGTTCGAGTAGTTCCGGTCCTCCGCTCCGTTTTTCCTTCTTTGGCCCGAGGTCGAGAGTCCCCGACATGAACATCGTCGAGAAATCCAAGGCCGTCATGCTCGCGATGGGCGCTGCGCCCGTCATGTGGCTCATGATCGTCCTCAGCGTCCTCAGCGTGGCCATCATCCTCGAGCGCGGGTACTTCTTCTATTCCATCCGCGACGACCTCGAGGTCCTCGCCAGGGACCTCGCCAAGGCCTTGCGCACGGGCACCTTCGACGACGCGCGTCGCCGCCTCGAGAGCTCGCCCTCGGCCGAGGCCGCCGTGGTCATCGCCGGCCTCAGCGAGGCCGACCGCGGCGCCGCTGCCGCGGAGGAGGCCATGGCCGGCGCCACCGCCCTCCAGCGCATGAAGCTCGAGCGCCGCCTCGTGTTCCTCGGCACCCTCGGCAACAACGCCCCCTTCATCGGCCTCTTCGGCACCGTCGTCGGCATCATCCAGGCCTTCCAGAAGCTCGGTGAGTCCTCCAAGGCCACCGCCACCGCGGCCGCCGCCTCGGGCGGCGCTCCCTCCGAGGTCATGAACGCCATCGCCGAGGCGCTCGTCGCCACGGCCATCGGCCTCGCGGTCGCCATCCCGGCCGTCGCCGCGTTCAACTTCTTCCAGCGCCTCATCAAGTCCACCGTCAACAACACCGATGCGCTCTCGCGCGTGTTGCTCGCCCACCTCAAGGGCGAAGGCGTCGACGGCGCCGTGGCCCACGCCTCCGCCACCCGCCTCGAGGACGGCGGGCGCCCGAGCAGCCCGCCGCGATCCGAGCGCGGGCACTCGGCGAGCGAGAAGGCCGCGGACAAGCACACCGAGAAGCACGACAAGAACGAGAAGAAGCCGTCTTCGGCCGAGGAGTCCTGAGGTGGCCGGCGGCGCGAGCAACAACGACGACGACATGATCGCGGGGATCAACGTCACCCCGCTGGTCGACATCACCCTCGTGTTGCTCATCATCTTCATGGTCACCGCCAAGATGATCGTGTCCAACACGATCCCCCTCGACTTGCCCAAGGCCGCGTCGGCGGGCGTGCAGCAAGACGTGTTCACGGTGAGCATCGACAAGGACGGTCGGGTGCTCGTCGACAAGCGTCCGATCCAGAACCAGGAAGAGCTGCGCAAGGCCGCGGCCGACGCGCTCGCCAAGAACAAGGACCTGCGCACGGTCATCCAGGCGTCCGGGCAGGCCACCCACGCCAAGGTCATCGAGGTGCTCGACCAGCTGCGCCAGGCCGGCATCCAGAAGGTCGGCTTCGCGGTCGACAAGACGATGACCGTCCAGGGCACCAAGACCACGCCTGCCGGCCCCTGAAACTCCTCGGCCAGACGTAAGCCTCGGCCCGAGGTGGCACTCCATCCCGGATTCTGTTACAACACGGTTGCACCATGAGTTCTCCCCGTTCGCTGGATCCGTTCTCGCCGTTCGAGCGCGTCCTCCACTTCGGGGAGCGGCACGGCGTGCCCATCGTGATCGCCGCGCTCTTGTCGTCCACCTCGGTGCACTACGCGTTCGCCTACGCCTCCACCATCGTCGAGGTCCAGTTCAAGGACGTCGCCAAGGTCCAGTGCCGCAGCGGCGAGAACGTGCAGGTCGAGCTCCTGGCCCGCGCCCGCTTCGGCGGCTTCGCCGACGCCACGGGCGCGGCCTCCTGGTCCACCGACAACGCGCTCGTCGCGCAGTCCGCTGGCGCGGGCCTGCTCCGCTGCCTCGGTCAGGGCGACACCGTGTTCCGCGCGACCTACGGCGGCCGCACGGTGGTGCTCCCGGTGCACGTCGACCCGCCCATCATGATGGTCGAAGAAGAAAAGAAAGAGGAGCCGCCGCCCCCGCCTCCTCCGCCGCCCGACGAGAAGCCGGAGCCGCCGCCGCCGAGCAACACGCCGCCGGAGCAGGTCCAGCCGAACACCACCGCCGCGGCCAAGGCGGGCAACCTGCTCACGGCGACCGACGACGCGCCCAAGACCGGCGACGACCCCGTGTCGTTCGTGACCGATCCCAACGGCAGCGAATACGGCAGCGGCACGGTGATGAAGGGCGGCACCGCGGACAAGTCCAAGGGTGGGCCGGTCTCCACGGCGCCCCCCTCGGGCTCCGGCTCCGTCGCCGGCAAGCCCCCGCCCCCACCCCCTCCTCCGCAGACGGGCCCGGATCTGAGCGCCGTCCCCTCGCTCCCTGGCGGCAAGAACTTCTGCAACGGGTACTTCCCCGGCGACGCGGACGACGACAACGGCTTCGTGCAGGTGGTGATCGACGTGGACGCGAACGGCAAGGTCACCAAGGCCGTCGTCGTGAAGGAGTCGCCCAAGGGCCAGGGGTTCGGCAAGGGCGCGCGCTCGTGCCTCCTCTCGGGGCGCAAGATCAACCCGGGGCTCGACGCCGGCGGCAAGCCAGCCGCAAAGTCGCTCACGATCAACCTGAATTTCACGCGCTGAGCGTGGGGCGCCTCCGTGCGCTATCCTCATTTCGTGAGGAAGAGCGGACGGGTGATCCTGGTGCTCGTGGCTCCGTGGATGGGCGGCTGCGCCTACGACATGGACCACCTGGTCGCGATCGAAGACGGCTCCGTGGACGTGGGCTCTGGCGACAGCGGTGCCGACACGAGGGCCGATACCGCCGTCGACACCGGCCCGCGCCCCGACGGTGCGGGCTGCGGGAGCCTCGGCACCACCGAGTGCCTCAAGTGCTGTCTCGACGCCGCCCCCAGGGCCACCAGCGTCCTCGACGACAAGGCGGGCAGCTGTCTCTGCCAGGACAGCGCCTGCAAGAGCGCCTGCAGCAAGGAGTTCTGCAAGCCGCCGAGCCACACGATCGAGAGCAAGGCCTGCGCGGCCTGCGTGAGCGCGAACTGCAAGGACAGGCTCGACGAGGCGAAGAAGTCCGACTCCTCGGTGACGGTCTACCTCGCCTGCGCCGCCGGCTGCTAGCTGCCGCGGTAGGTCGAGTAGCCGAAGGGCGAGAGCAGGAGGGGCACATGGTGGTGCTGCGCGGCGTCGCGCACCACGAACTCGATGGCCACCCGCGGGAAGAACCCGCGGTCGTCGTACGCCGCGACGTCGAACGTGATGCGGTAGGTGCCCGCGCGTGCCGGCGCGCCGTCGGGCACCAGCGTCCGGAGGCGACCGTCGTCGTCGGTGACGCCGCGACCGATCTCGGCGGGCTCCGGGTCGAGGCGCTCGAGGGTGACGGGGACGCCGGCGGCCGGCCGGCCCTGGGCGGTGTCGAGGACGTGGGTGGTGATCTTGGCCATGGGGGTGAGGAGCTTCTCGAGGCGGAGGTGGGTGATCTTGCGCTGCTCCTCGGCGGCGACGCGGAGCTCGACGTCGGGAGCGTTGCCGAGGCGCGACAGGCACACGGCGAGCAACTCCTCGGCGGAGCGACCGGTCGCGCACACGAGGTAGATGTGGCCGAAGCGCGCCTCGTAGGCGGCGTTGGCCTCGGCGAGGCGGCTCGCCACGTCGGCGCTCGCCGCGTCCATGCCGGCCTGCTCGCCCTCGCTCCACGCCCGCGTGGCCGCGGACTTCTGCGCCACGTCCTTCTTGGATCCGATGCGGGGGTGCGCCGCGAACGCCTCGTGCCAGTCGGCGGGCGCGAGCGAGGCCCAGATCGCATCGGCGGCCGCCGCGAGCGCCGAGCGGTCGGCGAACGGTCGCGCCGCCGCGAGCCGGGAAGCGAACGCCGTCGAGCCGCAACACGTGAGGAACCGGGCCTGCGCCTCGGCCGCCGAGAGCGCGTTGAGCCACTCAAGCATCGGGGAGTCCGCGCACGCGGAGGCGGGAGATCCCGCCGTCGGGGTGGATGGTGAGGCGCACGTGGGTGAAGCGCCGATCGGGCTCGTGGGCCAGCGCGTCGAACAGATGGCGGGTGTGACCGCGGAGCTTGGTGCGCGGCAGCACCTCGACCCAGTGGGCCTTGTGCAGCTCGTCGGGCGTCGCCTCGGCCAGGTCGACGCCGTGCACCTCGGCGCTCTCGGGGAAGTTCCCCTTGAAGTGGTTGGTGTCGATCTCGATCTCGCGGATCGTGCCGCGCCGGCCGAGGGCGACGACGCAGAAGTCGTGCCCCACCTGGCGCTTGCGACGCGTCTCCCAGCCGTCGCCCATGTTCACGGAGCGGCCGGGCTGGATCAGGTTGTGCCGCGAGCCGAAGAACATGTCGTTGGCGGCGACGACCACGCCGCCGTGCTCGAGCGCGGCGAGGTCGATGGCGCCCCCGAGCCCGAGGATGCGCGGCCAGTCGGGGAGCACGACGCCGTGCACGCGCAGGCGCGCGACGCCGCCGTCGGGGTAGATGTCGAGGCGCACGTGGGTGACGCGCTGGTCGCTGCCCACGGCGAAGTAGTTGGGCCCGTGCCCCTCGAGCGCGATCCGGGGGACCAGCGGGAACCACGCGGCGTGCGCGAGCGCTGCGGCGTCGGCGCGCCCGAGCACGTCGGCCCCGAACAGCGCCGCCGACTCCGGGAAATTGCCCCGGAACCACGAGGTGTCGATGTCGACGCCGCGCACGAGGCCCGGCAACCCGAGCTCGAGGATGCAGGCGTCGTGGGTGTGGCCGGGCACGCGACCGAAGCTGCGCCGCGACTCCCAGCCGTCCATCCACTTGCCGCGCTCGGTGTAGAGGCCGTCACGCCACTCGGGTGGACGCGCCTCGATCAGGTTCTCCTTCGGCGCGAAGAAGTCGTCGGTCGCGTGGAGCGCGACGCCGCCGACGCGCGCGGCGGCGAGGTCGGGCAGGTCGGTGAACGGGGGGCGGGCGGGCGTCCGCGGGGACTCCGGGTGGGTCGAGCTCATGGGGAGCCCGCGATGCTACTCAGCGAGGGGTGCGCGCGTCGACCCGGATCCCCGCGGGTGCCGCGCCGAAGCGTCCGGCCTCGTGCAAGGTCTCCCCCCGGAGCATCGTGCGCAGGATCCGTCCCCGGAGCTTGCGCCCGGCCCACGGCGTGATCGCGTGGCGATGGTGGAGCGCCGCCGCGTCGACGACCGTCGTCGCCTCGGGGTCGAACACCACGAGGTCCGCGTCGAGGCCCTCGGCGATGCGGCCCTTGCGGTGCGCGACGCCGGCCAGCGCCGCGGGCGTGCTCGACACCCAGCGGCTGATCGTCGGGAGGTCGAAGCCGCGCGCCGTCGCCTCGGTGTAGGTGGCGAGGAAGCCGAGCTCGAGCCCCGCGATCCCACCCCACGCGGCCATGAAGTCGCCCTCCTCCCGACGCTTGAGCACGGGGGTGCACGGCGAGTGGTCGGAGACGATCTGGCCGATGACCCCGGACGCGAGCCCCTCCTGCCACAGGCGCTCGCGGTTCTCACGCTCACGGATCGGCGGACAGCACTTGAAGAGCGTCTCGCCGTCCTCGATCTCCTCGGCCGCGAAGGTGAGGTAGTGCGGGCACGTCTCCGCGGTGATCGGCAGGCCCTCCTTGCGCGCGGCGGCGAGGGTCTCGAGCGCGTCGGAGGAAGACAGGTGGACGATGTGCGCGCGGCAGCCGCTCTCGCGCACGAGCCGCACGATCATCGCGATGGCCTCGTCCTCGGCCGCGCGAGGGCGCGAGGCGAGGAAGGTCGCGTAGCGGCGCGGATCGAGCCCCCTGCCCGCAGCCTCGGCGCGGTCGATCGGCCCCGGCACCTCGGCGTGCACGAGCAGCACGGCGCCGCGCGCGGCGAGCCTCGGCATGGCGCGGCGCAGGTCGGCCTCGACGACGTTCGGGAACTCGTCGATGCCGGAGTGCACGAGGAAGCACTTGAAGCCGGTGATGCCGGCCTCGACCATCGCGTCGAGCTCGGCCTCGTTGCCAGGGATCACCCCGCCCCAGAACGCGTGATCGACGAAGCACCGCCCGGCGGTGGCGCGCGCCTTCTCGGCGACGGCCGCCACGGTGGTGGTGACCGGGATGCAGTTGAGCGGCATGTCGACGACCGTGGTGATGCCGCCCGCCGCGGCGGCGCGCGTCGCGGTCTCGAAGCCCTCCCACTCGGTGCGCCCGGGCTCGTTGACGTGGACGTGGGCGTCGACGGCGCCGGGCAGGATCACGTGCGCGCCCTCGTCGAGGAGCGCGACGCCGGGCAGGAGCTCGTCGAACGCGGCGATGCTGACGATGCGTCCGCCGCGCACGTGGAGCGAGGCCGGCGCGAGGTGGTCTCCGATCAACACTTGGGTGGAGCGCACGATGAGATCCATCGCGTGCGACGATAGCCGACGGCCTACCCCCTTGGACTCTGTCATTCAGGGCGATAGCCCGTTGCTCTCTTTTCGATAGACTCGGCCTCCATGGCGCGTCGCTTTGCCTCTCTCTGTGCCCTCCTGGTCCTGGGTTGTTCCGGCAAGGAGCCGCTCGATCCAGGGGGAGACGCGAGCGCCCCCGGGCCGGTCGCCGCCCAGGGCCCGGGCGCGCGCTCGGAGATCGCCAAGCTGCGCGCGACCTGGCTGGCAGCGCCGGCGTTCGACGGGTCTCGCACGTCGGTCTTCCCGACCAGCGCGGCCGACGGCTTCACGCGCCAGGGCGACCACTTCGTCGCCGAGATCCCGGCGCGCTCGCCGATCCCCGCCGACGTGCGGTATCCGGCTGCGGCCGACGGCGCGGTGCACCTCGCCTCCCGGGGCGTCGCGATCAGCGTGCGGCCGCGCGGTGCCTCCACGGCGGCGGTCTCCGTCGACGCGGGCTCGCTGGTCTACCGTGGCGCCTTCGGCGCGGCGTCCGATCTCGTCCACGTCCCGCTCGCCGACGGCGACGAGGAGCTCGTGGTCCTGCGCGAGGCACCCAAGGAGCGGGCCTTCCGCTGGGACCTCACCCTCGGCCTCGGCGCGGCGGGGCTCCGCCTCGTGGGCGGCACGCTCGAGGTGCTCGACGCCGACGCGATCCCCCGCCTGCACACGGCGGTGCCGATCGTGTTCGACGCCGAGGGCCGCGCGGTCCGCGCGACGCTCGAGGTGGAGGGGTGTGCGGTCGACGCGACCGGCACCATCCCCACGCCGAAGACGCTCGTGAAGCCGGGCGCGCGGGTGTGCACGGTGGTCTCGCGGTTCGACGACGCGGGGCTCCAGTACCCGCTCGCGTTCGACCCGGCGTGGACGGGAACCGGCAACATGGTCAAGCCGCGCCGCGGCTACCAGATGGTCAGCTACAAGACGGCGAGTGGCACGTGCGCCACGGGCTGTCCCATGGCGATCGGCGGCATCGACACCTCGGCGACGGTCACCAACACGACCGAGATCTACCAGACCGCGTCGGGCACCTGGCTCACCATGAAGCCGTTCACGAACGCCCGACACTCGTTCGCGGCAGTGAACTGGCTCGACACGAAGATCCTGATCGCCGGCGGCTCGACCAGCGTCGGGAGCAACGCGACGGCTTCGGTCGAGGCCTACGACATCGCGACCAACACCTGGTCCGCGGTCGGCAACCTGCCTGGCGGCGCGCGCATGGGTCTGAGCGGGGCGGCCGTGCGCGGCGAGGCCGGCTCGGTCGGCTTCGTCTACACCCAGTACGCCCAGGCCGTGTTCGCGGGCGGCTGGGACGGCATCTCGACCTACTCGAAGAAGGTCGACGCTTACACCGACGGTCGCCTCGACGACGTCCCTGGACCGACGCTCGGCGCGTGGCCCGATCTCGTCACGGCACGCGCTTACCCCGCGATGGGTGGCTACGACCAGGGCTGCGGGGTCGCGGTCGGTTGCGTCTCCAAGCGCTTCTTCTACGTGGCCGGTGGCAAGGGCGCGACGGGCGCGCTCGACACCATCGAGCTCGCCGGTGGCACGTTCTCGCTGACTCCACCGACGTGGACGGCGGGTGGTAACCTGCCTACTGGGCGCTGGTCGGCCGCGGTCGCGCAGGTCGGCAACCTGATGTGGCTCGGCGGCGGAATGACCGGACCGGGCACCGCCAGCGCCGAAGTGACTTCCATCAACCTGTCGGGGGGCGCGCCCGGGGTGAGCGGCAACCTCGCGACCCCTCGTGGCCTCGGGGCGGGCGCGATCGCCTTGTTTGCGGGCGGTGTCTCCGTGCCGGTGTTCACGGGCGGCACGCCCACCACGGTGGTGTCCGGGGCCACGGGCACCACCTTCGTCGACGTGGGCCCCACGGGAGGGATCATCCCCGCCTCACCGATGGGCTTCGTCCGCTGGGACCACAAGGCGGCCGGCCTCGCCGACGGACGGGTCCTCGTCGCGGGCGGCTTCAACACCGTCTGCAAGCTCGCGGGGTGCAGCGTCATCTCGACCCAGTACCTGTCGACCGCCGAGCTCTTCGCGCCGCTCGCCAACGGCACCGCGTGCGCGACCAACGGTGACTGCAAGAGCACCCAGTGCGTCGACGGCGTCTGCTGCAACGTCGCGTGCGGAGGCCAGTGTCAGGCCTGCAACCTGCCCTCGGCGGTCGGCACGTGCACCACGGTCACGCCGACCAACGGCCCCGCCGGCTATCCCGCCGGACAGGCGGTCACTGGCTTCGGCACCACCCGCACGCTGTGCACGCCGTTCGGTGCGCCCTGTGGAGCCTCCTGCGACGGGACGAGCCCGACCGCGTGCGCCCTGCCCGCGGTCCCGCCCGTGTGCATCGCCGCGTCGTGCGGCAGCGGCGTCCAGACCAACCCGGCCACGTGTTCGGGTGGCCTCTGCCCGACGCCGACCCCCGCCACCAAGGACTGCAGCCCCTACGCCTGCGGCGCCACCGCGTGTCGCACGACGTGCAGCGACAACAGCCACTGCGCCAGCGGCTACAAGTGCAGCGGCGCCATCTGCGTGAGCGCGGGCACGGCCGGCGCGGCCTGCACGGTCCCGACCGACTGCGCGGGCGGCCTCTCGTGCGTCGACAACACGTGCTGCGGCACGAGCTCCTGCCCGAGCGGCATGAAGTGCAACAACCCCGAGGCCCCGGGCGCCTGCAAGTACCCGAAGGGCGCCACCTGCACCGCCGGCACCGCGTCGCTGTGCGCGAGCGGCAACTGCGTCGACGGCTACTGCTGCGACGGCACGTGCACCGGCCAGTGCCAGGCGTGCGACGTCGCGGGCAAGCTCGGCACCTGCACCGCGGTCGCGGGCGACGTGCACGGCACCCGCACCAAGTGCACCGGCAGCGGCGCGTGCCAGGCCAAGTGCGACGGCGTGAACGGCTTCTCCTGCGGCGCTGCGCCCGGCGTGGCCACCGTCTGCGCGGCGGGCTTCTGCACGAGCAGCTCCGAGACCCCCACGCGCTACTGCGACGGCCTCGGCACCTGCGTGTCGGCCACCAGCAAGGCCTGCAAGGAGTACAAGTGCGGCGCGACCTCGTGCCTCTCCTCCTGCAGCGGCACCACCGACTGCGCGACGGGCTACACGTGCATCGGCGGTTCCTGCGTGACCACCGGCGCGGACGGCACGTCGTGCTCCGCCGACGACCAGTGCACGAGCCTCCACTGCGTGGACAGCACGTGCTGCAAGAGCGCGAGCTGCACGGCCCCTGCGCGGTGTGACGCGACGAGCACCGGCACGTGCGCCCGACCGGTCGGCGCGAGCTGCACCAGCGCGACCGAGTGCGGCTCCGGCCACTGCGTCGACGGTTTCTGCTGCAACGCCGCGTGCGACGGGCAGTGCGAGGCCTGCGACGTCCCGAAGAGCGAGGGCTCGTGCGTCGGCATCGCCGGCAAGCCGCACGGCAGCCGCACCGCGTGCAGTGGCACCGGCGCGTGCCAGGCCAGCTGCGACGGCACCGTGCGCATCTCCTGCAACGCCATCCCCGGCAGCTCCACCACCTGCGCGGCGCCGACCTGCGACGCCGCGACGGGCATCGCCAAGCCCGCCGCCTACTGCGACGGCGCGGGCAACTGCACCGCGCCCAAGGCCACCGCGTGCAAGCCGTACCAGTGCGACGCCACCGCCTGCAAGACGGTGTGCCTCGCCGAGACCGACTGCGCGACCGGCTACACGTGCAAGGACAACGCGTGCGTGCCGAAGGCCGGCATCGCCTGCACCGGCCCCGGCGACTGCGCGAGCGGGTTCTGCGTCGACGGCGTGTGCTGCAACACGGCGTGCACCGGGCAGTGCGAGGCGTGCGACGTCCCGGGCGCCGCGGGCACCTGCTCGCCGGTGACCGGTGCGGTCCACGGCACGACCCGCACCAAGTGCAGCGACGGCGGCGGCGACGCCTGCAAGGCCCTCGCGTGCGACGGCAGCGACCGAACCAAGTGCCTCTCCTACGCCAACGGCCTCGACACGGTCTGCAAGAAGCCCGTGTGCGCCGACGGATCGCTCTCCGGCGAGGGCGTGTGCGACGGCAAGGGCACCTGCAAGATCGCGGACAACAAGTCGTGCGCCCCGTACGTGTGCGAGGGCGCCGACAAGTGCAAGACCAGCTGCGTGACCTCCACCGACTGCGCGACGGGCTTCCTCTGTGCGTCGGGCAAGTGCAGCGCCCTCACGTCCAAGTGCAAGGCCGACAACAGCGCGTCGCTGCCGCTCGACGGCTCGCCCGAGCAGCCTTGCAACGGGTTCCTGTGCGATCCGAGCACGGGGAAGTGCCGCGACAAGTGCACCGTGTCGGACCAGTGCCAGAGCGGCTTCACCTGCGACGGCGACCGGTGCGTGCCGAGCGCCGGGCCCGCGGTGGTCGACGACTCGGGCGGCTGCGCGTACGGCGCGCCGTCCTCGCGCTCGACGGGCGCGGTGGTCGGGCTCCTGCTCGGGCTCGCGACGATCGCGCGTCGTCGGCGGTCGCGGTGAGCCGCCGCCTCGTCCCTTGCGCCGCGTGCCTCCGGCACGTCGTCGCCGCCGAGTCCGCGTGCCCGTTCTGCGGTGCCGCCCGCGCGGCCGACCTGCGCGGGCCGGAAGGCTTCCCGCCCCGGCTGCGGCGCGCGGCCGCCATGGCCTTCGCCGCCACCGTCACGGCGTGCGACCCTCCCAAGGCCCCATCGGCGCCACAGCCGGAGCCGACGGACGCCGCCGCGACCAGCGCGCCGATCACCAGCGCGACGAGCACGGCGAGCACCACGGCTCCCAGCAGCAAGGTCGAGCAGTTCCCGGACGGCAACTACGACAAGCCCTACGGTGCGCCACCTGTCGACGGGCTCCTGGTCTGATCTAGACTGCCTGTCGTGCGCCGCCGAACCTTCCTCTCCCAGGTCCTCGCGGCCTCCAC
>Ga0154020_10005971_pt1 | contig 14267 bp, 12 predicted proteins | sample Klosneuvirus_201_FD_109709 | JGI IMG/M metagenome (GOLD analysis project Ga0154020, IMG submission 109709) | Active sludge microbial communities from wastewater, Klosterneuburg, Austria - Klosneuvirus_20160825_MG | ecosystem: Engineered > WWTP > Aerobic digester > Activated sludge | place...
ATACTCATCTTAGCTGGAGTATTTGTCTCACCAGAGCTAACTGTGACACTCTTTCATACCTATATAGGTATGATATTTTTTATCATTTACTTCATCCTCTTCTGGCGCTTCCTATATGATTGGATGAAAGAATAGCGTAAGATCAGTCTCTACCAATTGGCTTCAATATTAGAATCATATATACTAGTACCTATGTCACATGTAGGGAAAATCATTCTCGTTATCGTAGCAATCTTTTTAGCAGGAGCTGTAGTCATTGTAACAGGGAAAATTGCTTACACTCAAAGACTGGAAGAAGTAAAAAAAGAAGAGTTAAAAAGGCAAGAACTTTACTCTCACATCTTAGAAGGAGCTTCAACAAGCCCAACGAATGTCTCTGTTGATTATTTAAAACCTACTTCAAAAGGCTCTCCACTAATCTTTGGGGGAGCGCAACCACCAAATTCAGATCAAGTTAAGGTTTGGGATATGTTTAGTGATGTAGGAGTTACTTCTGTACGCTTAGATCTAGCAATTAACTACATGATTAGAAATACTACCTTAGAAGAATATAAAGCAAACCATGACCATATTCAGGATATAACTAAATGGAACAATTTTGACCTTAGTAGAATAAAAGATCAATTAGCGGAAGCTAAAAAAAGAGGGATTAAAACAATTGGTATTATGGATTATGTTCCGCCATGGCTTTCTCACGACGGAACCGATTTTGGTGTTCCTAAAGATTGGGAGATATATGAAGACGTAGTTAAAAAAATATATAGGTATCATAGAGATAACTTAGATTTTGTTGAGTTATGGAATGAAGCTAATCATAGTCATTTTCTTACTGTAGACAATAGTGGAATGACTAAAAAAGAAGCTTATGAACAGATTTATTATCATGCAGCAAAGGCGATTAGAGAAGTTGATAAAGAAATCAATGATGGGAAAGTTGTTCCGCTTGGAGGTCCTGTAGATCCATCACCTAACGACCCATCACTACTTGAACCAATTTTGGAAAACGATGAAACAAGAAATTGGATCGATTTTATTAGTTTCCACGATTATAATTCAAAAGATTCATCATGGGATAAATACACCAGTCTTTTAGAAAAATATAAACTTAGTAACCTTCCAATTTTTATTACTGAGTGGAATTATGATGGTCAAAATGAAATTGATAAGCCTTCCAAAACATCTACAGAGGCAATTTCTTATACTGCTAATAAACTATTTGAATATTTGAGAAAAGGAATAAGTGGGGCGAATTACTATTCTTTACTCCCTATGAAAAGCGGACAATATTTGTCTTTTTATAAACAAAATAATAATAGCGTAGAACCATTGCCTCAGGCAAAAACATGGAGAATATTAAGTAAAGACCTGGCATTAGGTAAAGGAGAGAGTTCCATTTACACAACAACTTCTTCAATACGTGATTTGAATGTAATCGGATTCACTAATGTTAATAAAGAGCAAGGGATAGCGGTAGTCAATCCTTCTTCATCAGCTCGAGTTGTTAATATTCATTTCTCTAATCTTTCTCTCAAAAATTTTGCTAAGGTGCAAGTGTACTATGCTTCTGCTACAGAAGATGCAACGAAGCCTGTCTATGAAGGAACAGTAGTTGTAAAAAATGGTTCAGCTGATTTTGTTTACTATTTACCAGAACAGGCAATAATTGGTTTGAAATTAGTACAAGAAAAAGATTGGTTTAATTTACTATAATCAGTCTTTACATTAGTTAAATTAATTAACGATTCTCTGCTAGGCATATTTCTAGAAATTTTTTCCAGTAATCCGACAATAAGCTCTAATAGTTGCCTTAATGATATAATTTAAAAATTATGAAAATCGCATATTTAATTATGGCACATAATAATCCCGCTCACCTAAATAAACTAATTAGTGCAATCAATTCTCCCGAGGATGATATATTTATACATATTGATAAAAAATCATCTGTAAAATTTAATATCCCAAATTCAAATAATATTCATATTGTAAAGAATAATATTAAAGTATATTGGGGAAGTTTTACATTTGTTGAAGCTGTCTTGAAGCTTATAACTACAGCATTAAGAAAGGATACCTATAATTACTTTATATTACTTAGTGGAGGGGATTATCCAGTACGGAATAAGAGTTTTATTAAAAAATATATTAAAAACAATTTAATGTATCAATTTATTAATTTTGCGAGAATGCCAGAAAATAATAAATCATTGGATAGGGTTAAATATTTTTATATTTCAACATATGAAAAAATATTCAGGCCAGATTATATCTTCAAAAGATTAGTTAATTTGATTATTTTAAAACTAAAAATTTCTAGGAAATATCCACAGAAGTATTCAGGTTTTTTGCTATATGGAGGTAGTACATGGTGGGCAATGTCATCCGATTGCATAAAATATGTTGTTAACTTTATAGATCATAATCCTAAATTTGTTAATTTTTATAAAAATACTTTTATCCCCGAAGAGATGTTCTTTCAGACGATTATTGGTAACTCTAAATTTAAAAAATCTATTAGAAAATCATTTACATATGCTGATTGGCCTAATAAGAATTCATCACATCCTGCCTCTATTAAAAGAAAACATGTAGACTTCTTTTACAAACAAGTAATGAAACCTTTAGATAATGAAAATATTTTTTTATTTGCTAGAAAGTTTAATGATAATAGTGACCAAGAAGTAAATTTAATAAATAAAAAATTGTTAAATCTAAATATTTAAAATGTATAAAAAGTTTTTTAAAATAGTAGTTGAATTCAAGAATGATTCTCTTTATAGAAATTCTGTCTATTTAATGTTAAGTACATTTATTGGAGCTTTTTTTGGATTTTTCTTCTGGATAATTAATGCAAGATTATTTACCGTTGAGCAAGTAGGCTTAGCAACGACAGTAATTTCATTAGTTAGTTTATTTAATATCATAAGTTCACTGGGCTTAAATGTAGGGTTAATTCGTTTTTTGCCTAAGTCATCGACAAAAAACGATGATATAAATTCCTCATTTACATTAAATGCAATAGTTTCATTAATAATTGTTATAGTATTTATTTTTAATATTGAAACATTTTCTCCAAAGCTCTCTTTTTTGAAAACAAATTATGTATTTATTATTTCTTTTTTACTTTTTGTAATGTTTTCGAGTATTAATTCTTTGTTAGAAAGCGTATTTATTGCGTATCGATCAGCAAAATATGTATTAGTAAAAAATACAATCCTTAATGTTGGAAAGCTTTTTTTCCCACTTTTACTAATCTCATTTGGAGCATATGGAATATTCTCTTCAGTAGGAATCGCTACAGCTATCTCCACTGTATTTTCTATTGTGATATTATCAAGAGTTTTTAACTATAGAGCCAAGATACATATTAACTCGGGGGTTATAAGAAAATATGCTTCCTACTCTTTTAAAAATTATTTATCATCTTTTTTAAACCTCCTCCCTCCAATGTTACTTCCTATTATCATTACTAATAAATTTGGTCCTAAGGAATCCGCTTATTTCTATGTTGCATTCATGATTGCCTCACTTGTATTTACTGTTCCAATCGCAGTTACTCAGTCAATGTTTGCTGAGGGATCTCATGATGAAACCCAAGTTAGTAACCATGCAAAGAAATCTATAGTAATTATCTTTGGGATATTGATTCCTTTAATAATAATATTTTCATTATTTGGAAATTATATTCTCCTAGCATTTGGTAAAAGATACTCAGAAGAGGCATTTATGCTTCTGAGGTTACTTATTGCATCAAGTCTGATCACATCTACAAACTACATAATAGGGACGGTACTTAAGATATTTAACAGAGTTAATTTCTTAATTTTTGGTAATTTAATCGGATCTGGAATAATTATATATTATGCATACTCAGACTTTTCTCATAATCTCCTTAATGTTGGTTTAGGCTGGATTATTGGTCAATTAGTAATTACAGTTATATACGGTTTTGGTTTTTATTACTTTAAAAATGAAAATAGAAAAACATTAGCTAACAAAACACACTAAGATATAAACAGAGATTTGTATAGATCATCGGTCATTGTTGCAATTTTTTCCCAGGATAGAGATTTAACATATTTAAGAGCTTCGCTACTTTTTATATTCGATGTATTTTTTTCAACAATTGCTTTTAGCATACTTTCATATAAACCATTGTCGTTCGTTTTATCGTAAAAATATCCTACATTCTCAGGGAGATCTAGAAGACTTCCTAATCTAGGAGCGATGACAGGCTTAGAGAATGATAAGGCAACCATTGGAGTACTTGTAGTCGTTACTTTTCTAAACGGGCTTACTACTATATTGGCAGCATTAAAATAATATTGAACTTCATCATTTAATATAAATTTTGTATTTATAATCAGTTTGTCTTTATATTTATTTTTGTATGTATCTAACTTTTTAAATAAAGTTGCATCGTTACAACTTCCAGCAATAATAAGCATAATATTTTTATTCTTTTTCAATAGTTTAATAAATGTATCTAAAAGCTCTTCGACACCTTTGTATTTTTTAATTAAGCCAAAATATAGAAATACGAAATCATTATTTGGAATAGCTAATTTTTCTCTTGCTTGTTGTTTTGAAATTTTATTATCATATATATCTATATAACTTCCTATTGGAATAACATGGATATTTTTAGTATTTATTCTCATATCTTTCATTTCTGTAATAATATTTGAAGAATGTACAATCTTTGCATTACACAACTTTGATAATAGTTTAGTCATGAATATGTCATTAAGAAAAATTTGATCATGAGGTAATATATTATGAACTGTCCATACTAATTTATATCTCATAGCTTTTATTAATAGAAGAAATAGAACAAAATATACTGAGAAGAAAATCTTTGTAAATGAGTTATTTAAATATTTACTATTAATAGGGAATTGAAAGGTATATAACCAGTGCAAATGAAAAATTGAGTATCCCATCAGTCTATAAATCACCAATTGAGGAAAAAGCAATAGTAACCACAGTGTATGTGACGGAATGGGTGAAGTAAGATAGGTAATGCTTAGACCTTTCTTTCTCAGTTGAGAATATAGAAGCTCCTGGTAAGGGTTAGAGTCTTTTGGAAAAACGAGAACCTTCATTATTTAAGAACAACCCCCTTAATAAACCCTAATGCATAAATAAAATGATCGCGTAATACTTGTAACGGTTGTTTATTGTAATTTTTAGCAAAAGGAATAAATATAAATAATAAATAGTATGGCCATATTATTGCTAGAGGAAGTAGTAATAAAAATAATACATAAATTAAAATATAGTAGTCTTTTTTAAATAGTCGTGGTAACTTGTCTACATGTTTTTTATACAATCTAGCTCGAGCTAGTCCATACCTAAAAGATCTTTTCGCTTCTTGCTTAGAATCACCCCAATTGTGAGAAATCACAGCATTACTTGCATACCTTATTTTATATCCGGCATCTATTGCCCTCCACGTGAAGTCAACATCTGATCCATATTCAAATCCCTCATCAAACTTGCCGACCTTTTTAAATACTTCTTTTTTAATTGCAAGGTTGATAGTAGCGCATTCGTCAATGTATTTTTTATTTTGAGAAGCGTCATAGGATTGATCATGAATTGTCTTAGAGCCTTCTGAGATAGTCCTACCACAAACCAAATGTTCATCTTCTTTTAAAATAGGCTTTGTAATATTAATTAGCCAATCTTTTTTAGGTATACAGTTCGCATCGACAAAGACAATTATATCTCCTTTTGCAGCATTAACACCTATATTTCTCTGTTCAGGAATAGAAATCTTTTTCTTGCTTTTAGAAGAAAATGTAATCCATTTAACATTTGAAAATGTATTACGAATATCATCAAGTATTCCTTCCGAGGCATCTATTACTATAACTTCGATTTTTTCTCGCTTTAGAATTTTCTGTAAGCTAGACAATGTATTCCTAACGCCTCTATCATTTTTTACAATTATTATTATAGATATCATGACTACTTATAAATTTTTGATCGACTATTTGAGTAAATTAGATCTTTATTGTCATTCAAAAATTTATTTGGAAAATTATAAATTAACAGATCTAATGGTGTGTATCTAAAGGTAATACCTTGTTCAACATTAGCGCGAGATGCATATACATAATCATTAGTACTTATAGTTTGTGGAAACACTATAATTTTTACATTTTCAAATAAATTATAGTTTTCAGCTTGATAGAGTTTAAATTCTGCAAAACTATCTAGTGTAACAATACTCTTATCTCTATTGTTTTTAACAAGCCATTCCGAAGCTTTAATTTCGTTTCCAGTAATATAGCTAAAATCATAGTCTTTTCCAACGCTAGTTAATTGTAGCTCTGCTCTATTCCCCCCAACAAATAAGTAGGGAATGTGTGTTAAAAATATAAAATAGAAAATTGTGAAAAATATAAAAAGAATAGATGCTAGCCTTTCTTTTGACCTACATAAGAAGAAAAATCCATTTATGGCAAAAAATGACAAAAAAACCAACAATTGGAGATACAGTCTTATTGGGTCATAAAATCCCAGAATAAAAGGAAGTGGTATTGCCATTGCTACAATTCCAAAAGATACAAAGCTAAAAAGTATTGTTGGATCACTTAGTGATTTCTTACTTCGAATATATTCAAAAATCCCAACTACTAACGAAGCTCCACCAATTGCAAGTAAGATCACTTTTATCTTTTCTATAAGTGAAAAATATAAAGGATAATTATTAATTGGCTTGATTTCTGAAGTTGTTGCGTAAGATGAAGGATACTTATTTGTTAAAGAAGGTGGGTAATTAGATATTTTTTGAGTGGAGATTGTTTTTAAATAATTATTAAGAGAATCACCTTCAAGAATATTCTTTTTACCAAGAAAGATTCTTAGGGGAGATTTATCAAGTTTGAAAGCGTCTTTAGTAAATTTTTGCTCTAATAAAGTTATGGATTTATATCCCACATTAGTTACTAAGAAGTACCACCAAATAAACAAAATAAATATTCCAAGCAATGCTAATCCCGGTATCTCTATATTTTTGTTTGAGTTGTATATCTTAAACGATAATAAATTATTTCTCCATTTAATTATTAACTTCAATATTTTTTCTAAAAGATATACAAGTGTAAATATCGAAAGTGCAATGTAAGTGGTTGTATAGTGAGAAGTCAGCATGCAGAATCCAAAAATAATTAACAATAAAATTTTTGTATATTTGGTCAGGTTTTCTGTAAACAAGCAAAGAAATATTAATCCTAAAAATAAGAATGCTAATTCTTGTCTGGGCGGCAAAAGGTTCCATACAGCAAAATTTGGCTGAGATATAAAAAATATTCCAGCTAAGAATGCGAAGAGGCTTGTTACATTCTTCTTGAAAAGATAATATATCGATACTGGAAGTAAAGAAAATATTATAGGAAAAATAATTTTAATAACCAATAAATTACTTATTTGTAATAACAATGATAACTGAGCAGGGAGAACTACAATACTAAGCATGCCATAATAATTATTGTTGCCGTCAAAATAATTCCACACTCCTTTATCAAGAATAAAATTTGCAATACCATACTCTAATGAGGCATCTGTACTGGCAATATGTAAACTTCTTAACGATCCAACGAATAAGAATAATAGGGATATAATATATAAAGCTATTGGATAGATATTTTCTGATATATTTTTTCTTACTTTGAAAATGAAAAATAAGTAAAATCCTATTCCGAGATAAGAAAAAAGTATTAAAAGATTGGATCCCCCATTATTTAAGGAAATAACTCCACCGATAGCAAATATTAAAAATATAATTGGTATAGCAATACAACTAATTGAGTAAATATTTAGCTTAGGTTTGACAATAGTGAGTTTGTTTAACTTTCTAAACGCAAACACAATCACTAAAATTAAAATAAAAACATCAAATGTTGTCAATAAAGACAAAGAGGAAATTGGATGAGAGGTACCTTTAATCAAATATGGTGTTATCCAGTTTGAAATAAGCCCAGTAATTAAGAGAATAGCGATACTAAGTCCTACTGAAAAAACAAAGAAAACTCCTTTTTTAAAGTTTTTTATTCCTAAAATTAATTGTACCAGTATTCCTGGAGCAATTAGGAAAAATATTGCCGATATAATTGAAGATAAAAATAGAAAATTAATCTTATATATTATTAATAAATTAATAACAGTTAAGTAACTTAAGAAAATTAAAATAAATTTATTTTTGCTTAGATTCATATATTTACATTTTTAATTTAATAACGCCTCTTATGAATCCCAGTAAGAGAGATAACTCATGTATTAATTGCATGTACGGGAAAATAAGATAATAAGGTTTATGAGTCTTAAAGTATAAAACTAACCACCAACCATACAATACCTGAGGAAGCATGATTAAAATTAGTAAACTTTTTAATCCAAATAAAGAAAACAATATTACAGAGCTAATAATATACATGAGAGGAAAGGGAAAAATAGGCGGAAATTTATTGTACGAATTGTAGTATCTTAATATCGGAAGCCCTCGTTTAAATTGTTTCTGAATTAGATCATTAAAACTTGCTGTACCATCATGTAAGATTTTTGCTTTTCGGGTAATAATAAATGGCAGATCTGTTGTATTTTTTATTCTTTGACATAACTCTGTATCTTCAATTCCGCTTTGAGTTTCATCCCAACCATTTACACTTTTGAGAATATGAGTAGGAAATGAACAATTTTCACCCCAAAGTTCACTAACTTTATAGATATTATTCTTGGCTGCAGGGTTTCTTTTATACATATTTTCAATATAGTTATAAAATCTCTGGATAACTCCACTAGGTATTTTCATTGGCACTGGACTGGGGTTTCCATGTCCTAAATTAGCAAGAAACATGTCTACAATTCCTGATGTAGAGTTTTTTGTATATCCTCCAACTCCTGCAACAGGTTTTTTATACATTTCTAATATCTCTTTTAGCCAATTTTGGTCTGCTAAACAATCATCATCAAAACAAATGTATACTTTTCCACGAGCGTGCTTTAATCCTGTATTTCTGGCCGCAGCTAAACCTCGATTTTTAGTGTGTTTATATAGTCTAACAGGAAATTCGGAGACAATTGAAGAGGTTCTATCAGTTGATCCATCATCCACCACTATTATTTCGTATTCTTTACGATTGTAGCTTTGTTTAAGAAGAGAATTGAGACAGTTCTTTATTCGTTTTTCACCATTATGTGTACATACAATGATTGATGCTTGTAATTTTATCTCTTTTTTATTCATACATTAGATTTTAGTAATTTTTTCATACATTTTTTCTAGCTCTAACGATAGAGAATCCCAGCTATATTTTCCCTTGGTATATTCCTTAGCAATCCTTGCTTTCACAGGTCTTCCATTATTATCTTGTAGGGCTTTATGAAGAATTGAGGTTAGATCGTTGATATCATTTTTTTTAGCAATATATCCAATTTTGCCATAATCTACGTAGTAAGGTAAATCACCGACTGTACTTACGATAGGCACTACACCCATAGCCATATATTGAAACAGTTTTAGGTTACTACTTGCCAATATAGTTTCCTCATCGGGCATATATGCGTATCCAAGATCTCCTGTTGAGATAAATTGAGGAATATTTTCAATATCTACCCATCCTAAAAAATTAATATTTTTATCTAAATTAAGTTTTTTTGACAAGTTTTTAAAATATGGCAGTGATTGTCCATCTCCAATTATTTTTATGCTTATATCTTTAAGTGATTTATCTGTCTCTAAGATTTTTTGTAAAGCGTAAAATAATGGCTGAACGATATTTTTTCTGTTCAATGAACCGATTACTATAATTGAAGGTGGAATTTTCTTATAAATAAACTTTGAACTATAAAATCTTTCATCTATACCGTTGGATATCCACTTTACAAACTTTTCGGGAAATTTCATTCTGTAAATTTGTTCTAAGTAGCTAGAAGCGCATGAAATTCCATCAGAAAACTTTAACGAGATCAGTTCACACAACTGAGTAATTTTAATTATTAAAAAATTGTTTCCTTCTAGCTGCATAACTTTACTCCCTAGGTCATCCATGTCTACAATAGTCGGAGTTTTTTTTAATAATTTAGGTATTAAGCCGATTACTGTTATTGGACTAGGTTTAAAAATATGGATAATATCTGCAGAGTGGAACATTACAAGGTAACTTGCATGAACCATATACGGAATTAAATTGAGTATTCGAGATGTTGTATTAAATTGAAAAGGATAAATAATATTTACACCATCAATTTCATTAATTATTTCTTCTTGAAATTTTGAATATTTGTCTAATTTAGGAGCAAAAATTGAAATCTTATGCCCTTTTTTAGCAAGAGAACGAGCCAAGAATAAAGCTCTATACGTTAAATTACTTTTTATACTACCTGATACTAAGAATAATATTTTCATCTATTTATATTGGGTCAATATGCTGTGGGTAAGTTCTACTTTTTTACTCCACGTAAACTCTGTTTTAACTTTTCTATAGCCATTTTCTTTTAATTTTTCAGATTGAGCAGGATTGAATAGAATAAGCTTTAATGCGTTTAATAAGCTATTAACATCATCCGGTTTTACAAGTAGACCATCTACTTTATCTTCTATAATTTCTGGAATACCTCCTACTGAAGAGCCAATCACTGGTACTTTACAAGCCATTGCCTCAATAAGCACCATCCCAAAACTCTCAAATGCAGCTAATGGTGCTAATACTAAAACATCACTCTTTTGGATTTCAGCAGCTAATTCTTTTCCTTTTTTAATTCCAACGTACTCAACATTTTTTTCTAATATATCAAGTTTTTCTCCAACAACTTTTAATTTAACTCCTGGTAATTCTTTTAAGGCATCTAATAGACAAAAAAGTCCTTTCATAGGGTACATGTTTGCATATCTACCAATAAAAATAACTGTTTTATCTTTAGTAGGTTTATTTTTATAAGGTTTATATATATCCATATTTACCCCCGGACTAATAACGAAAGTTTTATTTGTGTATTTACTTGCAATTGTGTTTCCAACAAATTTAGATGGAATTATAATTTTCTTCGCTTTTGAAAATAATAAAGGTAATATAATTTTTTCATAAAAACCAATTATAATATTATAAATACCCTTTATTTTTTTCATTGAACCAGCATGATAAGTTAAAAAGAAAGGAATATTACCTGACGCCAAAGCTGTTATGTCTGCAAAATAAGGAACCGGAGAGTGGGCATTGATTACATCTGGCTTTTCTTTCTTTAGTATTTTTTTAATTGAGAAATACCATAGTGGATTAATAGGTGTGTTCGATATTCTGAACCAATATGGAAGGCGATATACTTTTATTCCCTCAATATTCTCTACTTTATATTTTTTCTCCTCGTGGTTAGATGTAATAACTACTACATCCCATCCATATCCTTTATTTAGTCCTCTTGCTATATTATAAACATAATTTTCCATTCCTCCGACTTTAGGATAAAAGTAAGGAGAAGTAATAACAATTTTCATGTTTTAAATACTCCTCTTACTTGATCTGTAATTATGCTCCAAGAATACTTACTTACATAGTGAAGGACTTCATTATTTGTATGACGTGAAAGAAGCATTTTAGCACTCATATATATATCTTCTTCACTGAGCTTAACTATTGAACCATTCTTCTCTTCCTGAACGAGAAATCTTGATGCATTATTTTTATGATCAACTACTATTACTGGCAGATTACAAGCATTTGCTTCAAGGACAATAAGCCCAAATCCCTCTCTTGTTGATGGGAATACAAAAACTTTTGATGATTTCAAGAACCCATAGAGATCGTCATGATGATGAAAAAAATCAAAAAAGAAAATATTTTTTGTAAGTTCTAATTCTAGACTCAACTTCTCAAGTTTCTTCCTTTCAGGACCCTCTCCAATAATAAAGCAAGATATATTTGGGAAATCTTTTTTGAGAAGTGCTACTGATTTGATAAGAACATCGACATTTTTGTGAGAGAGAAGCCTTCCGGCAAAAATAATATCTGACTTCTTAGTAGATGGTTTTACTTTCACTATACCTTCAAGATCAATCCCAAGTGGAATAGTCACAACATTTTTACGATTAAACTCCTTCTTAAGCATTTCTGTTGTGTGATCTGATATAGATATAATGGTATCTGGTAGCCTTACACTTACGTATTCGATAAGATAAGCAATATTACCAGTTATTCCCATATATTTTGTCCAGTAGTGTCTTCCCCATACTTCATGCCAAGTAGCAAATAGTTTCTTTCTTTTAATGAGACAGACAATTTTAAGCGGAAAGAGGACGAGGTGGGGCATGTGATCTGCATCAAGGATGTCGAAGTCCTCTCTGAGTAATTTGAAACAATGTAATGAAAAAAGCACAGCTTCTTTGATAGAACGTCTCTCACTTGAGTAAAGGGGATAGAGGGGGCTAATGGCATGTAAGGTAACACCATTTTCAACTTTTACCAATTCCTCTCCGGCCCACCATTTCATGCAGTAAATATGCACATCATGAGATGAGGAGAGCCTGGTAGATATCTCAAAGAGTCTTTTTTCTTTGCCCCCTTTGTTATAAGGATAAATTGCGTCCGATACAAAGGCGATACGGGGGAGTTTAGATTGATTTACTGTTCTTTTCATATTGATTGATCAATTTGAATGAATGCTTGAGTGTCCAAAGCGGTCTTCTCACAAGATTATTTAAGATTTGCTTTCGAGATTTGGTAATATCAGGCTTCCAGACAAAGTTAACAAATAATAGTCCTAATATCCTAATTCCATCTCGAACTGACTCTAATTTGGATTCTCCTTCACGCTTGTCATAGGTAATCGGAACAGAATAAATACTACAGCCCAGAAGTACCATCTTGGTAATCATCTCCATCTCAATTGCAAAACCACGAGATCTGATATGGGGGAGTAGTTTTACTACTACGTCTTTCTTCCATGCGAAGTACCCACTCAAGACGTCGGTAACATTGGCTCGATAGATCTGTCTTACCAGGAAGGTGTAAAACCAATTTGCAGCTCTATTTCGTCTCTTGAAGGAGCCATGGGCCATCTTCCCACTTAACCTGCTTCCTATGACCACATCACAGAAGTTACTTTCAAGTGGCTCAATCATTCGTAAGATTTCGCGCCCTTTATACGTATTGTCCCCATCAAGCATCACGACAAATTTGCTGTCGTTACTAACAGCCAAAAAGCCGGTTCGCATGGCATTACCTTTACCTTTCATGCCTTCATGAATTATTCTGACATTTCGAGATTTAGCAACTCTCTTTGTCCTATCAGTAGAATTATTATCAATAACAATAATTTCTGTGAGGTATCCCAGCTCTTCCAGTCTCTGTACAGGAATATCATCGATAACTTTGCCTAGCCCTTTTTCTTCGTTGTAGCATGGAATGAGAACTGTTATTTTTTTCATTTATTTTCCTCTCCGATCCAAAAATCAATTTGTTGTTTTTTAGAAAGCAGATCTACAACGACCTTTGCTCGTTGTACTTCTTCCTCCAGAGTGTATCGCTCAAGTATGGTTAGATATTGGTCATGCTTTAAGGAAAACGTTCCTTTGTCTATCATTTGAAGCTTTGCGCCATTGGATGCGATATACACTTCGTATGGGTAGTCCATATCTTTATATTCGAGATTATGTACTGTAAATTTAAATGAGTTAGATTTTTCGAGTACTGTATCTTTAGGGAGTTTTAAGTGGTCTTCAAAGTAAAGTTCAGTAAATGTCTCGGGCTTTACTGTAGTTGCCATAGCAATAGTCTCCGTAATTGTTGAACCGCTCCAGATGTATTTTCCAAGAAAAGCGAGTTCAACTACGAGTATTAAGGAAAAAAGAGCAATAGCTGCAATTACTATTCTCATAACATGTCGTGAATGCTTCATAGTGATCTGTGCTCCATAATAAAGTCTTCAAAATCTTTTTTAGCAATACGGTACGTTCGTCCGAGTTTAACGGCTCTTATCTTGTGGGTATGAATGTAGTTATAAACAGTGAGAATACTGATTTGGAGTTCGTTGGCAATTTGAGCGGGGGTAAAAAAGGAAATTGTTCTATTCATTAGTCGAGGCCAAAGTATACGTTTTGTGACTTACAAAGTCAATGAATTAGTGAGGTTTAGTATGGTCTACTTATGTTTCTTTACCAAGCTCTTACATTACAGAGCTATTTAGTGATAAGTAGGCGGCTGCAGAACTTGGATTTGTTTAAACCTTCGACGTTAAGATCAGAGATATTCAGCCTCTGATAGGTA
>Ga0154020_10005972_pt1 | contig 14266 bp, 15 predicted proteins | sample Klosneuvirus_201_FD_109709 | JGI IMG/M metagenome (GOLD analysis project Ga0154020, IMG submission 109709) | Active sludge microbial communities from wastewater, Klosterneuburg, Austria - Klosneuvirus_20160825_MG | ecosystem: Engineered > WWTP > Aerobic digester > Activated sludge | place...
CACGAAGTCGCCGACACTGTTGCGCATCAACGACCTTGATGACTTGACGTCGGTGAAGCGCATCACGCTCGAGCAGACGAACGATGTGGTGAATGGACCATACCCGGTGTATTAGGGATTCTTTCTTTTTTTCTTTTTCCTATGGATTATTATATTGGGGTTGTAGGTGATTGGTTCATGATTGCAGAACCGACAGCGGTGGCGCCGCAAATGATTGAATCCGCATCGGCATCTGCAAGCAATACCCTCTTGTTTTTGATACTCGGCATTCTCATCCTCATAGGGGGAATGGTCTTGCTGTATCGTTGGTTCCGTGCACGAGAAATTGCCAATCCCACAACGACAGGTGCGAGAGCGTTCTTCTCTCCAACATGGGCGAAGGTAGGCACTATGCTTTTGCTCGGTGGATTCGCATTCTTCGGATTACTGATGTGTTTTGTTACGGATATACGCCTGCCTGCTATCTGCTCAGTCAGTGTCCCGCTCGCACTTCTTCCGATGATTATTGTAGAGCCGCTGGGCGATCTTTTAGGTGGTAATGACGCCTTCATAATTCTTATTGCAATTGTCGTTGTGATTGCCATCTATTACACCGTTGCGTGCGCGTTCGTGTGGGGTTTCAAGCGCATCGAGCGTGGTCGCCTCGCTCGTGGTGGTCAACCGTTGACGCCTCAGACAAAAAGAATCATCTGGTTATCAATCATCTTCCTTGTCGTCTTGTTCTTCGTGTTGAGTGGGGTATTAGGGGTTCTCAATAACCCCGTCAATAAGGCCGTTCGCGGCGAACCCGACACTTCATGTATTGTTGATGCTGACTGTGTGTATCGACAAACGTCATGTTCTTCAGGTTGGAATGGAGCCTCAATGAGCGCAGTCAGTGCTTCTTGGGAAGGCCCCTTCTGTCCATTTCCCGATGGATCGTGGTTACGTGCAGATGTAAGATATGAAACACTCATGTTGAGAGAACCAAGAGGCTATGAAACTCGTGCGTACTGTCAAGAAAATCAGTGCGTGAGCGAACATGAAGTATGTGCGTGGCTCATCGGGTGCAATGCATTCACAGGAGTCAACACGTGTGATACGTCAATTAATCCTTCTGCGATAAACTACGAATCTATCTGTCCAATTTCGACAGCGCGTTATATCGCGAATGGCACGTACGGACCAAAGACCATCGGCTCCGTGAATCTCGCACTTGGAAAAAAGACAACAGCGAGCGTCTATGGCGAGCAGAGCCACCTCGTGGTGGACAATGACACGTTCGATCCTGAGAGTGCCTGGGTGCCGGACGCGCTCATCCCTGCATGGTGGCAAGTTGACCTCGGACACTCCTACAGTGTCGCCCGTGTGAAGGTATACCCTTGGGCGACGAACCACCACGACTGGTACCGAACATTCCGCATCGAGATCTCACAGACTGGCGCGTTTAAGGGTGAGCAACAGCTTGTGGTAAAAGAGCTTGATTGGGATGAGACAAGAAAGATTGACCAGTACCCGGTTGTCTACACGTTCGCGCCAGCATCTGGACGCTATGTTCGCATCACCGGTGAGAACGAGCAATCCTGGATGCGATTACAAGAGCTGGAAGTGTACGGGGTTGGGGGCTAGATGGAACGCAAAAATCGGTTCTTTATTGACGGTGTCGATGTTCGCGAAGGGTAATCAAGGCGTTTATTTCTTGTAGAATTCATCTGACGCGTGTTCGTATTTGAGCGCGTGCAGTTCACGTAAGCAATCGGTCGCGCGACGTTTGAGGCTTTCTTTCGCGTCCGGAAATTCTGTAGCAATCATGCGCTCGAGACTGTCGCGTTCTTTCCTCGCATCCACTCCTTTGAGGACTGCTGCTTGTTGAAACGGTGTGATTGGTTCTCGCTGTAGAATGCGGTAAGGATGCATACTCACGTTCCCGAGTATAACGACGCTTGAGAGTCGTGCGAGCCAACCGTGGAGGACGGATCGTTGCACCGTTGCCGCGTACACGTTTTCGTCGCGTAGGTATTGCGTGACGTACGCATCAAAGTCCATGTGGGGATTGTTGGTCTTGCGTGTTTATGAATTTTACGTGTACGATGCTCTCGTCGGATATCTACAGAATGTATATATTTATTTATAGTATCTATATACTCTTTACGGTATAAGTATATTCATTTCTTGGCACCTGTGTGGTAGGGGAACAGCCCCTGAAGGTGAACATATATGGAAGAAACGACAACGACCGCCTACCGCGACTTGCTCAATGACGCGACATCTGCGCAGCGCGCAGGATACGCCTCCCTCTACGCGATGCGAGTAGCTGAGAGGAATGGACCTCTGGAGGCGCCGCTTCAAGACCGCAACCTCGAGACGCTCCTTGAACGTGAAGTGGGCCGCCGCACCGTACGCCGCAAGCAGTACTCACACTGGATTTTCTTTACGAAAAACCAGTACGAGCTCGCGACGATGGGTCGCGTAGAACTCCACGAACAACGCAAGGATGTACGTCGCGCCCTCAGTAGCGCAACTGCCGCGGGAGTCGAGGATAAGGACAATGCGATGCGCGAAGCGGGCTATCAACCGCACGATGTCGCAATGCGCGCGATGATTTTGAATGGGGAATTCGACGAAGCACCCGCATCGTTTTTTACCGAACCGAAGTTGGGTACGCGCGTTGAGAAGCGCCTCAAGAGCCGCGAGGGGTACTCTTCGCGACGCTCAACGCAGAGCTCTTCGAGCGGCGACGACGGACTCTTCTGGACTGCGATGTATAGCTCAGGCGACTCCGGTTCCTCGGAATCGAGCAGCGGGTCATCCAGCGAGTTCTCGGGCGGTGGTGGCACCTTCGGTGGCGCTGGAGCGACTGCGTCCTACGGCGGACTCGGTATCGCTGCAGCCCTCGAATCCACGCACGCGAGTTCACACCACTCGAGCCACGACTCTGGCTCCTCGCACAGCCACGATTCGGGATCATCGCACAGCGACAGCTCATCGCACAGCAGCTGCTCAAGCGGACACTCGAGCTGCTCGAGCGGTAGCTCAAGTTGCTCAGGCGGTAGCTCGAGTTGCGGTGGCGGAAGCAGCTGCGGCGGTGGCGGCTGCGGCGGGAGCTGAGGTGACTGCATGAACCCATTCTACGAACGCATCGATCCGGCGCTTGAACGCATGGCATTGCACGCTCTGCCAGGACCGCTTGGGATGAAGCCGTTGGCGTACGCAGTGCTCAACGACGAGCAGCAACGCATGTGGGAAAAGCTCGACGCGTACCAGGCGCCGTTTTTAGAGGAGAAACTCCTCATCGAAGGGGACTTTCGCACACCTGAGCACTACCAGGAAGCGTTCACGGAATGGAAGCGCTTCCTTGGTCTTGCGAAGACGAGTGGTCGGTTCCTTGGGATGCCGAGTGAAAAAGTGGATGCGGTCTGGCACCAGTTCATCCTCTTTACGCCGGACTACATGAAGTTCTGCGATGAACACTACGGACGCTACTTCCACCACGTGCCGAACATCCCCTCACGCAAACAAGGACCTGACGGCGTCGAGGCGCTCGTGCAAGAGTACGTGCCACGCTTCGGACCGCTTCCTCCTATCTGGGAAGTGTGCTCGCACCGACAAGACGCGGTGATGGCGCGTTCCCTTACGGACCGTGTGGTCTGAGAAGAACTCCTCTTTTCTTTTTTGAAATTTAGTACGGGTGTTTGATACGTAAGTGCGGTGGGAGCTCGCGTTGTTTTCCACCGCAGAATCGGTTTGAGAAATGCCCCTTCTCATTTGCACAGTAGACGCGGGAAGGTTGTTTGCGATCTCCATCTTTGATGAGGTATACGTGCGGATCAAAGACGGCGATATCCATCAAATCATCGTCGTTCACGTGCATTGTTTCGACGTCATAACAGCTCTCGATATTCGGTAATTCGAGGATGGACACCTCGTACCCGACGTAATCTTCTGCAACGGCGGCGACATACAATCGATCCAGTGCTCTCGGAAGGCGAGCGAGATATTCGTACGCGGCGATATTGAGGGGTGTTTCTTTACTCGGATCGGTTGCTCTCAAGAAATCCGTCTGACTTACAAAGGTGACGCGACGAAAACTATTCTCGTCGATAATCCAAACAAAATTATGCATGATTTTTTCTTCATAGATAAACTCGCAGACTTTCGATTCGATATGTACCTCGTAGCTGCAAATTGCCTGATTTTTATCTTGCAAGATACGCACATCGAGAGTATCGGTATCGAACCCTTCCAGGCTCGCTTTGATGACCTCTTGCTGTGTCCCTTGTAAGAAATGCGCTCTCATGAAATCCATTGTATCATCAATTCCCGTCTCCTGAAGATATCTGCAGAATGCATCGGTGAGCTGTGTTGCATCTGTGATGAGACCTGTGAGATATTCCGCATCTGATGTTTCAGCTGTGCTATGGAGTTCCCCGCGTTCCTTTTGGTTTGATATCTGATTGTACGAGGTCTCTTGCGCGCGCCCGCTCCCGCCAAGCAACAAAGAGACCAGACCGACGGTGGCGATGGTGGTGCGCGTTCGCATATCGCCGAAGGGTTCCCAAGTCCATTAAAAGGGTTGTGCGCGCGGTTTGGCTAAGAATCTTTTTTTGTACCGCCAGTTGCGTCACGCCTCCGGGTGGGAATATTTAAAAGCAGTCTCGGACCGTTCGAGAGGAAATGATCACGATTCCTGGTGTGCCTGATTGGGGTGTGTGGGTTGGTTTTATCGTTTTTATCCTGATTTTGCTCGAGTTGGATATTGGTTTGTTCAATCGTAAGGACCACATCATCAGCGTGAAGGAGGCGTTTGGGTGGTCGGCGTTTTGGATAGCACTTGCGCTCGCGTTTAATGCGTGGGTATATTTCTCTTCAGGAACGGAGAAAGCATTAGAGTTCCTCACCGGTTACATCATCGAGTTATCGCTCTCCATCGACAACTTGTTTGTCTTCCTCTTGATCTTCAGCGCGTTTGCAATCAAACGCGAGTACCAGCACCGCGTGCTCTTTTGGGGTATCCTCGGCGCTATCGTGATGCGTGGCCTGTTCATCGGTTTGGGTTCCGCACTCGTGAGCCGATTCGATTGGGTGTTCTACTTCTTTGGCATCATCTTGCTTGTGGGTGCGTACCACATGGCATTCCAAAAGGAGAAGGCATTCAATCCCGAGGAGAGCATCGCTATTCGTATCGTACGATGGTTCTTCCCCGTCTCGAGCAAAGAGCACGGCCACGATTTCTTCGTTCGTGAGAATGGCCGTCGTATGGCGACGGTCCTTTTTGTCGCGCTTGTCACAATCGAACTGTCCGACGTCGTCTTTGCGACCGACAGCATCCCTGCGATCTTTGCCATCACGACCGACCCGTTCGTCGTCTTCACGAGCAACATCTTCGCAATTCTTGGATTACGTAGTATGTACTTCGCACTTTCCGGCTTACATTCCATGTTCGCGTACCTCAAGACGGGTCTTGGGGTCATCCTCGGCTTTATCGGCGTGAAGATGCTTTTGCATGAAGTTTGGCACCCTTCAATTCTTATCACGCTGAGCGTTATTTTGGGTGTCCTTGCGGTCTCCATCCTCGCGTCATTCCTCTTTGTGAAGAAGAGTGTCGAGCACGGCGGTTCTGTGCGCCATCATGCCGAGCACGGCGTTGAGCATGACCACGGCGCGCACATCGACGTGACGCGCAAAGGCGTTAGGCATTACGACGAGAAGAAGTAGAAGGTCTATCGTCGAGACAGCACGTGCTCGGCGACGTACGGTAAGAGCGCACGCTCGAAACTGAGTGCCGGATACGGTTCCCCGCTACGCACGACGAATTGCAGATGGAGGGAACTTTCGAGTGACCCTGGGTTTCGGTATATTTCTTTCGCTTCGTCAATGGTACGTACGTTGCGATCATCAAGACGTTGGAAGGTGACGTGGTTACCCTCGCACCCATAGCGGTGCGCGACGAACACGCCTTTTGCACGGTGCAACAGAACACCGTATGCAGGCTGTACGCCTTCGTTCTCAGACGTCGTGAGATAGGATACTCGTACGTGTTGTCCTATACGCTCTCTCGTGACTTGAAGGTGACTTTCGATAAATGCGACGACGGGAGAATAGGGCTCATACTGACGAAGCTTCGCGACGAGGCTCGCCCATGGATTTAGTTCTATTCGATCGATAATTTGTTGGCACATCAGAGATTTTGCAATATCGATCTTGTTCGCATCGATGAGCTCCTCGATATGCTTGAAATTTGGATCCTCATCGAGCACTTTCGTTGGGAGAGGGTGGATGTAGGTGTTCACATGTTGCACGTTGGTGGGGAGTGTGTTCTTGCTTAAATTCCCATCCCTAACCTTTATAAACGGCCGGCGGTTTCCTCGCCCTACAGCCGACGTGGGCTCCGCCTCTCTACGGGAGGAAGGAGTCCCGACCCGTAAACTCGGGTTCGCCAGGCAAGAAAATGGCGAGAACCGATCACGAGTTCTCACCGGAGTAATCCCTTATGTCCAATACTGAAGAAATGACCGTCACCGGCAACACGCTCGTTCCGACTGAAGAATACCTGAAAGCAGGTATCCACATCGGCACGAAGTTCAAGACCGCCCACATGGCGAACTTCATCTACAAGACGCGCAGCGATGGCTTGTCCGTCTTGAACATCCAGAGCATCGATGAGCGCTTACGCCTTGCGGGCCAGATGCTCTCGCAGTACGAACCTGAGGATATCATGATTGTGAGCCGTCGTGAGAACGGTTGGAAAGCGGTGCGTATGTTCCAGAAATTGACTGGCGCAAAGACCTTTGCTGGCCGTTACCCGCCTGGCATCTTAACGAACGCCGCTTTGAAGCAGTTCACGGAAGCGAAGGTGCTGTTTGTGACTGATGTGTGGCCTGACCGCAACGCAGTGCAGGACGCTATCAAGGTCGGTATCCCGGTGATTGCACTTTGCGACACGAACAACCAGGCGAACAACATCGACTTGGTCGTTCCGTGCAACAACAAGGGCAAGAAATCACTCGGTCTCGTGTTCCACTCGATCGCGAAGATCTACGTTGAGAGCCGCGGCGGCACGTTCGACGCGACGCTTGAAGACTTCACGGCGGAGTAGAATTGATTCTTTTTCTTATTTTTTTACCTTCTCCAACGTTAAATGTTCGGGCAGTACTCGACAAGCGGCACGGGTGTTGGTTCAATCCAACGATAGGTTGCTGGTACAAACGAATTGAATCGCGAGTACACGCCATTACACGTCTGCACACTTGGCGTATCGCGGCAATCAGGATCCTCGATACCGTCTTCTTGGTAATAGCCCTTGCCTTCAACGAACAGATAGCGCTCGAGACGCATCGTGCCCCACGGGTTGAGTTGGGCCATTGGTGCATCAGTCGGATATCCACCAACGCCTTCATACACGAGCACATCGTGCTGCACACCCACATCGCCGCCGAAGTCGTAGCTCTCAAGCAAGAAGAGCTTGCCCGAGTGCGTAATGCTTCCTGCGGTGCCCGCGACCTGACACGTGGTGGGGTCAATAGGATTCCACCAGAAGAGTTGTTTCATTTGCACGTTTAACCCTTCTTCCGTAATGAGGTGGCGATTCACCGCGCTCGCTGGAAGAACAGGGAGATTGGCAGTGAGTGGCATGCTTGGGAGCGGGCCGTTCGCGCAAGAGCCCGACGTTCGCGTGAGGCAACGCAATTCGACGTTCGCGTTGTTTGCACCAGGTGCGATACCGTCCTTGATGACCCCGACCGTGTTTAACACGCTATTGCGGAAGTATTTGACAATGAGTGTGTCGTCGCGTACAACGAGCACGTTATTCGCTCCACGAGGATATATCGTTTGGCAGATGGTGTGATCGTCCAAGCACATCTTTTTGGTCGCGTCGCCTGATATGTAATTCCACACCGTTACCGATTTCATTGTCGGTGTTCCTACATACGGTGTATCCGTGACGACCCAAGCATTGCCCTCTTGGCCTGTCGGTGTTTCTTGTCCGAAGTGTTGCTGCGTATCAAGACTACGCAGTTTCCATGAGAAGAGGCGCATGCTCTTGCCGGGTTGCGCACTGACGGTAAAGACGAACGTATATGTTTGACCTTGCGCCACGGTCACGCCCGTTGGGAGGTATACTCTGCCAGGTGTCCACGCGGCACCATCGATGTTGACTGCGTCAAGAGATACTCGTTCGCCGATCCAAGGACTTGTTCCCGTGTTGCGCATCGTGACGCGTGCGGTATATGTTTGGCCGGTGATCATCACACGCGGAACATCGAGAGAGACGAACGCTGCATTATAGTTTCCTTGCGTGCCGCCGACAGCGCTGATGGTGACGTTCGCAAGCTCACGGGTCGTATTTGCATCCGCTTGTGCACAGCTCGTCGCGGGATAGAGGCGGAATGTTTTGGGTTGATCGACAGCTACTTGTCGGATGAGCGTTCCCGGTTGACCTGAGGGCATACAGCTCACGTTGACGTTGGTTGGATTCCATATCTGGACATACGGGTATGTTGCATCTTCGGTGCTTGTCCACGAGAGCGTGCTTGCGCACTGCGTCTGCCCGACGGGGACCGTGCAGGGGTTGGGAGTGGCGGTGAGGGTTCCCGTCATCGGTGGAGGCGCGGGATCGTCCTGTTGGCACGCTCCTTCGCTGCAGGTCTCTGTCGCCGGACACGATACGGTTTGTCGATAGCATCCGTTCACGCAGCGCCTGAGTTTTCGGTCATCGGCGCACGTATCTTCGGTGCAGGGTGCAGCACAATTGAATCCGGATATCCGGACCTCGCCGAGCCTGGTGATATCGCCGTTGGAGGTGCGAACCGCGCGAATGAGGATTTTGCTACCGAGGCTCGCTTGCGGTGTCTCGATATCGAAGCCGTGCGCTCCGGTGATGCCAAAGGCGTTGTTCACGTCTTGTCTGACTTGATTTGTTGGAAAAGAATCGACAACCTCATTATTGACGAGAATTTCGATGGTGACGGGTTGTGTCGGCGCGTTGACATCATAGGACCATCCCGCAATCCGTGTTCGTGTGCCGATATCGAGGTATCCGCGCAGACCATTCAGGCTGTTGTATGCACCGGGGTATGCGACGTTACCGAGGGTATTTTCATCATTCAATTCTTGTGTGTTGGTCGGTTGTTGAACCGCGACAATGGCGACCAGCGCGACGACCATGACGAGAAAGACGGCCGAGACGAGCATGACGCCGTACGGGGGTTGACGCATATGCTCTTTTTCTGGCGCTGTTCCTTTATATGGGTTGCCTCGCAGGTGAGGCGACTCCACTCGTGTGACTACAGTGTGTTCGCAGGAACGAAATCCTTGTCGTCATTCTTTCGCTCTTCGCTTTGTGTTCCTGGCAATTCTATCTCTTCAAGTCCCGTTCCTGTGATCTTGAACGCGACGCCGATGTCTTCAGGCAGTGAGCGGTGTTTACGCAACTCAGCAATTCTATTGCCGCCGGTTAACTTTCGAATTTCAATCATGCATTTTGATGCGTAGCGGAGAATGTCGCCGCCAACAATTTTCGTCTTGCCTTCATCGTTAATATCGGCGTACACTTGATTGGTGATTAAGACGGGGATGCCGTAGCGTCGAGCAATCTCTGTTAAGTTCGACAACTGCACACCAAACTCACGATTCACCGCGAACACGTCACGATTTTTGCCGAGTTCTAAGCGGTACAACATCGCCGCGCCATCAAGCACAATTAACCCGACCTTTTTTGGATCCGCTATCGTGCGTAATTTTCCAAACGCTTTCGCTTGCTCATCGAAATCGATAGGTTTCAAGAAAATAATACCATCAAGCACTTGTCTGTGCGCATCAGGGAAGAGTTGTTGCAATCGCGCGACGCTGAAATTCCCTTCCGTATCAATATAGACAACCTTGCGCCCCATCCCAACCGCGTGTGCGGTGGCAAGCATGCACAGCAAGGTCTTACCGCAGCCTGGTGGACCGAAGATAGTTGTAAGAGCATCTCGCTCATAACCGCCATCAAGCAAGCGGTCAATCAACGCGCTGCCGCTAGGAATCTTCAAGTCCATAATAGAACGACCGGAGGCAACGGATGTTTAAGTAGATTCCGTGGTTTTCTTGCGTCGCTTCTTGGGTGCTTCTACGACGGGTTCGGGAGTTGGCTCCGGCGCAGGAGCTTCGCTTTGTGTTGCAGGCTGCTCGTCGGTTGGTGTATCAACGGGCTCTTCAGCGCCAGGCAATGGCCGCCGTTGCAACATCGGATCTTGCGCATGGTCGTCGTTGCGCTTGGAGAGTTGTGCGATACGGTTATCAAGGTCATCTAAGAATGCACGATGCGCTGGAGTGTTCACGGAACTTCCTTCCGTAACGGTGGCGTCTTCTTGCGTATCATCATCAACCGTTGGTCCGGTCGGTTCTTCACTCACATCGACAATCTCTACATCGTGCGTGGCTTTCTTTGGGTCAACCGCGACGACATCCAAATCACCAAGCGTGCGCTGCGCTTCCACTTCTGGAGCTTTTGGCTCGGGGATGGTGATGTGTGCGAACACGCGCTTGATCTCGTCCTCGCCACCTTTGACGTCAAAGTACGTGAAGAATTTTTCTGTGAGTTTCAATTTGTAGCTGCGGCTAAACGCTACTTTCGCGACGAAACCTAAACGCTCAAGCTCTGCGATATGATCGTACGCGCCACTGCCGCGCGCGTCGATGACGGCACTTTGAATGGCGTTCGGGTGTTTGTAGGCGATGACCGCGAGTGTCTCTAAGCACGCGCGTGATAATTCAGCTTCTGCGACAATCGCTTTCACAAGCGGGCTGTACGCTTCGCGTGGCGTCATCTTCCAGCCACCATCCATCTCGTAGATCATGAGTGCACTTTGGCGTTCATCAAGATCTTTCGCGAGCGCTTTGCACGCACGACGCACGACATCTGTCGATAATTTGGATAACTGCGCGAGCAAATCAACGCTCATTGCACGGCCGCTCGCAAAGAGCAACGCTTCGATTTGGCTCTTTGGCGGCAGTTCGTCAGTCATGAGTTCACTTCTTTTTCTTTACCGGCGCGACTTTTGCTGCTGAATCTGGCATTCCGTACGTAGAACCACTCAGCGACATCTTTCCTCGCTCAACGAGACTATCTAAAAACGGCTTGAGTTGATCCGGTACGATGCCGACATCCTTCCCGATAGCGTCGGCTTTCTTCTCACCGTTACGTACGGAGAGCAGGATGGCGTTTTGGATGAGTGCGTTCATCGCGACCGTGAGGTGTTCTTTTGCGCCTTTTTGGTTGCGGTAGTCGGAACCGATCTCGTGGATTTTTGAGAGGAGGTCGTTGAGCCAGTTGGTCATATCCTGGGAGTTGACTTCTACCTGTTCGGGCTCGAGGATCTCAATACTGGCCGGGCTGAAGTTCAAGCACAACCAGGTGAACGTGTCGAGGTCTTTGCCCAGCATCTCCACTTCTGCAAACGTGCTGAACATTCCGTCATCGTGCGTGACGGGGTCTTCAATAGATTCTTCGACGATAAGGATGCGCGCCTCTTCCTTACGGATGTTCTCGAGGTATTGCGCGAGTGCGTCGACCACGTGTTTTTCAGGTCGACCCACCACTTCGAATGTCACGATCGCTCGCAACCATCCCTTCTTGAGACGTTCCTTCACTGTCTTGTCGTTCGCTACCATTGCTTGCTTGTGCCGTAGGGGTCCTTATATGCTTTGCGTCGGTCCGTTGCGCATTCTCACGACGGTGGAGGACGAGGAACACGGTCACGCTCGCAAGGACGGTGACGATGGCAAACCCGCTGATCCAGGGGATGGCGTCCAAGTCCTCATCCACGATGACGTTCGCGGTAATGACGTCTGGTTGTTTGGGGGTTGGGATGGGCTCTGTTATCGGGGGTGGCGTGGGTGGTTGGGGTGAGGCGGCGATGGGTATCGTTGATTCTTGCGTCACGATGATAGGCGGGGTATCATTTTTTGTTTCTTTGAGAACCGTGATGTATCGCGTCGCGCGTTGGCGGCCACCGCACGCACGACTCTCCGCAATAAGACGGACTTCCTCCGCGTCTGTTGGGAGTTCTACTGCGTGCGTTCTGCCAGTTATCGTGTCGCCAAACGCGATCATCCGCGCGTCTGTGATTGCCTCCCAACTCGCGTACTCTTCACTGATGACGCTAAACGTGATGACGTCACCTGGTGCTCCTTCGGTCGCACCGACGGTGAAGAGGAGTGTGGTGTTGCACGGTTCCGGCAACGGGATGCCCCCGCCACCGCCGTTTGGTGTTGGTTTTGGCGGTTGTGGTGTCGGTGGTGGCGTTGGTTGTGGTGTGGGTGGTGGTGTCGTGTTCGATTCTTGTGTACCTGGAGTCCCGCCGATGATGCCCGCGATCCACGAAGTGCCGTCGTAAATAATCGACGCACCATCAGGAATATCTGGTAACGATGAGATGTTGTACGCAATCGTGAGGAGTTCCGCATCCGTGCATGTAATTGTGATGCTGTCGGCCGCGTTTCCAAGGCCGTTGCCAATCGCTTTGCCCGCGCCGTAGACTGCAGCGTTTGTCGTCAGATTCGCGTACGCGCCATCACTCTCCACGATGAGGATGAGGTCACTGCCCTCCGCCGGTTGCAGGAGTTCTAAGGTGTCAGCACTTGCACTGTCGCGCACTACACATCCTGTGAGATCTTCCGTCCCGATGAATTCCACGAACTCGAGACCATTATCATCACCAACTGGATTGTAGTGGATCTCGCTTGGTGCAAGCGCGCTTGCGAACGGCATGATGAGTAGTGCGATGATGCCGATGATTGCGGGAATCTTCATATTGCGCTGTAGTTGCGGTCTTTTTAGATGCGTGTCGGGAGAATTTCCGGAAGATTTCCGGTGCAAGCCGGAAGATGAAGGTTTGTTTTTAAGCAAGGGGAAACTGTTTTAACCTCGGTTATGCGGTGCAGCCACATGGAATGGTATATGAGCCAGAAAATGAAGTATGTGATCGGTGGTCTTCTCTTGAGTGGCGCTGTGGCGCAGGGGTATTCTTGCTATCGCTTCGGTACACCCGACGAGATCTCGCCGACGGCTCAGGTCGCAGTCGCACAGGGATCTATAGAGGATTGTGTCGTTGTGACGTCGAATGACTGCCAAGATAAGCAATCTTCCGACAGCACGCTTGAACTGTTTCTTGGATTCTTCACAATCGGTGTGATTGCTACCGTCCCTAGCCTCATGTTTACGTCTGTGCGCTTCGGACGACCCCCCTTGAAAGAAACGAAACCTTAGATGTTGTTTCCTTTTCTTGTTTTTTTCTCGCCGGCATATTAAATACATTCGAGGGCGGAATTGAAGCAAGGTGAGCTGGTGCAATTACATTTCCTTTTAAACCAAGAGTGAGTTTCTTAAATCGGCAGTGTCCCCCAACCGTCATGGTTACCGCACAAAACAAACGTCTTCTCTGTTCATTTGGAGGCCTCCTGTTTGGCGCCGCTTTGGGCACGGCAAACATCATGTATTCACCATCTTCAGTAGTGAACCAGAAACCAGCACCTGCCGAGATACGCACGTTATCGGATATTATCGAGCGTGAACGTTCCACGTTTCAAGCGTTTTATGAACACCCAATATCACCTGATGCTGAGCGTGCATATCAGGAGTCAGCTGTTGCGTTCGTCGATGCGTGGAAGGTTCCTGGTGCGAAAGAGCGGTATGATGCGTACACTCACGAATCTGCTGTGCAGGGAGTTCGTACGTTAGGTACTTCCGTTGGGTTACTTCTCATTGGTTTTGGTGCAGGGATGATCGCAGGTACATTGTGGGTGAATCGTTCTCAACCAGTAGAGCTTCGCACAGGATCGTCGTATTCGAAGTATTAATTGAACACTCCCTTATTTTTTTTCTTACGTCGTCGTGTTTGATCAGACGATTTTTTTTCTTTTTACCGTTATTTTCTTCCCATCCACTTTCACGTCGAGATATTCTCCGGAAGGTTTCCCTTTCGCGTATTCGGTGATTGATGGTGCGTAGAAATATTTCACTCCGTTCAATGTCGACGATTTGCGCTGATGGTAATGACCGCTGAAAACAGCAATGACGTTCTTGTCGAACAGTTTACGTATCGTCGCTCGATTCTCAACCACTGCCCGCCACGGATGTGCCTTCCAATAGAATGTGTACGGACCCTTATTCTCTGCAGGTTCATCGATAGGGACGTGCGTGAAGATGATGATCGGCTTACCTGCTGTGCGTATCTGTTTTGCTAACCACGCGAGCTGTTTCTTATCGACAGGCACTTTGCTGTTATCTTTTTCAACGCCGAGTCGA
>Ga0154020_10005973_pt1 | contig 14266 bp, 6 predicted proteins | sample Klosneuvirus_201_FD_109709 | JGI IMG/M metagenome (GOLD analysis project Ga0154020, IMG submission 109709) | Active sludge microbial communities from wastewater, Klosterneuburg, Austria - Klosneuvirus_20160825_MG | ecosystem: Engineered > WWTP > Aerobic digester > Activated sludge | place...
AACTTGTCTTCATTTAGGAATTGGTCTTTCTCAATCCCTAAAACAAAGCCGTCGTCTCTTACGCCAATCAAGAGCGTGCCACCCTCTGTATTGAGAAAGGCGACAATTGTTTTTAAGGCGCTATTTTCAATGGCTTTATCAGCTTTGTCCACGATTAAATTCCAGCGAAGCGTGGACTTAAATTCCAGTTTTTCGTTCTCGCCCAAGGCGAGCAATCTTTCTTCATCATTCTCAAAATTTTCAACCACAGGCTGGCTGGTTTTACCAGTATCGATACCTTTATTTCTGTTTGCCTTGGGTTTTTTATAGTAATGTTGAGGATATTGTTTTTCCTCAGCAGTTTGTATTTTTACTTCACTATTATCCTTAAGGCGTGTGTACCCAAATGAAATATCGGGATAGGTACTGTCAATCCGCATCAACTGGTCTTTGACCCGTTTTCTTCCTTCGATTGAAAGCTCCAGTATTAATTCCATATCTTCCTTTGAGGCTTCCCCTGACGGAAAGAGGATCTTCATTAAGCCTGAGAAAGTTTTGTTGACACCATCGCGATCGCGGGTTGAAATTTCACTGGATAAAAGGAAATGTTCCTGGTAGTGGTGTGAGTAATCATAGGTTCGCAATTTCCGGAGGATTTCCGCCAGATAATCCACGACAAAACCATAGCCGCCGGTGAACATTTCGCCGCGAATGACCTCCACTTCCCAGCCAGGGATATAGTAGTGCAGGCGATCCAGAAACGCAGAATCGTAGTACTGAACTGGCAGATCTTCAAACAGATCGGTGTGCATCAACATATGCTCAAGTTCGTTGGAGGTATTCCCGACAAAAATGAGCGAAGCCTCTGCGCCAATCGTTTCAATACCTCGCGAGAATGTTTTATTCGCCATGTAGTTTTTGAGGATATCCACCAGGGCTTTATTGGCAGTCTTTTTCTTGCCCGCAAATTCATCAAAGGCAACCGTGTCCCAATATCCGACGAGACCTATGCGCCCTGTTGAGTTGTTGACAAATAATTTCGGGACTGTGACTTCTCCGCCCGAGATCAGGATCCCGTGCGGTGAGAAGTCAGAATAAATGTGCGATTTGCCCGTTCCTTTCGGTCCCAGCTCGATTAGGTTGTAATTGCGCTCGCAATAAGGAATGAGGCGCATGATCTGAAATAGTTTGGCACGCAGGCTGAATTTTGAGGGATCGAATCCAATGCTTTGGATGATCAGATCGATCCATTCATCGAGGGTGAACTGCTTTCGGGCTTGCAGATATTGGTCAAAATCAAAATGGGACATCTGGATCGGTTTTATCGAAGACAGTATCCAGGGGATAATGCGCTGATCTTCGCTGTATTTATATTCGATCTCTGAAATGCACCAGACCCCGCTCACTAAAAGTTTTTCATGATTTTTTACCGTGTCTGTATCAACCAATACCTTGCTGATGCCAAGATTGGAAAAACTGGCTTCATAAGTATCGTTCTTTTCATTCAACTCGACGCTAACCTTGTCGATGACACGATGACGCCCCTTCTCGCGGATAATGGATTTGATTAAATTGGCTTCGTTGCGATGAACATAATGCGCACGAATGATCTCTTTGACCGATTCAATTCCCGATTGCAGGCTGGCCTCATCGGAAGTAGCGCAATATTGACCAAGCAGGTATTCCAGCACATAGGTGGGCACAACCGCGTTGCCGCGGATGGATTTGACCAGATCCTTGCGGACAACCAAACCGCCAAAGTGTTCGTTAATTTTTTGATCAAGATAATTCATTGAGTTCCTCGTGGATATTATAGGTCAAAGTCAGTCGTAAATGAACGGCGGAGTTGGTATGGCCGCGGACTGCCATACTCTATCATGTGTGAAGAGCCAGGATCTGGTTCTTCCAGTTTAAGATACACAGTCTGGTTATTGACTTCATCCGCTTTACGGCTTAACACAAATTGCTTTGTTACCTGGCGATCACGCGGGTCTTCAGAGATCAAATCAAAATTCAAAGTATGGACATCGGATAGGGGAGTTCCATCCTGAGCGTAAATGCCAACCCGCAATTGTCTCGGCAATGTTTTTCCTGTAACAGGCTCGGTTTGATAAAAAGTTATTGAAAGCTGGCCCGATGTGATGATGGACGACGAACTTGAGATGATGTCAACTTCCACGGCAGTTGTATCAGGTGTTCGTTTCTTGTTGACCTTGATCAACGGAATGATCACCTCTTGCAGAGATGCGCCACCGTGCACATAGCGGCTGCCTGAACCTTGCTGGCGGAGTCGATTAATCGACTTGGGGATCATCACTTGAAAATCGCCTGTTAGACCCAGCGCGCTGGCGTTGAAGCTCTTCATGCTTTTGTTGGGTTTCAGACCTTTTCCAATGACATACCTGCGGTTGCGAAGGTAAATCTCTTCGCCTTCGACATCTTTAACCGCAAATTCACTTTCGTCGAGCTGTTGGTTTTGGTAAATGAATCCGTGATCTGAGGTGATGATGATGTTGCTCATGTTGGCATTAGTGAGTTTTTTGAGAATATCCACGATCTCACCGATCGCAGATTGGGATGCATCAAATACACGACCTTCCGTTTTTTTGTCATCACCAGCAGCGTCTATCTGATCATGATAGACATAGATGATCTGATTTGCTTTTGCAAATTCGCGGCTTTCCTCCTTGCCCATGTTGAGCAGGTCGGATGAGCTAATGGCGGCAGCACCATCCTTGAATATGCTTCTTAAGATTTTTCCACGATTCTCTGTACCCGTGGCGCTTTGACCATCCACCTGGGCCGTGCCGTCTTTGAGAATGGTAATTTCGGTGTGCGGAAGGAGCGCTGCCATGCCATGTTGTGTATAACTTGGGAGCACGGCAAGCATGGGTTCAAGTTCGGCGGTGTAGCGATCTTCCTCTTGAATGACCCTGGTGAGTTCTTCTCCGATCTCGTAACGCAGGGCATCAGAGATGATGACTGCCACTTTGTTTTTTGTGCCAAGATAATCGCGGATATGGAGGTTAAAAAATTCAGATTGAGAAATGAACGGGGCGGCGGACCAGGTTTCGGCTGAGTCAACGAAGCGCTGCCAGTTGTCATTAACTTTCAGCAGGAAATTATTCGAGTAGAGTTTTTCGATCTGCCCGGTCAATTTTTCAAGCACTGGTTGTTTTGATGCATGGACGTGGAAGATAAATTTGCGATAGTTCTGATCGAGCCGAACCCAGGTGGTCTGATATTTGTGGATACCATCTGCCAGAGATTCCATCTGCAGATCGGCGTTGTGGAGCTCGTTGATGAACAGCGAGCCATAATTTAGAGCTTCATAAATATCGCTGAATTCGTTGAACCAATGTGTGCTGCGCCTGCGCCAAATGAGGTTGGTACATTCGCCTGTAGAGAGGGTGCGGTCAAGAATTTGCTGGGCAAGGGCACTCAGTATCTTTTTATCAATGAGGCGGAAGAAATCCACATCAATTAAAGTGCGGATGTCGCGGTTTTCCAAGTCTTTTTCAATACCAAGGATATTGACGTATTCTTCGGAAAGCTTTTCGAAGGCAGGCTGATAGTGTCTGCTGTCGCGCCAGCGTTTGAGGAAGACCAATGCGTCCTGCTTGAAAAGGGAATTCTCTTCAAGGCTAAGTGCGTAGCATGATTTGAAAAGACCAATTGCGAAGTCACGCAGATTTGGTGTATGGGATTTGTATCCAAATTGGGTTTCGAGCCTGCTCCATAGAAAAGCATCCAGATTGCTGCGTTGGATCAAGTCAAATTTCTCGTGTTTGTCTTCGGCAAGTTCCGCCAACAGGATCTCGAGAACGCTTTCCAGATCGGCATTGACGCAGACTGCCAGCATTTTGGCGCGGATGACTGCCAGATCTTCATTAGGTGTTAAATGAGCTTTGAGCAGGGAGCGCCGTGCATCATTTTTGAAAAAATCGATATGCTCCTGCACCAATCCGAAATATTCAGGTGCAGGCGGAAAATCCATTTCGTTCATCCAGATGGATACTTGATCAGCACTAAAGACACCTTGCGCCAGCTGGATATCGAGCAGCCAGTTGTTTAAAAGATCAGGCTGTGGACCTGCGCGATAGAGTAGGAATTTCTGATTGGGTTTTTCCCGCAAGACAAGATGTTTGACGTTGAATTCGTTGTTGTGCAGTTCGACCATCTCCACGCCGGGGAGCAGCAGGGACTCGTATTCGTCACGCAATTCCTGTTTTGCGTCGTACCAGAAGACGATGCGGTGTTTGTCGAAGAGGCGGGTGATGGCTTGCGCGATTTTATCCATTGGTCAATTTTACCTTTGGTTGTCGGTCATTGGGAATGAGATGTTTTATCGAACCAGTGCAACTCTATTTCTATATACTTCTGAAAAATAAGATGGATAGGTTTCCAACTTAGCAAACACTTGCTCACTTTGCAGCTTTAATGCCTGAATTGCCAAATCTTTAGCTGAAATTACTTCTTCAAATAACGAGCTTAAATCCATCGCAACAACGCGATCTGCAAAACCTAATTCATAAAAAACAATTGACGTTTCATTAGACAAACCATATTTCAGTCTTTTCTGTAATCGTTTGAGATTATTTATTAGTAAATCTAAATCCTCAACTTGTGTTTCAGGGATTAGTTCAATTAATGCCCCCAAAACAAGAATTCCCTCGTAGGCAAATCCGTTTTCGCACACATCTACAACATGCTCGATTTTATATTCTCGCTCTTGCGAGCCCGCGATCTTTTTAGCGCCAGAGTTTTTCAGTTGTTGAAATAATGCATGAAAGGCAGATCCTTCTAACCATAAAAGTGCCATTTCTGTCATAGATTCGGGAAGACTGCAATTCACAAAATTTCTATTGTGAATATTGTCTGCAATAATAGGCCAAATGACTCTAAACAAATCCAATCCATCTTTGTTCTCGTTAAATACTTCTATATTTTCATTCACCCAATTTGATATTGCAATGCTGTCTGGAACTCCAAAAGTGGTTTTACCAAAAACAATCCGTTTTACGACGCTTGGTATTCGTGTTTCGATAGTCTCCGCCAGCAGAACAAATAGGTCCTCAATTTGCTTTTTAGGATCATCATCTGCTAGGAAATATGCGAGTGTACCTTTTGCCAATTCGGCGACAGTATCTTTGTTTATAGCATCTTCATTCACATTCGAGTTCGCCATCAAAAAACTTTCGACAGCCGAGATAACATTTATCTTCTCGTTTATTTGACGTTGCACGTCTCTGACTGCAAGATTTTCAAATGGATTTTTCTCAACAAACTCCTGCACCCAAGTTGTTATCGCAGATCTACCCTGCTGGTAAGCAGATACTAAACTAAAAATATCAAATTCCGTTTGACCAGAATGGTATTTATTATGCAAAGGCTCAAACAGCGATAACAAACTGCTATCACAATCTTCTGACTTTGATGGATCCAACATATTTTTTACATCATTCCAATGTTTTTTCTCATCGTAGACTTCGGGATCTGCAAATAGAATGCTCCCCTCCGTATGCATTCCGGACCGTCCAGACCGCCCAATTAGATTTTGGAAATCTCGAACTTTAATCTTTTCGCCCGCCTGATAGACACTCGTGACAATCAAGTATCGAATTGGAAGGTTTACCCCTTGAGCCAAGGTTGAAGTGCAAATAACAAAATTGATTAAATTTTCTTTCATTGCATATTCAACTGCGAGGCGGATACCATGTGGAACATTGTTGTGGTGTGCAAACACTCCTAATTCGGCAGATTTTGTAAAAACAGCATCTTTGCCAAGATTAGCCGCATAAAGGTTATTGAGTTTTAGAGTTTCATTTTGATTTGCAAAACTAGAAGGTCTCTGTAAATCCAATCCATATCTGTAAATTTTTTCAATCGTTTCACATAAGTTATTGACCGATTCTTTTTTGCCACAAAATATTGCGACACTACCCTGATTTACAAGCCGCAAGCCCAAATACAAAGCGACTTCTTTCCCATCATCCAATTTAGGAAAAATTCTTTTGTATTTACGCGTAGTATATTGATTGAATATTCTTGGAACATAAAACTCTTTTTTCTCCGGATCTTCTGAGTCAACAAACTGTAAACTTTGAAATTGTTTAACCATTGTAGTAAAGCCTATGCTTTTAAATGTTGCGGAAAGGCTTGCGCCTTTCACGATCTCAGCTTCATCACCAATTAGCCATTCGCCGATTTGGACAGCGTTGTTAATGACTGCTGAGATCAAAATGATTTGAGATGTCTCAGGAATTCGGCTTTTCAGTGAAGTTAATAACAACTCGAAAGTAATCCCTCGGCTACCATTATCAAACTGATGGCCTTCATCATAGATGATCAGTCCAATGTTCTTGGCGAAATTTGCATCATGCCGAAGAACATAGTTGAATTTTTCAGGCGTAGATACTAAAACATTGAGATCGCGCAATATTCTTTCAACTGAATAGTCATCCTGTAGCACATCAGACAATTCATCAATATTTACAGATTCACCTTGAAAAGCCTGCAACAGCCCCTGCCGAATTTCGTGACAAAGGGCTCGAAATGGAGCAATAATGACAGCAAGCGATGTTCTTTTTGCAAGAAACGCGCTGCGAATAATAATCTCCGTTGCCTTCGTTTTTCCTGCGCTAGTTGGCATCTGCACTATAGCAGACTTGCCTTGAAAAACTTCCTGCTTTCCAAGTAAATGCTGCGCTGGCCAGAATTCTTTTATGAAGGTATCTTTTTTAACTGCATCTTCCCACTCAGATAGCGGCAGGTTGGTGTATTTCGGCAAACAAACCCAGGTTGAATTATCAATCCGTTTGCGAATTATCGCTCCGATTAAATCAGCCAAAAGCAACTCTCTTGGTGAGCCAATATCATAGGATATTGCTCTTAGTTGATTTGCCAAGCCAATAATTTCTCCTGACCGATTTCCTGTATTATTAAATTCAATATAGACAGCACTGATTTGGTTGAGTATTTCTCTGTATGGACTATCTGAAAACTCGGATAAGGGAGTAGGGAAATCTTTTATCAGCAACAACCAAGTCAGTAAATTTTCCAGACCAAAAGTGCCTAAATTTATTGTTTGTTTGGAGATTCGTTCTGCAAGGATGTTTGAACTACCTGGTAAATTACATAAGTAGTAAGCAGTAGACCCTAATAGACGAACATATAAATCGTTTTCTGGACTCAAACGCGCTTCAATAAAAGCGTCAAAAAAACGTGCAGAAAAAGGAATGCTACTGCGTAATTCAAGTATCTCTTCTTCAGTGGCATCACCATCATTTATTTTGGCAGCAAGATCGCCTAACATGCCAATTGTGAGTGGAAAAAGCCTGGATGGATCGGCCTTGAGATCGATATGATCTTCCAAAGGCACGTTGTATTCATACATCTTTGCCTTGGATTGTGTCACGCTAAGAGCAGTTCGTGATCTTGATTCAGGCTTCATCAGCTGCTCTCCTATATAACTCGCCAGCCAAATCCATCATTGTTTCACCACGAATAATAATCAAGACGAGATTGTCTTTGTTTGGATGGGGGGTTGTATTGGTGGTGGTTGCAATTGCAGGATCATATATATTGTTAGAAATAACGGCAACTGCACCAGAAAGTTCTTTGTAGGGTCTGTCAACGGGACTTTGAAAGCGTTCAAAGCGTAGTTTAAAGGTATCCTTCTCTTCTGGGCAAGCCTCTTTTAAAGTTCGCCGCTTTATCCAATTAAATGACTCCCCTTTTCGAATTTGATCTTTTATTGAATGATCCACTGCTTCCTGAAGCTTGGGGTCAAAAGTTTTGCCCGTCAGTTGAGCTTTTACTTCTGTAACAATAAGTGTGTCTTTGGGTGACTCTGTTTTATCTGCAAACAAAAAGCCTATCATGTCTGACCCTTGGGTAGACATGTTCCTTTTCAATCTATCCTTATAGCGGACACGGGGAATCCAGTACCCAAGTAGATACTCAAAAAAATCAGATACAAGGATTTCGCCAAAATCACCAGCACGGGTAGATGGGCCAAAACCGTCCTTTTCATCTGGAAAAATATCATCACGAAGGTAATCAGCGTGAGATTTTGGGTGACAGTTATCTTCAAGATCTTCATCAGAACAATAATGATGTCTATAATGCTTTGCCCAAGTGGACAAAACCTTCTCATCTGGCTGATGACAGAACTCCCACACCTCCACGGTTTTTCCATCCGCCGTAGTGAGGCGTTCTTTTGTATCAGTCAACCATTTTACATGTTCAGGCACATTGCTCATATCTACAACCCTTTAATCGGACTCAACGCCGCGCCAAACTTCCCATAGTTGACCTTCACCCCACCATCCAAATCAATCTTGACTGCCAGCCAAAATGATTCGAGCTCCTGTTATAGCAACAACAAATCAATTTTGACATGAGTATATGATCATTTATTGTATTCTTTTATCTGAGCATCTAGTATTACTTGTTTTTTATAATAGGCAAAGGTCATCCATAGCCCAATTGGCAAGGTTATAAAACCTATAGTCACGAAAAGTAATGGCAGACTCAGTAGTGACATAATTATTCCGATAATAAGGATTTGATTGACCATCTTTCTTTCTGCGATTAGTAGATTTTTCTGCTTTTTTTCCGTTGTTGATCGCCACTCAAAGCCTTTGTTCGTAACAAGATTAACAGGTTCTATTGTGTTGCTAAAAGGCAAACTTATTTCAATTGCTGCGGAAGTTACAGTGTTAAAACGCTCGCCATTGTCCCAAAATTCTTGATAGGTGGCTTCCAGTTTTTGGCGTATTTCATCCAGGATTTTAGTAGGGACAAGGTGCTCTTCAATATCCCCGTTGAACACAAGCCCTTCAATCCATAAGATCGGACGTCCAACATTATCACGGAAGGTTTCATTTCGCTTTGTTTTTGCAGGGGATTGCCTAAATACGATGCTTAACACCCCATAAGTGGAATGTGTTGTTTTATTGATTACAATTCCGTGACTATCCTGATTTTGTGTCCAACGTGAGATGAGTTGCGATTGCCCTGATTGAACCAGAAAATCTGGGGCGACAATCACGCGATAATCAATATGTTGATTACGACTTATCAGAAACGGCCAAGCAAGAAAATTTCTCATAGTGAGCCAATTATAAATAAGAAGCAGGAATTTCTCTTTCCAATTTTTCAACCAGAAGATTAAATTGAATTATTAGTTTTAGATATGCTTCTTCTTTATTTTTAACGTTTTCTGAAAGGGCGTCAATTTGTTCATTGATATATTCTTGGCTATATTTTAATCTTTGGTTGGTTAGAGCTACTAGAAGTTTGAGAGCTGGCCTTGTAATTGAATCGTCAGTCGGTAGGGGAAGGTATGGGATTGCAGCATCTACCCCTCCAGTTAACCTTTGAATAATTAATCCAATAAATCCCCTCTTTTTTAGGATATCTAGTTTATCTTTCTCAGATAGGTTATTGCGCTGAAAAACGCCAAAGTCATCCATAAGAACACACGCTATAGGAATCTCCACCTGGTAAGGTTGAGCGATTCCCTTTGGATTTTTTATCATGAGGTTCTGATCTGTGGACAAGGTGGCGAATCCGTTCCCAACTGCGCTCACTGGTATAAGACGTGTCGGACTTCCTTGATTGTTTCGCATGGAAACAATTGCGGCAAAACTTTCAATCTTAAATAAGGCTTCTCTAATTACGTCTAATTCATATTTCTTTTCCAGAATATCCCATTTGGTAATTACAAAATGCAGCGGTTTCGATAGGTGGTCATTAAGGATAGGCAATATAAACCTAAGATCATTATGGAGAGGCGAATCAAGGGTGTGTTGCGTATCTTCCAACATATGGAAAATTTTTACGCCATCCAATATTACCAATATTGCATTCGCTCCCTCCGCGACTTTATAAAAACTGAAATCCGTTTTCTCTTCATCGGAAATCCACCCTCCCGAATAGTCCAAATAAGAAAACCGAAATAATGGAATATTGCCGATCTTTGTTTGAATAGCACAAGTAAGCTCCCATTCTCTTACATCCGTTGTTCCCGGGGGCCAATCCCGCTTTGGATCTTCAATTTCCCTAAACATATGTACCAATTTCTTTTGTTCACGTTCTGGAAGTTGAACCGAGAATCCTGTATCCGCTTTTTGTACAGATAATTTGTCATACATCGCTGCCAAGAAAGATGTTTTTCCTGATCCCGATTCGCCCAGAACTAAAATATTGTAGTTTCCTAATGTACTCATAGTCGTTGCCTCCTTGCTAGTTTATTGAATAGCCTGTCGTGATATATCTTTAAACGTCACATATCTGTGCCACACACCGGAAGATCGCTTCGTTCCAAAGTACAAGTCCTCTCCTTGCAGTAACATCACATTCCCTTGATAGGACTCAACGCCTCACCAAGCTTCCTGTAGTTGAACTTCACCCAGCTATCCAATTCGGTTTCAAAGAACAAGGCGAGGACCAACCCTTCCTCGCCGCATGAGACTATTTTACTTCCCCGAGAGACAAGCTCTCCTTACAAAGGCATCACAACCCCTTAATCGGACTCCGCATCTCCAAACATCCCCTAATTGCCTTCACCCTGTCATCCAAATCAATCTTGACCTGTTCCGTCGCGAGCGGACAGGGGACATCGACCTTTAACTTTTTCGAGGCAGTATCCTAATATTACCTTCCAAGACTCTATCGAATCGGTTTCTTTTCTAAGTATTCAACAAATAAATAAGCCAAACCCTTTAATTCTTCTTCCATAATTTCCGCTTCCCACACGCGATTCTCATGAATATTATCTGCCTTTGGTGGAATATTCCAAACCGTCACGCCAATAATTTTTGCTTTATCGTTTTCATCGTATCCGATGACAAGATCAAAGCAACTGTGGGCAAATGCATTCCTCAATCTGGTCATTAATCCGCTGAATGTGCCAACTGGTTTGAGTTTTGGGCTTGCATATGTTGGGAGATTTCCTTCGATTTGCAATCTTTGACCCCAACTCTCCAAGCTCATTTCCATTACATCAGTCCAAGTGATTTCTGATTTTTTAAAATAATCCTCTCGAAGGCTTATAACCATGCCTAACATTGAGTTCAGAAGTTGAGTAAACTCCTCTACATCCTTGCCTTGTTCCTTGGCAGCGTAGATAAACTCAAGGTTTTTTCGTGTGCGCTGGGCAATTTCCAGCGTCTTATCCTGCTTGGGCGGTTCCATAATTCTCCTCCTACAACCCCTTAATCGGACTCAACGCCCCGCCAAACTTCCCATAGTTGACCTTGACCCCATCATCCAAATCAATCTTGACCTGCTCCGTCGCCAGCGGATAGAGGACATCGTCCTCGTATTCCTTCAACTCGGACAGCACCTTGTTGACCTGGGTGATCTCTTTCAAGGCTTTGGTCTTCTGGCTTTGACTCGCGCTGCCGCTGACCGACGTCCGCTCCAGTCCTGCCTTGTGCGCGGTGAGTTTCTTGATGTACTCGCGCAGGTAGCCGTTCAGCACAATGGACACGGTATCGGGTTGGTAGCGGTGCATGTAGATCAGGGCGTTGAAACTGACCTTGGGACTGGAGAACATCCAGTAAATGGGACGTTTCTTGTAGGTCTGGACGTGGTCTTTATAGAATTCCTTGACGAAGTAACTGCGGACATCGCACCCAATGGACTCTTCGATGAATGCCAGGTTTTCGTCGTAATGCTCTTCGCCGAAGGTGACGCGCAGGAATTTCTTGAAGCGTTCGGCGATGTCGTCTTCGAACCATTCGCCTTCCAGCACGGGGATGACATTGTCTTCATCGGGCAGGAAGGTGGGCTTGGGGACTTGCTTCAAATAGTCCTTGAGCGTCTCGCCCTGATTTGCCAGCACCAGACCTGGCTTATCGAGTGAGTAACGCCCAAACATACAGCCCACGGTGTAGGAAATGAATTCTTTTATCGTAACTCCAACGTTAAATTCCAAATTTCCATTTTCTATTGAAGCTACTTCGTCGAGTATCGTTATATGCTCTAAATCGGCGTCAGGCTCTAATTCACCTTCCAATTGATATATTTCTATGAACAATTGGTTTAGTCTAGTTTCGTTAGACAATGTTTTTATAAACTTTCTTTTCCAATAATCACAAAATTCCTTGTAATTTGTTTCTAGTTTGTTACTCTTGAAATTTGACAATGCATTCTTTGAAAAGTCCCAAGATGTCTCTTGTCTGTCCCAATCTTCTTTTGAAATATCAATATTCTCTTTTGAAAGTTCGTCAATTTCCTTCTGAATATAATTGTTCGAAGGAAACTTAATTGGCAGTCTTTGAATATCCCCCACTTGATAGTTCAAAGTTGGGTTTAATGATACTAAGCATTTGGAGGAGATTTTTGAAGCCATGAATGCAAGCATGTATGTCATTATTTCTTTAGATGGAAAGACAGATGAACCGCCAACATCAAATATAAAGCCTGTTGGCGTATATCTTGGACCAAAAGTAAGTCCGACTAGAGACCAGGTTATACCTTCTCTAAAATAAAAATCTCGATTTTTTACAACATAATCTACATTTCCATTCAAATATGGATATTTTTTTAGTACCGTTTCTTTAATTTCAGATCCATCATTTTCCCAATTCACTACAAAAATTTGGTTTCCATACCATTTACGAAAACCACCGCCCTTATTGTATGGAAACCATTTCTTTTGGCTTTCCTGTGCAGCTTCCAGATCTGGGTAATTTACCCCAATTTTGTTAATAGCAACTTCACTCCATACCCTAACAAACCTATCATTGTCGCTAGTAGCCATACCTTGTCTAGGTTCTGCAATATTTCCCAATTGCTCAGCCGTATGGAAAATTTTCCTCAAATTATCAGAAGCTTCAAACGAAATTGGTGAACCGTCGATATATGTGAATTTTTCTGAATTGACTTTATAAAAATTAGATTTATTTTTCTGTTCAAAAAATACAATGCTTTTGTCAGAGTTTTTGGGAGCATTGTTTAGACTCATGAAAATTCCGTCTTTACCAATTGCATCTTTTTCAATTGTAAATGCTGCAGCTAGTGCAAATTTTGAATTTAGCTCAGGAAAACTATTAAAGCCTATTTGAATTAACCCTAAGATGGAATGTTTGTTGAGAATCTCAACCCTTAGATCCTCGAAAGTATCTATGAATAACCAGCTCTGCATAGTCACCATAGAATTAAGTCCAAATTTTTTCAGGAAATCCAAGCCTCTTTCTATAAAACAAGCAAATAAGTCACCTTTTGATTTCGGAAAGTAAATCCCCGCAAATTCTTTCAAATCCTCATTTACTCCTTTTCTTGTACCCATATAGGGCGGATTTGCCATCACCACGTGGTAACGCATTGCGAGGTACTCTGCATATTTCAATACCTTCATCACGCGCTCATGCACACCGAACAAGAATAAATCCCCGCCTAGGTTTTTCCCTTCCAACAAACCGCGCACATAACCAGCATCGGTCAGCATCGGGCGGATGAGCGAACCGAAATTATCCGCCTGCTCAAACTGGCGCAGGGTCTCCATCAGCGGCTCCGTGAACAGGTCACGTCCCACCGCGTTCATATACTGCTTCAACTCCGCGTCGTTAAAGGTCACGTTCTCCAGCACGCAGATGTTTGGGCTCACGTCCCGCGTGAAAAAGCGACGGTCTTTGGCGCGCGCCTTCATCACCAACGCGAACGCCGCCAGCGCGCCCGCACGCGGGTCAATTTCGATACCGAACAGATTCTTTTCCAGGATCAATCTCGGGATGTCGGATGGTGCGTAGCCTTCCTCTTCATAGATCGCATATAACAGGTCAAAGGCATAGGTCAAGATATGTCCCGATCCGCAAGCGGGATCCAGCAGGCGCAACTCCTCGGGACTCGCGATCCGCAAAAAGTCAGTCTCTTCCTGGGCGGGCGCGATGTAGTACGCCATCTTCTCGATCAAGCGCGAGTTCGGATGATTGAGCATCCACAGCCGCCCGAGCGAATTCTCCACCAGATAGCGCGCGATCCAATGCGGCGTGAACAACTGCGTCGCCGCGGGAATATCCCCCGCCTCGATCTTCTGGTTCTGCTTCAACGCCTCAAAGACCTTATCCTTGCGCTCCGAAATGTAATACTGATACAGCCAGCCGATCACCTCCACATCCACGCACGCCTCAGCGTCGAGAGCATCCCGCAGGGAATGCAGAACCGAATTCTCCGAAAGCAGATCCAGCGGCATCAACAGTTCCGTATAATCCTCGATCTTCTCGAACATAAAAGGCATCACGCCGCCGTACGAATTGCACACCCCCACCAGCAA